>Ga0126339_10000245_pt1 | contig 26324 bp, 20 predicted proteins | sample OrbTmetagenome_2_FD_92532 | JGI IMG/M metagenome (GOLD analysis project Ga0126339, IMG submission 92532) | Coral microbial communities from Petempiche,Puerto Morelos, Mexico - Orbicella T R C metagenome | ecosystem: Host-associated > Invertebrates > Cnidaria > Coral | place: Petempiche,Puerto...
CCGCAGGTGATGGCGCAATTTGTTCTAAAAATAGAATTATTGTCCCATATCATGGGGACAACCCCAATACTTGAAATGGCGCGCGCTTACGGTCTCCGTCCCCGATTATGGCTCCTGATAATAATAAATAATACCTTTGTTTACTCCCGGCAGTGTTTATAGCACAAAGGCTAGTAGTGTTTTTTTTTTTTACAAAACGGAATGTAGTAGATACAATGAAACAATCCATGTAAAATATCAAAAATGAGAGACAGTGTATCATCGGGATATCCGAACATTGAGAAGAGAGTTAAAAATACGACGCGCAGTGGAGTATTTTCTGACGGAATTCGAGGTGTTTGGATTGCCGATAAAACACTGTCTCCTCTCAATCGAAACAAACGGAGAAGCATAATCGTCAAAATCTTCGATAATTACGACCGGGTACCCAAACTTCCTTCACGGTTGTGATTTCCTTTGTTTTAACTTGATGAATTATTAATGAGTTTGAGAAGTAATATATCGAAATACACTAATAAAAGTGACTGAATAATGTTAATAGAAGTCAATCAAAACCAAAACGTTTGAATAACTGTTATTTATAAACTTTTGGTTCAGTCGACGTAGTACGACATTGTCCGCCATAATATCCTAAAAAAAGCGAACTGAAGTGGAGGAAGGTGGATGGAAGAGTAGTCTGAACTGCAAGTTTACGTCATTTTACTCTGTTGTATTTCGGAGGGGCCGGTAGCGAGCCTTGCAAAGCCGATTAAGAATCAGATCCAGATAATAAACTGATCAATATTTTGAGTTCTTTTGTTACAAAGAGCTTTCCACTGCTACTTTTTTAAGGATTTAAAATTAGTTAGTATCAATACCGGACATAAATTATAACCAGAAAACGGCTCATATTAGAAAATTGTAAAACTGTGGTCAAAATTTTCACGCTTATCCAAGATAAGCTTAATCGTGCTTTACAACACTGTCCAATATTGCAGTGTAACGGGGCGCCCAAACATTTTAAGGTGGTTCGATACAGTTTTTTCTGAAACCTACCTAGCATTTTCAATTGGCGTTTTACCAACCTTCCCTTAGTATGATATCGATGCGAAAATAAAACCAGTTTTTGGAAAAAGATTGAAGTTTGGTTGAATGTGTTTTCAAAGGTTATCGATATTTCCATGGAAACGATAAAACAAAAGAATGAAAATAGCAAACAAAAAGCATCGTTTGAAATGTTTTCTCTATTTATTCGAAATCAAACATACAGAAATATATACATTTCGCCGATAAAAGTAAAATTTAAAACTGTAAGGTAAAAAGCTATTAAAATTGAGTCTAAACGTTTTCGATCTGTTTGATCATCATCAGAGATCGAAAACGTTTAGACTTACCTTAGTTTTATATCAAACATACAGAATTTGTTTTTTCTTCAATATACCCCTTGCCATACATCGTAATTTCAGAAATTGCAATCAGCTTTTCCATAGCAGATTTGGTTCGTCCAAAATTTACGCTTTTCCGATTTTCATTTTTTGGTTTATCGTTTCCATGAAATATCTGTAACACTCTTACTAATTATGCTTACAAGAGGCCCCGCGGGACATCTGGTATTTTCGCGCGCGCGTGAGGTCAATATGCTAATAAGACTAGTAGTTTAAATTCTGTGGCAACGGTCAAACTAACATCCTTCGAGTTATATTAGAGCTAGTCGTTGTCGCTGTTCTTGTAATTTCCTTTTCGCGATCATCGTCTACCAGAGGTCAATCATTCATTTCGGGAAAAAGCTGTAAGTTTGTGTTTTTCGGGGTTTGTCCGTTCAGCCGTCTAAAGTTGCAAATAATTGTTTATTTTTGTTCTATTTTCAGTCAAACTCGTTGTCGTGAATAAACTTAAACGTTTGTTCTTTTTTAAAACGATGTTTGGAGACCAGTCAAGATTGGCTTCGCGATATGGCGGTAACAATATCGATTACCTTAAAAAACAAATTCAACCAAACTTCAATCTTTTCCAAAAACTGGTGTAATTTTCACATCGATCAGGCTAAGGAAAGGTTGGTAAAACGCCAATTGAAAATGCTAGGTATGGTCCAGAGAAGACTGTATCGAACCACCTTAAGCGTGGGCAGCCAGCGAATTTTAAAAACTGTTCGCAATGGCTCTTAAAATGCGGCCAACTTTTTATTCAATAACAGTCCAAACCTCCACAGCGATGATAACAATGTTCCCTTTCATTTTTATCCCTCCAGGAACAGGCTCCCATGGGAGTATAAGGTACCCCAGGGTCAATACAGTCACGGGATCTTGTTCGACGGGTGGTGAGACCGCATGTCTCACAGGACTGCCAGGATCCCCAAGCAGTGTAAACGGCGTCCTCTACGAAAGAAAACATTGGGACATCTCGATTTTATTTTCAAACTACTGTAATAAGAATGACGTGAGTAAATATTCGTTTATTATCTTGACCTCTCTCGAGCCAGTACAAATTTACACGAATTTTCTTCTTTTTATATCGATAAAACATCAGTACATTCTGCCTCCGTCAGAGGCTTGACTTCGTTAAGGTTGCTCTAGAGTTTGGAACTAGAATACAAAGCACAAGTTAAAGCTGAAGGAAGAGCGAATAGCGAGCGGAAGACTGGGCACGAGGCTCCGGCGGATGGTGTTCCGTCGAGAAATACGAGCCCAAAACTGAACAAATTTAAAGTTGTACGAGAAATAATTTCTCTCAGAAAACAAAACATTTCCTCCTCTTTTCAATAATTAACACCTGCAACTTTCATACCTAAAATAACCCATTGTACATTCAAGTCACTTTTATCTTTCCTCCACATCTTTCTTCACCTCCCTCCCCCTCCCCTCGATCTTCACTGCTAGTGCTTTTACTTACTTTGCTGACAGCTGTGGTACACTGTGAGATAATTACTGCTGTCTTTGCATTGGTACTGGCCTTTTAAGCCCAACTTGTTACCGGATACTCCTGGTATGTCACAACTGTAGTGATCGCAAAAATATTCGATGCCGTCGTATGTCAGATCAGAGATGCAAGGGGTTGAACCAGATGCGGGGCAAGATTCGGAAGAATTCACTTGGCCATAAAAAGGCGTATTGTGAAAAACCAAACGCAATTCAGGAGGGCAGCTGATAAGGGCTTTGTCTTCATCGCAAAATGTTCTCTTAAATACTACAAGAAAAGATGAAGCAACTTTCAAGTAAGCTATTAAACACAAGAGACCGTTTTTACCACATTTCCACACACTGAGAAAAGAAAACGACGCGCAGCGGAGTATCTTTGACAAACTTTGAGATGTTTGGAACTGTAGAGAAAAAAAACGTTTTAAAGAGTTTGATATATCTTCTCAATCGAAACTAATTAAGATCAGATGAATATATAAACATTGTCTCAGTCATAATTTTTCCATGGAAGTTGCCTCAGTCACTTTTTTTCATGGACATTGCCTCCGTCATAATTTTTTCATGGAAATTGCCTCAGACATAATAATTTTTTCATGGACATTGTCTCAGACATAATTTTTTCATGGACATTGCCTCAGTCATAACTTTTTCATGGACATTGCCTCAATCATAGTTTTGTTTAGCTACAGCCATGATACTTAGTGGCTACTAAAAATAAGGGAAATAGAGCAGCGTTTTCTAAATCTTAAGAGTTATACATATCCTTACCAGGACTGCACGAGTATTCTATTTTAAGGTGTTTGGTAACTCCAGGACATGGATCTCGAAACGTGTCATTGGAAACCATGAAAGTACAATTTTGTCTCATTTGGCATCGTTCATAAACTTGTGCGCTATTATGGCCCTCCATATCAGCTGACGACGAGCACGATCCATTACTGGCACCAGTAACGTTGCAAGTCATATTAACTTCGACGTCACGACCGTAGAATACGGTATTGATGTTGATAAATGTGCCGTTTGGACACGTCAAGTTGGCTGTCATAAAATCGCAGGTTGTGGAATTTCGATCTGAAAAAAAACCAGAGACATTCCCAGTGCTATTTTAGGTGCTAAAATGTGTTATTTTATCACGTGTTGGGTTATAAATCTCATAAACGTACAGTTAATATGTTGTGCTAAAGAGCTCACCTGCTCTCTATCTGATCAACGGAGTAGTCAATTAGTTAGTTAGTCACTTGGTCAATTGGTCCCTGAGTCACTCAGTCACTCAGTCACTCGGTCACTCGGTCACTCGGTCACTCGGTCACTCGGTCACTCGGTCACTCGGTTACTCGGTCACTCGGTCACTCGGTCACTCGGCCAGTTAGGTGGTTTGTTAGTTGACAGATGTCCCCCAACAATTCACTCGTTTTTCATCCTAAGGCGCACTGTGTTTACACAAACCCGGACCTCTGAATCCAAAGACCAATCGTTAGGCCAACGCGCATTTGTTGACACGTATCTATTGTGCAATGGAATACCTCAAAATAACTCTGATAACCTACCAAGACATGGAGTATAGCATCCTGTCGGGCGAGTCTCTGATCTTAATCCAGAACAGTCTGCTCCTCCAGCCTTTCTTGTAGGATTGAGGCAGATCCTCCTTCTGACTTGATGGTACCGTACACCACATACATCAGGACATGCACTCCAGCTTTCCCACTGCAGGTACCCACTTGATGCTAACGAAATATTCAATTCTCAATTAACTACCCAGGCTGGATCACGCAAGAACCGAACGACGGTGGGTTTCTTTAATACTCACCGACCATTAGAGAGCTTAAGCAATGAACATGGTGACGCTAAGGACAACACCTGGTAGAGTGAATTCATATTTTGCAGGAAAATCTCGCGATTGTCACGATCTAAGGTGTTTGTAAGCTTTGGAGCCACCTTTATGCCATGAATACTGTGTAAAATTCCAAACAAAAAATACGAATATGCAATTCACAGCAATGATTCAATATAATGAAGTGAAGTGAAGTGAAAGACTTTATTTAATGAGGGTGACCCGTGATAATTGTAGTTTCAAGATCACTCATTCACCCTTAATGACATATAAGTAAATTATATCTATGTATGCTTACCAGGTTGACAGCTGTTTTTGATAAATAGTCGTAGTGACGTTATTTTATCCTTATAAGGTTCACCCAGCTTTTTCCTTGTTACGTTGAAGCTGCATCTTCTCTTCCCGCGGCATTGTCCTAATCTGAAGGTGAAAATTCTTTTGGGTTTCAGTACTTTAGTGATGTTGTAGTACTCGTAAATTACACAGTCGTTTTGTTTGAACACACTGGAGTTCGAAGAGTTCAACGACGATTGTAACACCGAAGAGGACACCATTTTAGGATGAAAGAATGACGAAGCCGTTATTGAAGACGACGTTGTTTCATTTTGAGGTAACGACATCAGTGGCACTGATGATTGTGGTGGTAGTGATGATAATGCCGGCCGCAGTGATGCTGGAGCTGCTGTAACTGTTAATGATTTGGATGATGACTTAGGACACACTGTTACTAATGACACTGGCACTGACACTGATGATGCTGATGCTGATGATAATAACAGTGATTTTGATGCCATTGCAAGTGATTCCGACGATGTTGGAGATGCCACTACCGAAGATGCTGATCTTAGCACTGGTGATGGTGCGAATGATGCTGATTTTGACGCTGGTGATGTTGCTAATGATCCTAGTGTTGGTATTGGCAATGTTGCTAATGATGCGGATGTTTTTGACGATTCTGGTAGTGATGCTGAGGCTGATGCTGCAAATGATGCTAAAGGTGACACTGGAGATGCTGCTAATGAAGGTGATGATGATGATGATGATAATGATCGTGGTGCTTCTTCTTCTGATGATGCTGATGCCGATACTACGAAACTTGATAACATTGCGACCTGACTCAACTTAGGAGAAGAAGTCACCGTAGTGGGTAACAAAGTACCAGGGCTAGTCACAAGTGATTCAGCGACAAAATGCATTGATAGCGCTTGAATTCCTGACGTTTGGAGTTGGCTGGGAGTAGTTACTCCAGCAAGCACTGCGGTGTTGCTTCTTTCACTGACATGCGTAGCAGAAATCTTAACGTTTGTCTGGTATGCCAGATTATTTGTCGATGCAGTGAAGAATGCGTTGGTGCTATGGGATGATATAGTACGGTTTTTCAAGATATATTCTATTCCTCTCCATTCGAGGCTGTGGATAACGAATACTTCCCCTACTGGGCAAACAAAGCTTGCGTACGTATTCTCGGGAAATTCAGTTTCGTTGACTGCAATAAAGGAGTAAAGGAATTATAGCTCAGTAAACGTTAAAATTATAGTTATATTAATTCATTTACATAGTTGAAGCTTTCCCCACGGACACATCTATATTACGTATTGCTAACTGTCCCAAACACGGTATTACACCGCACCCTGCATTTAGTCCAGAATGGCAGGAGTCAAATGCACCAGTTAGTTAAAAGTGGTAGTCAGCAGTGATGTACAAATGCGTCGACGTGGGGAGCTGAAAATATAAATGAACGACCCTTTGTTTCCTTCCTCTAGTTTTAATTAGAATGCAGGTTTTAAAAGTTAATCTTTATCGCTGACGACATGGTTCCAAGAGAATGGCAAGAAGTATTCACAAATGTTGCTGTGTTTGGCAAACCAAGACGAAAGACACATTGAATGTTAAGATTATCCTATGAGGTTCATGCAACCCATGATTCGTGGGTCTCACAGGACTGTAATAGGTGATGAATGCTAAATGCAAGCCCGAGACATTTTGACTTTTTCAATCGCTACTTATTGAGATTTCAAAGTGTTTTAAATACGAGCTGAAGATGTTCAGGTTCTAAGACGTTCCAAAGTCATTTATAAAAAAAAATAAAAATCGGTGCTTCGAGACTTTCTTAGCCTTGCAATAAAAAAACTACACTGCGAGACCAGTGAAATTCGACAAAGGTTTTGCGAGACCCATGGTTTTTTAAGGGCCATTCGCCACTCCTGACAATGGTTTTGCGCCCCAAAATAACAGATTAGTTTTGACTCTTTACGTGTTTGCCGTTTATTTATGTTCATGCCATCCCTAAACACGACTGTATGTAGCAAACAATGTTTCCAACTTACTTATCTTACAGTTGTAAGAGATATTGAAGTAATTTGTTCTGTTTCCATCACAAGGTATAACTGCGCCGTCGTACGATCCATTTATAACACAGGATGACAGCCCCTGACAGTATGGCATCACTCTCCAGCTCAAGTCAACAGACGCATTACAAGATGGTATCGCTTGATTTGACTCCAAACACGTTACGTTGTCAGTTCTTCCATATGTCACGGACTCGATGAAAATCTTGGAATCGTTGTGACACGTAATGGTTGCCAAGTCCGTGGCGCACGCAGTCTTAACAAATGATGCTGTGAAAAGAAAATACGTACACACAAGAGATTACGATCAAAATCTCTTGGTACACATAGCACTGCATATCGATCAACGTCATTTTATTGCTATTTGCATGTATGTGGGACGCGCAAAAAAATACCTCACCAGAGTTAGCTTCTGGACTCACTTTTTACCAAAAAGGTGAGCGCGGCCGGATCCTAGGTGGTTCAATTTTTTAATTATGTGGACAAAACGCTAATGTGTGTAGCCTGTATTTCAGCTATGTTCTCTTTCTTTGGAGTGGAAGGCCAAAAAAGATGTGCAAATGCTCTTTCATTTTGGACAATTTAGGGTTGGTCATTACGGTCTGCGAGGTGTTTTAAACCCTAGCATGTGACCATTCAAATAAAAGATATTAACTCTCGGTTTAATGTGATGCATAATGTCATTTCACCAATGGGTGAAATGAAATGTCTGACATTTCCAGTTTCAATCTATGACGCCCTTGCGGGTAAAATGACGCAGATACCGATCACTGTTCACAACTATTAAAGCTAAGTGGAACCGACTTCTTTCTAAATGACACCATAAGACCATAATAAGCTACTGGACCGGCCGCGGTAGGCTATTTGAATTTAAACACTAATTTTTAGGATTCTTTCGTTTCTAGGAGCAAAGGGATAAAGGAGGCATGTCAAGCAATACTATTTGAAATTGTATTGGCAATCAGAAGATAAAAATTCGATTAAAAAATTAAAATTTTACCCATGAAAAGGTTTGAAATGATGTGCAAACCTAAATCTCCATTTGTTCCCATTTGGTCCTGAGTTTTGTAAAAGCAGATCAAGATTAGTCTCCCGACAACCCGGCTTTAACATCGATCAGTTCTGAATTTTCCTTTCACGTTAATTTTTTAAGAATCATTTTTTCATGCTATCCCATATTTGTAAATGAGAGGTTTGTTTTAATAAAGTTGGTAAGTTAAGTTTATTAGAAAGCTCAGTAAAATATATTTACTCACCGTTGCAGGTTACGAAGGTTAACCCGAGTGTCGAAACTAACAATAACAACATATTCCTCGTCTTATGAGGTAATGATCTTCTTCTTTTAACCGCTGAGGAAAGAAAATGACGAAAATCGTGAAATCGTAGAAAATGAAAGTACGACCATTCTCTAAAACTACACAGCCTCCTGCAACACATCAAAATGACAAATATCTCAGAGTGATACTTTAATACAGCATTTATGTTGACCTCATTAACATTTGCAATAAAAACCCTACAATTGGATGGATAATAATGTAAACAACATCGTAAAGTCCTCGTGAAATATACCTTTTTTTAATTTTTTACTGTTCATTTTTTGGACCAAAATTGATGCAAAGCCCATTAGAACGTTAGGTTCATATGCCTATATTACGACATGGATCAAAATTAACTCAAAGTTATCGATTTTTTCTTGATCGTAGCTAGCTAGCTAGCTCAAACATTTTGTTTTCTAGACAGAGGAACAACGAATTTAAATTATATTTTAGTTGAAATGAGCGGCTCAAAGACGTTCACCACTTCAGTGCTATTTACAAATGTATTAATTAAATCTAGGTAGCACTTTTTAGGTGTTTTAAAGTACTAACGAAAATGACCGCATTCACACTGTGTGCAAGCAAATTGTGTTCTTTTCTTAACCAAAGCTGCCGGCTTTCTTAATTAAAATATTATCGGTGTTATTAACAGACGCAATCAACGTCATGGCTCTCAGGGTTTATTAAAGGTACCGGCAGAAACAGAGACTAAAAAGAGGAAACATAACAGGCGCCGATGATGTCGGACCTGCAAGGCTAACAGTGGAAGGTTTAAAGTCGTCAAGTTTAAAATTCAAAAAATAAAATAATCCTGAATTCCATTTTGCAGGAAGTGGAAAAACAAACAACACCATATGTTTTCACAATAGGGTTTCATCAGTAAACATTTAAGTTACAGAACCGAAGAATGTACTCGTAAGAATTTAAACGAAGTTGACAATGATCTATAATCATGAAGAGTCTGTGTGTCTTGTACCACTTCAATACGTTTTGATTTGATTTTAGAATAAGTAGTGCCATCTTGAACTTATTTAAAAGTTAAAACCTTATTGAAGTCTGAAGTACTAAATGATTTTGAGGCGATGTTGAAAGCGCGAGGCTGTAACCCAGAAATGGAAAATAGGTACAAGCTGTTTCGTGTCTCGACATCTATTTTTACTGCTTAATTTTCAAAATTGGTTTTACCTTGGTCTTTTCGCTGTTGCTAGCAATTTTTCTTATTTTACTTGCTGTTGGTTTAGATCTTCACTTTGAAAAGTATATAGAACTTCTGATGATAATCTGAGAGTATAATAATGCGAAAAACATTGAATTTTCCCCAAAACTAGCCAGGGAGGGATTCCAGATTGCAATCATTTTTCATGTAAAGAATAAAACACTGCAAGAAAAGCTGCGGAACGCAAATTCTCTAGATCCCTGGTTATTTATTCATTCTTCGCGATTCTACTATATTTTCTCAATCAGTAACAGTATTAATCGTTTCTTATGTTTCCTTTTTGTCCCCAACAACACGATTAACAACTAAACAAAACATTCCGGTGCTAGTTTTGTTCACAATATCCAACAATCTTTATTCACACTATTCAGGATACAAAGGAAAGGTAAGACAAAAACGAAACTATAGAAAACGTAATGATCGAGATTATATAACTATACGTTCAATTTGAGTCAGTGTGCAACAGCCAAAGTAGCAAAGCTTTCGAGTTGGCAGCTAAGATTGGTTATTTGCTGAGTGAGTTTACTAAAAATAAACTTAACACGGCAACTGATATTACAGTCAAACCAAGTGAAGCGTAACCTCCAAGATTATATTAATGACTTGATTATTTGAATATTGAACACGCTAGTCGTTTCAAGCCGCAATAGGGAATTGATTGATTGAATGCAAGTGAATATATGAAAGATCATATATTTGAACTGCGGAGAAAGATATGAAGACATGATTGATCATCGCAATTATATACACAACTTAAACAGTTGTGAAATTAAAGCCTGAAAAAGAATGCAGGCCTGAACAGGATTCGAACCCATAACCTCTACGATACCGGTGTAGTGCTTTACCAACTGAGTTATCAAGCCAACTGGGAGCTGATCATGTTGTGAGTTCGCTGTATACCCGTAGGTGGTGAAAAATGCAAGTGAATATACGAAAGATCATATATTTGAACTACGGACAAAGATATGAAGACATGATTGATCATCGAAGTTATATACACAACTTAAGTAATTGTGAAATTCAAGCCTGAAAAAAAAAATCAGGCCGTTAAGCAGTTTCATCACCATCTACGGGTATATAACGAAGTCACAAGATAATTAGCTCCTAGTTGGCTTGATAGTTCAGTTGGCAGAGCACTGCACCGATATCGCAGAGGTCATGCGTTTGAATCCCGTTCAGGCCTGAAATTTTTTCAGGCTTTAATTTCACGACTGCTTACGTTGTGTACATAACTTCGATGATCAATCATGTTTTCATATCTTTCTCCGCAGTTCAAATATATGATCTTTCATATATTCACTTGCATTCTTCACCATCGACGTAGCCAGGAAAATCACTTGTCATTTGGTTTTGTGAAATTTTGGCTTTTAAACGGAGGACTAAATATGATTAGCGCCGGAGCATTACCTTGGCCGTTCTTAGTGGAAGGTTGTTCTTGAAACACTCATGATCATCTCCTGGCTGGACAAATCTTCAACATCGATTACGACTGAAACAAAAAACATTCGAAAGAGGAGCTGAGTTAACCTGAAACTGGAAGACATAACTTAGTGTAATACTAAGCACACTCTCTTTTATAAGACAGTTGTTTTTCAGGCCGAGGCTGAATATTTCGTACTTTTTGGCAGTCTTCACAATTTTCACAATTTGTTCATTTATCAAGACGATGGTTGATTATTATTTGGAGTAACCTAACAGATATACATTGTATTTATATTACTAGAAAGAAATGCATATATTTCATGTATATTAAACTAGACAGGAAGACAGGTGAAATCATTGAAATCGTGTCATTCTACCGCCTTCAGATAACTAGCTGATTTCTCTTGCAGAGTTTCTACATTGAGAACTAAATGAATGAATCGATCGAAATTGAACACGCATCACCTGACGATGTATTGTCGGTGCTGGAAGGGAAAACTAGACTTTGATCACTCTTGAAAATAAAGATAGGAGAATATCGCTTCACCCCGAAAAACCAACGAAGCTGTTATCCAAATTTATCTTCATTCAAGTTTCAGCTTTGGCAGCCCACAAACAAGCAGTGATGTCGAGGAACTATGGTATCAACTCTTGCTCCACTCCGAATTGTATTTCGTAATTTAGCCAAGCATACAGTAAGGGTTCTAGTTCAATCGTTATTCACTGCCTAAGAAACACCTGCTAAGAAACTGCCAAAACAACACTCGATCATTTCTCTTTGACACTCAACGTGAATTGATTAAGACCAGTACGTGCTCAGTGGCACAAATGCAGTAGCTACGTTTTAATTGAAATAGCTAAAACACGGAGGTATAAGAAGTGATACTTTGGTCTGCATTTCAGGGATGGCGCCACTGTCCGAGCTAATGTGGCGAGTGTAAATCAAAATATCGTTAAACGCGGCAATGTGTTGAATGTAAGACGTCTTCCACGAAGGAAAAATATGCAGTGGAGATAGGAAAGTATACTAACAATATCATTTTAAAGGTCGGCCATTCCCGCTCAACATTTCAACAAAACCATGTGTGGTTTTCGTTTTTCATATAACCCCAAAACGCTCCATTGATGTTGTGATTTGGTGTGCTGACATGTTGCGCGGGTCTGATTGTGCTTCAGAAGGTTTCGAAGCACAGAACATAGAGCATTTTCATTTTTTATTCATTTCAGCGCTAGGAAATTGAAAACAAAACCAGGGATTTTTTTTCCTCAAACCAACGTAATGCCTCAATCGGATCTTAATTTTAGTTTAAAAGCTATGTGCAAGAGATTATTAACTATGCGGGCGGTGCGTTTTATTACTTTGTGTTATGCAGCGGATATGTATTGTCTAGGGGGATGTAAAAGCTATTTACATATTTTAATTAAAAGCAACGGGTAATGGCTAGTTTCCAGAGAGCAGCAAATTATAATATTCTTGATAGAGGAGACGAAAACACACAAATTAAGGGCGCGCGGTTTTGCCCTAATGCTTATTTCCACTATTACAAGTAAGAAGAATATTTCTAAGCCCCACGGAGTACTCAAATCGTTCTCCCGATATTCAGGAAAAGTCACTATTTTGTTCCTATAGAATTTAGCTTTAACTTTGTAACTGTTAATGTATACAGTATGTGATTTTCAGTGTACTTTAATCAGGTGGTTCTATGGTTATCAATCTGTTAATCTAATGGCTTTCATCGATTCGACTGAATGAACGCTGCACGCAGTAAAAACACCTTGCAAAACATTAATTGCTGAATGGAGCTTCCCTATTGGCTCATTCAATTGAGACAGGCTTGAGAAATTGGCATTTAATTTCAGTGTCAAGAATTCCTTTTTCGATTTGCAAATTTACAAAGAGCGAAGGATTCACGGTCTCTAAATACGGAAAATAAAATGATTCCTGTTGCAATGATACCGCAACTCACGGAAAATCTCGCCCAATTCTAAAAACAATCACAATCGTTTAGCATATAGAAAGTATTCAAGATACAAAATATTCATTATGATTTTTTAGATTTGAAATTCATACAGTTAGAACTCCGCTTTACATCGATTGGCAAACAAGGATTTGATCCTAAGTCCTACGAATTAGAGCAAATTACAGTGAAGTATATTTGCCCATGGCCTTAGGCGTTAGCGAAATGATGTACTTTAAGATATTTCCTTACCACGTTGACAAACACAAGCCTTTCTTTCATTTTAAGTTCAGTTCTTGTCATAGCGTGAGTACTTTGAGGGGCGATTTTGAAAGCCTCTCCGTCGCTGCACAATTAATCAAGACGAACGTGCCCATTGAAAAGGCAACGATCGCGATATGAAGATTCAACCATTTACACGCAAGCACTTGGAATTAACTATCATCTACAACGAGCTAGAATCGACAGTGTGTTGAGGCAAGTAAATTGGAAATTTAAAAGACTTTATGAGAACAGTAAGCAGTATTTATCACAATGAATACTTTACTGCCCCTTAATCGTCTGCTCTATTTTCAAAGATAGTCGTCATGTATTATAATGTTTCCTCGTACAGTTGTGTTTAAAACTGTTTATAAACTCAGAAATGAAAAAAAACTTGTATAGCAACAATAACGAGTAAAAACTGATAAAAAGATATTGTTCTTTTGATATATATATAAATTTTAAGAAATAAATAGATTGAGACGGCGAAAATCACGATTCCATCTTTGAGAAGAGGTAGACTTCCTCAACGAAAGGTTGGCTTCATGCAAGATGCTATCTCAAAACAAATGAACCTTCAAAATCCAACGCCTTACCTTAATAAAACCCAAGGTACATCGTCAACCAAACATCAGGTTCTTCGCTTACAAAAGGTTGAGTTGGGTTTGGCCATATCTCACAAACCAGGCTTTCAATTTGATAGGTTTAACTGAAACGTCAATGCACCTACCGTGCGCTTCTCTCGCAGGTTTACCCAGCTGGCCCGATTACAGAATTTTTAATCAAGTGACAAATGCATGCACGTCAGGAATATTTTTTTTTTCTATCTGATGTTAATCTTGTTCTTTGTGTTAGTGTAAGGACATACACGCATCTCAAACACGACTCAATATCAAGGAGTTCAGTGAAATTCAATGTGAATTGACCACGTACGAATTAGGAAGTGATGTAATTCAGATTATCTAAGCTACAGAATCTTTCAACACCGTGAGTAACTTAATGGACTCAGCAATGAGTGTTAATTATAAACAAAGAGGCTTGTAGAAATTCAGAGAAACGAGCGTTCACAAAAACTTTTCCAATTAATTTTTTCAAGAACCCAGCCATTTTCGGAATCACGTATAATTTGTTAAATCCTAGGTTATTATTGTCGCCTCTGTCCAAAGTAAACATAATTAAGCCTCCTTTTTTTGCAAAACTTATTTGTTTAGGATTGAATGGTTTTAGAGATATGTAGAGATAGCTCTACCTAACTATCGTAATATAGATGGCTCATCAATCAAAACAGTATGCCCTGAGATAAGTTCTATATAATTTAAATAATTTATTTCGGAGGCAGTTGAAGGACTGATCGATTTTAGTCGGTGCATGACGAAAGTCAGAAAAGTAGATTTTTCACGGCAGGAGTTCGCCCCTTAATTTAGTACAGATTCAGCTTTTTGCTATTACGAGACTGTTGTGCCATAGATTAAATGTTTGCCCACTCTTGCCATTAGTTCTGAGCTTTCCCGTTGTTGACAGCCATTTCCCACGCTCACGTTCAAAAAACTGAAAATGTTCAAATGTTGTTGTTTCTAGTGTTGTTGTTAATGCGCTTACTACACCTAGCTAGTTCAAACGCATGCACTTAAACTGAAAGAAACAAAACCTTTTTTAGTCCTGCGAAAAAAAGGAGGCTTAATTGCGTTTGCTGTCGACAGAGGCGTCATTATATAATAACCGCAACACTTCATTTTTTTCCCACGCTTGTCACTGCTCTGCAGTGATCAATTCGATGATTAATTTTTTTCATTTTTGAAAACTGCTTTAGATTTTAATTGACCTGAAATAGAAATCTATTTCATCCAGTAACCATTATGTATGATGACCAAGAGATGATCAAGTTAAGAGAGTTCATCCCCCATATAGGCCTTTTACCCGAGGCAATCCCTTCTAAGTTGTTTTTAGACACCCCCGCTCTTGCCATTAGTTCTGAGCTTTCCCGTTGTTGACAGCCATTTCCCACGCTTAAGTTCAAAAAATTGAAAATGTTCAAATGTTGTTGTTTACAGTGGTCAATGCGCTTACTACACCTAACTAGTTCAAAGGCATGCCACTTATAAACAGTAAGAAACAAAACATTTTTTTTTTTATCCTAAATAAATAAGTGTTGCGAAAAAAGGGAGGCTTAATTATGTTTGCTTTCGACAGAGGCGCAGAGTTTTCACCAGGGCGCGCCATTGCGGGAATCCCGTGCTGCAATCAGAGATGGTCCCCAGAAAAACGAGAAAAGAGCCAATTTGGCCCTTTCCTTTTACAAGACTTTGGGCTTAACACAGGTATAGTATTTTAAAAGCCATCCCAGGGCTCGAAATTGCGACCAATATGGTTGCCAATGCAACTGATAATTCATCCATGGCGACCAAAAATTCTGGTTTAGTCGCCACAATGGCAGTAATGGCGACTACATTTCTCTGTGTTGACGATCAATAACGGCTATTTTGTCACACATTTTGTCCTTCTAGAAAATCCCATTGAAAGATCTTTGCTTCTAAAACATTCAACATAAGAAAAGAGGTCAATCCGTCCTTTTGCTTTACTGCAGTATTGATTCTCGGAAAACGTCCAATACAAATGGCTGACCGGGTATGAAATTGCCCTATAATGCATTGTAAACACTTGATCATAGACTACGTCGCGTATGCCTAAGGATTGTTCTCTTGTAATGCACGGATCCTTCATACTAGTATCTGATTCAAAAGAAACTTTATTGAGTAGAAACGCTTCAAAAAATACTTATTAAATTTTATCATAGACCCTAATAAACTGCTTTATTTTCCTTGGTACCCTGATGCATTTTTGCCCCTAAAAAAGGTGTTCAGGGGCCACTTTGGCCCTCAATTAAAATTTCCTGGCTGAAACACTGGAGGCGTCAATATATAATAACCTCAACACTTCATTTTTTCCCACGCTTGGTACTGGTCTGCGGTGATCAATTCGATGATTAATTTTTTTTTGGAAAACTGCTTGAGATTTCAATTCACCTGAAATAGAAATCTGTTTCATCCAATAACCATTATGTATGATGACCAAGAGAAGATCAAGTTAAGAGAGCTCATCCCCCATAAAGGCCTTGTACCCGAGGCAATCCCTTCTAAGTTATTTTTAGACATGGTACCCAGTTATTCCACGGATGTTACTGGCTCGTTGTATGGACATTGTTTTGATGGAGGATTTGTTTATGTTTTGTTTACAAAGCAAACACGAAAACGTCTGTGAGGAAGCCTTCTTTGATAGCGAACATTTCGCTCGCACGTAATTGGTCTGAACGCGTTACGTGACTGAATTTGCCCCAGTTAAAACTGGGCCCAATAGCCTCCATTTGACTTTGAAAATGTTATGCTCGGATATTTGTTCTTGGACATTATCTTTTTATCGTAGCGCACAAAATTGTTCGCTTCTCGGAACATATATTGTCCGCGAACAAATATTCGCGCACATTTTCACGCCAAATGGAGACTATTGTTTATTAAACTCTCTTGCCTTGATCTTCTCTTGATGATGATATAAAACTAACAAAAATCACGAAGCTTCGCTAAGAAAAGGCAGATTTTATCATGAACAAATTTCCAAAGCAGCAAAGAAAAAAAGAGAATATCTACATGAAAACAACACGACGATGCCCGCTCCAGAAGTTAAAGAAAATTTCACGTAACGAGGCTGGGCTAAATGCTGACGTGTCATGCATAAACGGAAAGAGTTTTTAACTGTAACTTGTTTACAATTTTATTTAGCCATCCTAGAACACTATACTAAACATATCTCTATGTGATAGTCTTAAAGATCCTAGCTTGGACCGCTAACACGTTAACATTATATCGAATGATCTTCCACCTTATTTCAGCGGTACGTACTTTTCTTGGGATCTGGAACGAGTGTGGCATGTCGAGTAAGATTGGGGAGAGATATGGCTCACGTGCAGGTCTTGAACCCCCTGCTAACTCGCGCGTGTTTCAATATGTTGATATGAAAACAGCGACTCTCTGATAGATTTTACGATTTCTGGTGTTTTTCTTCCAAAGTAAATTGCTATTTTCCGGACGTTTCGTTCAATTCAACGGTATTAATTTTCGTAAATCATAATATCGTGACACGGCTTCCCTGAAATAAGTTCTTACGTCGTAGTGTGATATTTTGACCAGCGTTTCTGAGCCTAGCAGCTTCGTAGAAAATAAATACATTTTTCTTGGGTTTTCAATACCTAGCATATGCCAAGAATAGTGTCGAAATGAGATTATTAACTCGTCAATCGAGGGCGTGAAAAACACAATGCCGAAAATTGGCCGTAGATTAAAACTGAAGAAAATCCCAAAAATGTTTGTTGTTTTCGGACAAAAAACAACAGTAAGATGCTGTAAGGCACCCATTAGATTAAAGCAGTACTACGATATACATAAAAATCATTTACAGACGATTCTTCCCCTAACCTCGCCGAGTATATTCCAACAAGGAGGACAAAATCGTGACAAAACCGTTGTGGCAAACTTAATAACAAAGTGGCCTTTTCATAAAAATGTTTGTTCCAAACTCAAATTAGTTACCGTTTTATAAACAAACGTGTAACATTACCCTGAGTAAAATAACTACTTTCCAACACGACGTACATAAAGGAACATTGATTCGAACTCTCGTGATTAGAAATACTATTAAAACAATTCTGGTACTTACGATTTCTGCTCTCCTTACGAACTCTACATGTAGCGTGAAAAATATTTACGGGAAAGTCTTTCTATAAAGGCTCCGAGACCGATTTGAGTGATTCAAGAATATATATTAATCCGAAACGGCGCCAAATCAAGGTCCAGGTGATTTTGGCTTATTGGGGTCAATAAATAATGTATGTTTTCCTGATAAACGTATATTTTGTTAAGTTTGAAAGTGAATGCTGCCAAGGATTGATTTACGAGATTTGTGTTTAAAGAATAGGGGAACATCCCTGACATTGAATGGCTCACATTCGATAAATCTTAAATTTCTCCATGGTACAAAGGCTTTCTGTCAAACGTCTACATTTGGCGTTGTTTTTCACTGAGTCCGAACTACCAGGCAAAGAAATTTAAGAAAATTTGCAATTTTGGGCAGAAAGCGTCATGTAAAATTTTGATATATAGGCTATCAACTCGGAGTACAGAACAAAGTTCTTTTGAATGACTAGCATATGATTCTTAAGGCCTTTTTCGAAGAATTTGGATTGTACACCAAGGCACCCGTCATTGATGATTTTCCTTATTCTCAATACCTGCTTGCTTAGCAATGTGTAGCAACCATGAGGAGAAAATGGGATTTGATTACGGAAATTTGTCTCATGAATATACACACATCCAAAAGTGTCAGCATGGAGGCTTTCAACACGCGAATAAAATCTATTCGACAGTTGATGCAATTACTCGAACTTTACGACGTAAATCAGACAGTCTTATACAAAAGGACCAAAATGGCTACTCAGCGGGAAATTAAGTAACACGTGTTGTTGTTTCTACTTGTCAGTTCTGCACTAAATTAACCTCATGTTGGGAAGCTCTCAGCCAATCAGATTCGAGAAATGTTTCAACGCTGGCGTAGGGTTTCAAAATTGTGACTTTTTACAACTGATGCTGAAAACTAAAAATGGAAGCTTAAAGGGAACAAATAGAGAACTTAAAAAGTTAAAAAGTACAATATTTGGTTTCCTCTACGCTATTTAGGAAGCAACGTCACTTCTTAATAACTTAAGAGTAATTGAGGTTTAATTCCGGCCTAGCTTAGACTGCTGAAAAAGGCTCCAATTCTATAGTACTTCACAAATGAAATTTTCAGGTTTTTATTTTCAGATGTCATTATCAGTACAAGCTTTAGCTTAGGTGATGTCCTTAGCTCAGTTCATGCTTCAGAAATGTTCCCTATTTAAAAACTGTGTATTATAGAAAAATTCCCATTTAAAGCCCTCGCAAGTATTAGTCCACCGGATAGCCATATAGCAGAGACTGACATTCTACCGATCATCTGAAGAATACAGAGGCTGTTTTTTGTCCAGTTAATAGGCAGAATTCGTATATATGTCCGCTTAAAATTGTTTACACTGTAAGTCCCATCCAAAGATAACCACTACCATTTTTAGAGGGTGAAAACAATGTGTGACAATAAGCTGCTAATAAAACACCTCACCAAAAATTCCTTTTGAACGATGAACCCAAGACGTGTTTTGTGGCGACTACAACAACAACATACAAAATTTAGATGGTGCCAAATTTAAAAGAAAGCCATTCAAAAGGTGAAGAGCGGCATTTACACAAGTTTCCATGGCAACTATTGTTGCCACCCTGCATTTTCACCAAAAATATGTCATGTGAAATTCAAGACATTGCTTTCAAATTTACTTAAGTTTGCCTGACTAAACTTTGTCTTCGTAGAATTAATAAGCTCCAGGCCAAACGCCAAGATCGCCCTCTTGAGATAAATTAATTATTAGCACGTGTACGGACAAAATTTCTCAGTCGCATCCACGACCTTCGATTCTCTCAATTGGTTGACAAATTGTGTATTGAAATATTTCCAGAACTACAAAAGTGAAGGATGAATTAACTTTCTTTCTGTGGACAAGTAGAATTAAATCACTTATTATTCCCTTTTGTTTTTTTTTTTATTGTGTGAGTTGTTTTCTGTTTGCCAAATTTTTGCAAGTCAAACAACAACAATAACTTTCATTTGTAATCATGGTTACAAAAAAGAAAACATTTTATAGGCAGAACCAAGCGTTAGAGCAACATAGTTTTACATATTATATTCTTTTGTTAACTCGTTCGATGACACTTTAACGGTTCGTGTTAAGAGTGAACACAGTCTTTTCAGATGGCGAATTGTTTCCAATTCAGAAGCAAAATGAGAAAATTGCAAACGAAACATTTAATTTTGGAGAACAATGGAAAAAAGTTTGTGGTCTAGTAATATCAATTGAATTCGAATTTACGTCTGAGGGATGATTATGATACCTTAACTGTAAACTCAGGTGTCTGTGGTCCCCGTCTGCACTACACCGGCGAAATTTGAAAACGGCGTTTTTCACTCTGAAAACCCATCAAATGTTTTCCGTCCACTCCGCTGGAAAAATTTGAAAACCCAACAATCAGCGGTCATTTTCCATTTGCGTTCGAGGTAAACTCTGGCAGGAAATTAATCACATGATCATCGTTAGTCATCATTTTCGAAAAGCTCCGTTTTCAAAATGTTTTCCGTCCACACTAAAACGCAAAGCCAGCGTAATAACTTAAACAAAGTTATTAAATAAAGTTATATTCAAATTCCTCCGGTTTGAAGAGCCTTTTCGAAAAGCTCCGTTTTCGTGACGGATTAGTGTAAACGTAAGGCCGAACTAAATAAAGCTGCGTTTATAATTTCTCCCACGTGAGTGTGGACGGGGCCTAAATACTATAAAGATTGTATGTTTGCTATTTAGTATACAACAAACAAACTCGGTTATCATCCAAATATGAGACACCCAAACCGAAGTGCTTGTTTTTAATATCAGCTTCTGGACGAGGTTTTGGTGCGTTAAAGTGTATTAACTAATAAATCATCACACTTTCTTTACAATGTCTCCAGTTTGGGTTGCAAGAATAGGTGACATTTTGTGAAGTCAAGGTACTTTTATTCATAATGTAATTGGCTTTAGTTATTGCAACCTTCAAGAATGATCAACCGTTACCTAACGCAATTTGATATATCCTTAATTAAAAGCCAGACAAATCGAAGGGTTTCTCTACATGCACAGCTAAAATGAAACTAAGAAGCAAAGGCCGTATTCGTCTGGGTTTTCGTGAAAACTGTTTGGTGAAATATTATGTAACTAAATCCTTAATTTTCATCAGTGCTGGCCCGCTGACAGACTTTGCGGTCGTGTTTACGTTCTGCTTCATCAAAGCCGGCCAAGGACTGTGAGTGCAATTTTTTCATTAATAATGTGTTACAACAAGGAAAAAAATACTTCTTCACACTTGTATAGAGAAAGAAAACTTTCCATTAAGTTGCTTAACCAGCCTACGCAGGGGCTTTTATTTCCGTTTGGTTATTTAGAAGTACAGCCATTACTATCTCAAGAGGGATATTACTAAATCATTGTTTACTGCTTGTAAATGTCGATTTTGCCCAGTAAACGCTTTCATGAAAGAAAAAGTATAACTTAAGAATCTCAATAGCCTGTACTTATTTGCAATCATATGTACAAACCTCACTTTTGTTGTTGCGTAATGTTCTTCTTTTCACGCGGACCAATTACTTGACAAGTATAACCTGGGGTGAAAGTGTCGATAAAGTTATTTTAAATTCTAATTTCTTATGAAGAAATGATTAATAACTCATGTCAACTCATGCAATCGAGTCAGAGCAAATACTGTATGATTTTGCCACCAGTAAACACATTGTAATTTAACGAAAGTGTTATTTTTCAAGAATTTTGACATTTTTTATTAAATTTTTGGTAATCTTTTTATGTTAATAGTGTGCCATTTTCTCATAGCCCTTTCGATCGAAACTTTTAACGCTGCTTTGCATACAATATAGCATCGGTGTACGAATTCGTGGTACTGCATTTTAATTATACATTTCAACACACAAAGTAATAAGAAAAATATAATGGTATAGTTGAAGAGAAGAAATTTGAAAGCAATCATAAGGCAGATGATGTTAGGCCTCCATAGCTACAATCAGAAGTGTTAGAAATGTTTTGAAATCTTATAACGTATGGTCATTCTTTTTTCAGTTTCATTTTCATGACAGACAGTTTTATTCAACGTGTTGTTGCTACTGACGTACGTGCTTGCAGCTGCCGCAACTAACCCCTAAAAGTCCAAAGAGTAAAACGTTGACTTGGTCACGTCCCTACGGCGATATTTCTTTGAAAACCATTTAACGTCGGCAGCCTCTCTTGATATTTAAAATTGCCAAATGTTAACGACGAGAACATTTTTCTTCTCAACTGACGTTAATTGGCTCAAAATAACAGCGTGTATAGCGTAACAACTAAAGAAATAATTTCACTCGATGAGAGTTTCCAAGTGATTTTAACTAACAGCGGATTAGCCCAGACAACGGTTTATTGTAGCATTCTGATAAAGTGCTATTGAACATCAAAAACACTCTCTCAGACTAGATCACAAGGCAGGGGAGAAAGAATGAGACTGTGCCTCGGGGAAGTAGACAGCGAATCTCTGGAAGGCGAGCTACCCTGTCTAGCATGTAAACGCTTCAATGTGTTTTCTAAAAGAACGTATGAAAAGTTGGCTCTCCCAGGATAACTTGGTTAGACGGGCACCCTCCCTCCATGTAAACAGGCTCCCAGCCGGGTACCTTGGTCAGCCTGGGTAAGCCACCTCCATCTAAACAAAGCCTTATGGTCTGGGCAGCAAGGACTCAGATTAATAGTATCAGATCATATTTTCTTTTTTTTTTTTCTTGCATGCACAAATGAACGTTATTGTTGTTCTCCTTTTTGTTGTTCTTGTTAAGTTGTTACCGTGTATTTAATTTTTTTTTTCTTATTTTGCCCATTTACGTAAACTCATGCTCGGAGCTGATCCCATTTAACTTATTGTAACACATAAAGGAAGGAAAAGGACGGTCTTATTTTTGTCCCAGTTTAAGGCAAGATCCTGCATAGTTCGTTACAAAAAATCGCATGCCCACACTATTTTGTCACGTTGCCCCCAACAAGTCGACAGAACTCATCTGCATTCCCAGCAATTAGAGACGTTTGAGGCAGTGTGCGTTTGGAGCAAGACGATATGACAATCCCGCTAGTTGGGCCTGTGCTCGAAACTGGACCTCTTGCAAAGGTTAGACAGCGCGCCTTTCGCGAAACACGTCGGTTGTGAACACGTTTGATTCCTAAATAGGTAGATATCTCAAGGATTAAGCTAGATTTATTCAATTTGTAGCCTTTATTCCTGACTAAAATCGGATGGACGTAGAACACGCATCCGAGCTTGAGAGACCAATATTGCTTAGCATTCAGTTTGCTGCTAGTCGACTTGTGAAAACTGTATTAAGTGCTTAAAATGCAAGTTCAAACCAATTCAGGTTGTAACTATCTGTAACTAATAGGTTTGAGAAGTGCTGGCTAAAAGCCATTATTGATAAATCCTCTTATTTGAGAAGAATGACTTTCTACTTACAAAAATTTGCTGCGATGGAAAAACCGTCCGTGCCTTCGTCTTGATTTCCAATTTCAATCTTCCGTTAATATAATTCTAAAAGGCGTACGTTCAGAACACTGTTCTGACTGAAAATTCGTACTGCTGGGGATATTCTTGTTTGATATAGCGTATTTAACCATTAATAAGCAAATCTTTTTCAAACGCTTTTGCAATCTCGTCATATCTTGAAACCTTATTGTTTACATATAAAAGTACACATAAATATTAAACAAGGTTAATTTGTTCCCGAGTGAAAAATACGTGGCGTAAGATTGCTCTACTGATTAACTAAGGCATAGTACCTGTAAATATTTTTCATGACTTTTTTATGGCTTGTTTCCAGCTTTTAGACCCTCTTTTTATCAGTTTATGATGCTTTAGACGATTGTTAATTCGAATAGCCTTAATTAATTCGAGCGGTTTGCCTTTGAGTTGCAAAATAACTTTGCAAAGAACGCGCGAAGAAATTTGTCCTTTTGTTTCAAATGTCAACATGGAATACAACTAAAGAACGATTTCAGAGGTGAATTTTTCTCCTGTAATTTGCTTAATCTCGATACATTTGTAAAAGAAACTATCTTTTTTGTTCTAAGTTTATTATGTAACAGAATGTAGCCTTGGAACACTCGGTCGTTCATCTAAGTATCTTATCTCGCACAACACTCTTGGATAAATGTCATTCCTCGATCAAAACCTTTTTGTATCTAAATTTAACCTTGATATTCAGAACAAGTAAAAACCTACACAGAAATATTTAATGTCATGTATATACAAAGTGGTTCGTTATTTCTTTTGTCCGTTTTATCAAAAGCCTGCTATTTATCATTTCATCTGCAGTTTTCAGGTGGCTCTCGTAAGACATTTTCACACGAAGATGACACAAGGATAACACGAACCTTCAACCTTGTACCGAAACAGTTTCGCTCACGGGGAAAACAACAAGGGTAGTTTTATGAAACAAGTTTCAACAGAACTCAAAAAGAGTTAACGATTATGACATACAATAACATTTTTGAGAACGACTGGAGCACCCAGAATGGTCCCGTTGCGTAGCAACTATTCTGATAAAACTAGGGATAGTGCGATTTTAAACGAACATGAAAACAAGACTCGAGGTAGTGCAGTGGTAGGACGCCCCCCCTGATTCGACGACTTCATTATAACGAACAGCTTTTTCCTTTCTGAGCCGAACAAAAGCTAAGTTAGTTTCTTTAATTTATCAGAAAATCCTCTTAATCCAGCTAGGTCATTAATGCGAAAAACAACCATCTTCTAGTATGTTCTCTACAAATTTAACCTGATGAAAGGCAAAAAGGAATCAGTTAAAAATTGTGTTCGAATATCGCAAAACCGCGTTCTGCGCTCGAGCGAGGGTCGACGAGGAGCTAAAATAAAATTGTACCTGTCGTAATATCATCTCAAGAGGATTAGTATTTCAATGAACCTACCCGTTAATGCAACCAGTTTTTTCAGAACGTACCGATTTTAAGACTCCCCACACTAAATTCTCACTGTTTTGAACAACTTTATCTGACACTATTTTCACGATTTATCGCACGGAACTAGAAATTTAATGCTCAGAGGCTTTTGTTTTTAATGTTTTAGACAACTTACAGCTTTTAACACCTGACACTATCTCACCAGAAATGTTACGGTGTTCACTATATTGTACACATACAATGAGGCGATAACATTTTTGTTGTACGTGCCGCATTTGGATAACCGTTACACCAATGTCAGTAATTGAAAGTCAAATTCGGCATGTTTAGTAAACGGGGAAGAAAACTAACATCAATGATCCTTCCGCAGCAAACTTCCTGTGTTTATTTAGAGGAATCTGCATCACACAATGTAAGATATTTCGTCATACAATGGCTCTCATTTCTTGTCAAACAATCAGTATAGAATGCCTTTTATTTTGTTGACAATGGAAATGAAAGTCAAGGGATGCGTCCTTTTTATCGGTAGATTGCACCAAAGAGTTAATTCTTTAACGCAAAATATAATAACAAATGTTAGGGAAAGCGTCGCGCAAGTAGAATTTATGAGAGCAAGGGCAGCATAAAAATTAGGATGCAAATTATCTTACCCGTTGTACAACTGAGTGTATCTGTTATGGAGGTGTTTGTATGTTTCCTCTGGGCTTGCAGTAGCTGTAGACCTTCAGGGCTGTTTTCCAGAAGATATATCTTAAGCTTATTCCTGTCTCTTTTCACAAAACCAGAAGAAAGTCAGGGGCGGATTTAGGGAATTGGGTGGATTGGTTGAATAGCCACCCACATTTTGGAGAAGCAAAAGATGACCGGCAAAAATTGATAAAGATCGTTAATATTATGGCAGAAATAAAGGTAAAAACTCGGGACGGGTACCTCATTGTAATTTCTAGTTTGTGGCATTCCTAGTATTTCTGATGTAACAGTTTTAAGTAAGAATCCAATTCTCAAATTGCAACATTTTGAAGGCTCATTGATTCTGCAACATCAAGGTAATAGTCGACTAAAAAGAAAAATGGGAACACCAGCTGCGAAACTAGCAACCAAAATCGGTCAACTGACAACTGTATGAAATAAAACATGGTTACCGCTATATATAAAATCACTAGCTGAGTAAAATGTAATGAATGGTTTGGTAGCACAGGGAAAAGCTGGGACAGTTGATATTCACCAACAGTTCTTATAATAATACCTGTTTCCACCCGTAAATAATCCGAAGATGTTGAATGTGTTTTACAGTAAAAAAAAAAAAAAAAAAAAAAAAAAAAAAACTCTTTTTAAGGAATAAAAAAAATTTTTAACTCTATTTAAAAAAAGACTAAAAAAAAATACACGTTAATAACAAAAAAAAAAAAAAATATCACCCTTATATAAAAACAA
>Ga0126339_10000248_pt1 | contig 26280 bp, 10 predicted proteins | sample OrbTmetagenome_2_FD_92532 | JGI IMG/M metagenome (GOLD analysis project Ga0126339, IMG submission 92532) | Coral microbial communities from Petempiche,Puerto Morelos, Mexico - Orbicella T R C metagenome | ecosystem: Host-associated > Invertebrates > Cnidaria > Coral | place: Petempiche,Puerto...
CTCGGTCAACACGGAAACGAGATTAATGACGTCAAAGGGGGCGGGGCTTCTGGTTACCATGGATACGTCAAACTCGAGAAAACAATAGAACTCCTTTCCATAACAATACTTTTTCATTTGCATGACACTACATGTCAAATTCGTACTGGACTAGCCCATACCACTACTATCTTTAATTGTCCGTAAGTTTTTTATTCCGCTAACTGAGGGGACATTTCTCTCATACATTACAGTTACGAGTTAATAACCAGTAATCATTTAACTAAGGTTCGATCGATATATCATCATGATTTTATTACTTTGTTACAGATTATTTTACAAAGTAAAAACAGGCTTTTTTAGCTTGGGTGCTTTGGTTTCCCAGTACAGACGGCGTGATATTCTCTAGAGAACTGTTTTATCCATTTAAATGTCATTCATTTATATACACGCGACTATTTGAAAATCTGAGAGCAAAAATTCTCAAGAGTATCAACACAGATCCGATACAGGAGAAACTCGCCCGGCTCGAGGAATTTTGTTCCAGTGTATACGATGTTCCATATGTATAGATTATTTCATAGAAAGTGCAACGTACGGAATTTTATTCACGAGGTGCAAAACTTTGGAATTCTACTATGGACGGTGATTGGTTGTATCGCTTTTTTTACATGTGAAAATATTGCACATATAGAATTCTATTTTCTAGGTTTATTGCCCAAAATTCTCGCTACATGTTCAATAAAAACTAATTCAAAATAAGAGACTTATTTCTCCTTGTAAATTAACAGTTTACGGCCACAAAGAATCGAATTCTTGGTTACATCAGGGTTTGGTCCTAAGGTGTCCAAGTTGTATTAGGTTGAAGGAAACCTGAAAATTCTAACTTACTAACATAGAAAAACACCAACGGAGATAATAATAAACCATAAAGGAACAAGGATGGTTAAGGATGGAGAAGAATAACCCGGATAACGAACGACGAACTTGAAACTTTGGGCTAAACTGTTGAAGATGCGCAAACCGTGTCGTAGCTCTTTTAAACTTTACACCTCAACACTTCAACGTCAGGGCGCACAAACGAGGTACAACACTCTACCCCCTCCTTTTACGCAAATATTCAATTTCAGCAAAAGCCGGCGAAAGCGCTGGAGGTCTCGCCGGAGAGTTTTAGTCTACTCACATACATCTAACTCTCCCGTAATGGAGCCTGTGATGAATAAATTATCATTCTGGTTTTTAGTTCGTTATCAGCCATCTAGGTAATGAGGGATCTTGCCAAATTTGATCAGTTAAAGATTTCAAGTCGATTTTGTGAATCTAGCATTATAAAATATTTGACCTTCTCTTTTACAAAACAAACGGTTAATTTCCTGTCTAAAAGCCCTGTTGTTATACGCATAAATCAATGGATTTGCCAGTGAGCTTGTGTATGTGGCAAAGTCGACCATCCAGCTCACCAGTAATAGGCAGTCGAAGGATTTACTGTTTAGAGTGCCATAAGATCTCAACATGGCGAGAACGACAGCGGGGCCTAGGGAGAGGGCATATCCAAATACGGTGATAGTGAGCATGCGTACTGCGTTAGATTTCGATTTTGCCACCACTTGGCTCATCATTCCACTCTTGCCTCTCTGATGCAAGAAGATGGCGACTTTAACGTACAACGCAAAAATGATGGTCAACGGAACAAGAAATGCAAGGACAAAATATAACGTGGTCGAAGACTGCCCCAGTAGATTTTGTGGAATACCACAAAGTTTCTTGTCAGCACAATTTTCGCAGACCATACCTCGAGCTTCGGGGATTTTTAGAACAGAAATGCTATCCATGCTAATAACAAAAGGGCACGACACGATGGTAGCATACAGCCAACAGAGAAAAACGAGGGTGAAAGGATTTTCCTTTGACTTCAAACTCTGTAAAGGGTGGACAATCTTTTGATGCCTATCGATGGCTATGACAACCAGGCTGACAAATATGGCCGAGGCGGAGGTCTTAGAGAAAAATGATATAGCTTTGCACTGGAACGTTTTGATTCCCGTCGCTGGAACTACAAAGTACACCATTAAAGGGAAGACAAGTAGGCGATGTACCAGCTCCACCACGGACAAATGCGTAATGAAGAAATTTGAACTGTTTCTTTTATAGCGTTTTTTTCGCAGCATCACATAACAAATGGTCGCATTGACGATTATTCCCAACACGATAACGAGCAGATTAATCGACAAAATCACAGCGAAGGTGATTCGTGCTTCCTCGTACGAACGAATGAGCAAAACTGTCGAGCCACGGATGTCAGTTGAGTTCACACTGTTTACGAAAGCTTCCTGGAGCATTGTGAATTACAATTCCAACAAACTTGAATAAAGCGAAAATCACTTTTGTGGGAAGTTTGACGGGGGTACCTTCTCAATGAGCCTGGTGACAACTGTGATCTCTTGTTCAAACTCTGTGAAATACTTCACTATTTTGCCCCTGATTTGCGCCAATCTTTTTCCAAGTTTGCGTCGATTAATGACTGAAGTTATCCTGGTGAAGGTCTTGCCAATGATATTTCGCGAAAGTGTAGCTTCTGCTCAAGTCAGGTAAACTGATTTTTCGCCTGTACTCTGCGTCCTCGTGAGTCTTGATATCACTTGACAAGATGGGCAAGCTTTACCTAAAACATCACTCGGCCTGAAGACATAAAATATTAACAGCATATAAGCTTCTTAAGAACGCAACGTAGATTTTACGCCCTTGGTCTGCACCTTGTTCGTCATAATATATTTTGAAAAGACGGATGAGTTTAAATTAAACATTACTCAGCCCTAGGTAACTGAATAATATCTGCATATAAACTACTCACTCTTACACGTAGTAATGGATTTGTCTCAAAATATTACTGTACTGTCCATCAAGGAACATGTAATGTTTGTTCTGTGCTCAACTTGTGCTTAACAACAGCTGTTCATGATACTTGCATGTTCAAACAACATAAGAAATATCCAGCCGACAGATTGAATCGAGATGAGATGTTAATAAATAAAAACTCCTTTTGGGCTGGAAATGCCAAATTTCTTGAAAAATCAATCAAAAATCCTCGTTTCTAAGGTGCACGATAGAGAAACTTTTTTCGTTTACACGGACGGTTTGCAATGCAAACGAAATTTTAACTTGTTTATACAGCTAAATGTAATGCCCCCTTGTTTTCTCCTAGCTACTAAAACCCAGCCAACTACTTTTTGGTCGTTGATACGCGAAGCGTAGAAACGACTATTGCTGATGGGGCAAAATATGCAAATGTGTCACTCACTCAGATGTAAACTTTTGGCCGATAACATGGAGAGCCTGGGTACGAATTGCTAAAGTTAAGAGTGGCCATTTTGACGGTTCATGTGTTTCGCTTTTGTAAATATGTGGTATTTGGTTAGGTCCCTTCTCGCTCCTTCTGGGCACGGTTACGTGGAGAAAACTTATATAATTGTAAATAAAAACATCCCCTTCACTTTGGGTTCAAAATCGAAACAAAATTGAACTTTTTTGGTTCAAAATGTAGCAGGGGATTTCATGGCAGAGTATCATTTTCAGCCAAACTTTTCAAGTAGCCTGTTGGCGCCGCATTTAAATTTTTGTTATTTTTTTCCGCCTGTACGTGCATTCTTTTAGTGATCATCGCATTCTTTTCGTTTATCTCGCTTTCACGTTATCAATATTCTGTTAGGTTTTTCGGCATAATTTTGTTTTGTTAAGTTCCCTTTTACATGCGTTTTTCTAGATTATTTGTGCATATTCATTGCGGTGCTACAGTTATCTTGTTTATTTACAGCCTTCCGCTTTCCTCTTTCGTGTTCCTAACCGTCCTAGTCATATAACGTTTGTGAGTATCGTCTACCTTTGGCTGGTTATTTCTGTTTCTTTTATTGTATTCGTTTATAACTTGTAATTTATTTTGTTTGTAGCAACCGCTCGCTTTTCCTCGCTTTCTTCGCTTTCATCGTTTATGACCGCACTCTATCGTTTGAATTGTACATTTTCGTGGCATCGATTAAAGCACATGTAGTGTGTTGAACGTTTGACTACAAGATAGCCCTTTCTGGAAGGGATGCTGAAAACTGTTTGAAATGATTCTTATAGTATTTGCAGAAATACTTTTTTTCTCTATTCCCATTTACCAGCTAGCTAAAATCAAATTGTTTATGTTTGCCAAAGTATAAAATAAACAAATTTTTGCAACATCTTTTATTTATTTATTCAACTTCGCCTAACTAATTAAAACACTTATATACATAAAATTTTTATTATTAGGCAGGAGACCGCTACAGCTTAGCCAATTACAGTGGATCCCTTGTAATATCCGTGTCCCACTAAAGTAAAATTGCGCAAAATATTCTTGGCACTCTCAAGCTGATTGTCTTAAAAGTATGAATGTCAAAACCACGTGACATATATATTTTCATGTGACACACAGGCTTTTGATAATGCAACACTCGAATGTTAACTGAAGAAGGACCACAACCAAATTACCTTGACCCAAAATACACTGCTGACTCACTAATATTACACATGTTATAACCAACTCCTCTGACTGGATGTCAATTTGGGACTGGTGATTATGGTGAACTCTCATTTAATGGCTTCATTGTGCAACAGACTGTATGAGTTAATTAACACTACCTGTACAAGTCGATATAAAAACAACAATTATTTTCCAATGCCAATCAAAATAAATTAATATATTCTGTTCAAAATTTATAAGCAGTCTGTATAAACAGCCTGTAATTTGATTTTTTGTTTACTTGCCTAGTTACACTGTACATGTACTACTTGAGCTTTCAAAGAGGCTTTCAAAAAGTTATTTCAAAAATTATCAACTACAGTGGGGTAAACGTTTAAATCGCAACAAACAAAATCTTGTATATATTGTGCTTCAAGAGCAGAGTTATTTTGACTTTTATCGTGACCCTGTTATCTTCAAAACCCGGTCAAGCACAAAGTAGCCGATCCAAGAAGACCTCTTCATCTTGTAGGCAATGTATCCACGACTTCTTCGTAGCTCCCTTTGATTTCAGTTATTTACTATCGGCTATCTCGAACTCGGTTATTTCGAACTTCCCGCTATTTTGAACTATTTTTTTTATTTCTGTCAGAGTTCGAAATAGCGTAGTTTGAGTAATATATCAAACACGAGAGACAGTGTTTCATCGGGATATCCAAACACTGAGAAAGGAGTTGAAAATACGACGCGCAGCGGAGTATTTTTGACGAAATTCGAGGTGTTTGGATAGCTGATGAAACACTGTCTCGAGTGTTTGATATATCTTCTCAATCGAAACAAAAACTAAGGAGTAAACGGAGAAGTAAAATCGTCAAAATCTATGCTAATTAAGACCGGGTGTCCAAACCTCCTTCACGGTCGTGGTTTCTTTGTTTTAACGTGATGAATTATTAATGCATTTGAGAACTGTAGATAATTTACCACTAATGCCGATTCCAGAGAAGACTAAAGTTGTAACGAAACAGGGATTGAAGTTTTTTATCGGTAAGAGCAGTCGTTCAATGTCCACGCTGATGTAACAAATTGTCTCTGCAAGATGGATTCTTGTGTTTGCTATGTTGAACAAAATCCTAAGCATTTAAGTTCGTCAATTCCAGTAGATTTTCTGTTTCGATAGCTTTTCTCGTGACGAAGCTAAAATTATGCTAAAGCATAAAGACAGTACTGTAATCTGCATTGCAAACCGCCTAAAACGTCTTGTGACACATATTTTAGACTATTACCAATACTGATAATTTCCATTAGATTTCCTTTATTATTAATTTGCCACACAATAAATATATGTACAAATATCAAATCTATAAGGCAAGGAAGCTTAGAGAAGCCAACAAAGCTTATGCAAAGGACTGCTTTTGGAGATATCTGAGACTAAACAACTGTCTTTGGCAAGACAGTTTATCTAAATATATAGATACATATATCTTTTGATAAAAATAGATAAAGAAGGCTAAAAGGCGCCAAAAGGCGAAAGCGACGAAAAAATACGGAAAAAGTACACACACAAGGACAATTAGAGAAAGTAAAACATGCTTATAACAAGAAAATTGACTTAGTTTAGAGATCACTACAGGCAGAAAAAAGTGAAAAGTTGTCAATACAAGGTGGTGCTTGTGGGATTTTGACTGGATTTGTTGTTTTTTGTTTATCCTAAACATTTCAAAAGAATTTTAAAATTGAAAATATTGAAGCACAAAACTGCAAAGGAATTCAAATACTTACAAAATGATCTGCACAGAAGGACTCTGCTCCCTCGATGGTTGAACTGATGTCTAAAGTTTTGATCGTATCACGAGTTATATATATTCGTAATAGAGTTGCATCACAGCCTGGCAATCAAAGACAGGTGACGATGGGTCTGTGGACCGCACGTACACATACAGGAAGACGGAACTAACACTAAAATTTCCGTTTTCGATCTCGTGGACCCGAAAACCAACTAAACTTTTTTCAACACCTGTAATTTTGGCTTGACAAATCTAAGATTAGGTTTAGCAGCTCGATAAAATTTTAGAAACCATCTTTGTGTGGTAATAATGTGTTGATGAATTTCAACAGACGGGTAAAATTTTAAGGGAGTAGACCCAATATTCATCTAGGGACGTTCTCTGAAAAACAAAAAAATTCAACCAATATTACAAGGAATTTAAAAGAATCAGTAGCGAGCTCGAGAGTTGATATTTTAAGAATGTCAAAAAACGCAGTTAATTGAATGCTGTAAAATTGCATCAATGTAACACGGCAACTGAAGCATATGGCTATGCACGAGATTTTTGAGTCAATAATCTTTGGAAATTCCATGTGCATGTAGACTTTCAAAATTACAGCTGAAAATTCGCGTTTTTTTAAGAGTGAGATTGCCATTTTACGATAACATTTACAATGACTGGTTTAAAAATGTGTTCATAGCAGTGGACTTTATTAAGGTTCTCACATAATTAACCAATAAACATTGGTTTGATGGTGGCTGGACATATTTTATTATTCAGTAAAAATGATTTTCGTCCGTGTAGACGACCCTGCTCTCAAGCGCTCACCAGCTTTCACAGGTAGTGAGTGCATCATGTTGACAAGCAAAGGTCTCTACTCCTTCTGATAGATGAAATTTTTGCACCGCAGTGTGTTTGTTAGCTTAAGATATATATTCTGTAATTCGTAAGTTCAACAGAATTTGAATATCTTTCATTTCTTTTTACATACCTCACAATATCAAATATCCTGTCTCTCCTGTGACGCACAATTAGAGAGCAGCACTAATTAGATAAAATGAGGAAGTTCAATATTTCTTTTCCTGATAGACGAAATATCAACCCATTTTTCAGATAAAAATATTGTCACTACAGGACAAATTGTAAAAGGATGTTTCTAAAAGGATGTTTCTAATTGAATTTGTTTGTTATTTTGGACAAAATCCTGAACAAAACAAAGGTTCGTGAGCTTGTTATTCCTGTTTCTCGTATAGCATGTAACGTTTATAAATTTTTATTTTCTTATTTTTAGCAGGGCCTCTTTTGATAGCAATTTTATTTATAGAGCTGAACGAGTTACATTGAAGACGTCATTAAAAGAATAAAGGTTTACTTACTTACTGGGAAAGATTTTAATATAAGTTTAATACTTACCTTTTTTTTCAATTCTTTTTTTTTCCTATTTGCTCGATCCTACTCTGTCGCTGGCTGAGTTTTCTCTTGAATCTCCGATTGTATCATGAACTGCGTGTAATATAACGTATTCAGCTGCCATCAAAGACAGGAGAAAGCGATTGCCTCCCTGGAGTACATTTCTTTGTGAAAATGGGCAAGTTTAATTTGGGTTCCGATATTCTGATGAGTTTGCAACAGATTGTTGCTAAATACCGTGCGAGAGGCTTTGTCTTCAACCAACCTGAAACACATACCAACTAATTCTTCCGGTGACAGAATAGTTATTCTAATGTTACTGAGCAAAATTGAAGGATGGAAAGCTGTTCTCTAAGCGTGAGAATACTTTTTTTTCGCATATATTTTTCATCTCGCGTTTTTACGTTTTAGTTTTTAAAGGCGTTACACTGAAAGCTAGAAGGTGTAACCGCCATTTTGTTAACAAGCGCACACTGCTACGCCACTCACTATCTATCAGAGAATAGATAGTGAGTAGCGTAACCAATCAGAGAACGGCATTCGTGATAGAACGCTAACAGCTTTATACTAATATTATATAGACACGGGTGTTTTACTCGAGAAATTGATACGAAGCTACTTTCGGGATCCGAGGGCATACTTTAAATTCACGCGTATCTTCGCGCCGCCATGCAATATCCTCTATTTAAACAATATGAATGGAGTTTGTAATTTGAGTGTAGCCAAAGCGTTGAACTTTATTTAATAGTAGACTGCAGGCTCAAGATTTCTATTGGCTAGTCATACTTACAAGGAAAGCGGCAGCCTTACAAGGAAAGCCTTATGCCAACTAAACACGGCTTCTCGAAAGAGGGCAATGATATATTTGGTGTGGCATGGATTGTTTCGTGCCTCTAAGGAGTTTATTATTAACTAGACTCATTGAAGAGGAGAGGAAACCCTGGTTTTCTGTGCACTTAGTTGCGGAAGTGAGTTTTAGAAGAGGTTCTGATTTCTTTTGTCCAATCAGAAGCATCACGAGCACACGGATACGTCATATTACTAAGCAACTGATCTTTGCCGGAAACCGGGCAAACTGAATAGTTTATCCTCGAAGAATCTCCGTTTCTTTTTGTCCAATCAGAAGCATCACGAGTACAAGGATACGTCATGTTGCCTAGCAACTGCTCCCTGCCGGAAACCGGGCAAACTGGATAATTAATTCTGGAAGAGTTTTCGATTCTTTTAGTCCAATAAGAAGTATCACGAACACAAGGATCCCTGTCCGGCGAAAACCGAGCCAAACTCGCGCGCATTTATTTGCACTGAGTGCAAATTGAAAAGTAACGATAAATTTGCATGCTCTTCGTCAATCACAATGAAGCCATTTTCTCAGTCACATAATAAAAGTGATTTTAACCACATCCAGTGAGCTTCAAGATAATTGACAAGGATGCCACTCCAACAGGGAAAACAAATATTTCAAACACCAACTGGCAAGGGAGAATGACTGTGAAGATCATCTCAGGTCTGCCGAGAACAGCATCAGCTTAGAAATGTGATACACGACTTACACCTGATTGCAAGACCAGCGTCTCAATTGATCACTCGGATTCGTTTCCTATACGAGTACACTGTTCAGCAGAGAATAGGACAGTAGCCACATGGATATTTTTTGTACCTATTTTTACACCCTCTCATCTCAACATCTACTACCTCAGACGATTAAGAATTGTAACAAAAAACCTGAAAAATCAAAAACCGGCAAGAAAAGAATGCTAGAGAGGTCAGTGACGGGAACTGTTCATTATTTTAAGCCATTATTTAGAGCAAATATTGATTTTATTACGCAGTTTCTGCAGCAACCAGAATTCAACATATTTTCAATACCAGCTAAACATGTCAACACACAATCTGTACTGCTCCTTTCTACCAAGTAGAATTCCCTTTTAATGATATAATTAGCTGAATATAGACTCTAAGATGAACAAAGAATTGAACCAAAACGTCGTCGCTGGACGTCAATTTCCCTCGTGATCTCAAATGCCCGTCGTGTGTTATCACACTGTAATACACGGTTTAGGCTTCTTTAGTTGTTAAGTAAAGGAAAAGCCTGTTATGGCTCGTCACAAGCCATAAGAACGCCTACGTAGGAAGCTAATTTACTGTTGGATTTTAATACAACTCTTTTTTCAGTCATTTTAACTAACTCAAACAAATACGAATTTCCTTTGGCTGAAAATTACCCTGATGACTCGAATTCTGTGCTCAAAACTGTTAACAACTTTCGGTTGGAAAACAGTAACATAACTTATGTGTCAAAATTTTAAATTTTTACCAATAGCCTGTGATTCAGGCCCATGAAAGACTAAAAACGGCTTGTGAGTGTGGATGGGTGGCAAAAGCACAATACCTCATGAATTAATAACACGATAACTGAAATTCAACACTGCTGGAGCCAGAGCTGACTCGAGCTATTTTTTGTTTCCCAAATGAGCAGTTGGAGTTCTACCGGTATCGGTCGACATTGGAACCTTAATCAATTTTACCACGCACCGTATATCTCGGTGTGTCTTGTTATTCTACACCTTAGACTTGTTAGTGACAAAATATTAATTAGTTCAACTTAGATGGATGGTTACGCTGCTTCAGGTTTTGTTTGACAATTGATTTGTTTTCAGTTGCACTTTTTTCAAAACAAAACGTTATAGAATGTGAAACGCTGACGTGGGAAGAACGTGACAAGGCATTGAAATCAAAGTTCCTCTGTATAAGTACCTTCTATTCACGGAAAGCTAAGGTCAGAATGGAAAAAGTTGTCCAATGCTCGCGATTTACATAACTTTTACACAATTTAATTTTTTTAATTTAATTTTTCTTAAATTACTATATATTTGGCATCATCAAAAGTTCTCCAACGAAAAAAAATTGCTTATATTGATAAAAAGTGAAAATCGCGGGTGATTAATTATTAAAGGAGCATTTTTAAATTTAAATTCACCTTCTTAGCGCGGGTGTTATTTTAAAAAGTTTTATGATTATATCACCTGTCTTTCACAATCGATAGCTATAAATGTTCATACGCTTATATTCACGGCAACGGGTGTAAAATTGAAGCGATCTAATGGTTAAGATGTTGAAAAAGCATAGCTTTTCAAAATAAAGGGATAGAAAGCAAAACCTTTCGTAAGTATTTTTTATTTTTTTAAATTATCCTACCCAATTTCTAAGGGGTTAAAAGGCATATACTCATTCAATTTGCAAATCGATGCAAACATCCATGGATAATCCATGTTCTAGTGACAAGTATTTCGAATAGAAAATTTTAGTTATTTGCATCCACAAGGAGTGTTGTTTTTGTCTTGGAACAGATATCATCTTAAATCTGTGCTATTTGTAAAAATTTGGCGCAGTGTTCAATCGGTTGTACAGATCTAAATGTAGTTTCAGTCTGCTATAATTCCGTGGTTTAATTAAGTGACAAAATGGCTTTTGCAGAGTACATTAGATCTAGCATTCATCCAAATTTTTCTCAAATTTCAGATCTTCCGTCGACCAAACATCTAACAATTGAATTGTGCGTAAGCGCGTTCCTCGTATACAGGGAAGCATTATAACGCGCTGTACTGTTGTCGTTGTATTCGATGCACATCAATCTTTCTCACATTTTGTTTGCACTAAAGTTTCTCTTAGGCAATCTGTAAAGGAGTGTTCTTTTATTGGTTTTTTAGACGAACAACTTATTTCCTAGTCTATAAAATCACAAGGAACTTTGCAAATAACTGTCGCGCCCGTTATGCAATTAGTAAGACTGTATTATATTTCTCAATTCTCCATACAGATAACACCAACTTTCAGAAAATATTTCAAATCCCGAATGGCAATTTCGACCAGCTCTTTGGTGTACGTTCTATTTCTGGCCGTGATGATTAGTATTAACATCGCTGGTAATTCTTTGGTGTGTGTTGTAATATTGAAGAAAAGAGCGATGAAAACCTCCATCAACTGGCTTGTTTTCCACCTGGCCATCGCCGATTTACTGGTCGCTGTCTTCTTCATTCCACCTTGCATTCTGAGCCACTTTATTGAGCAACAGAGCGGTGTTACTGGAGACCTGCTGTGCAAGTTCATTACCAGTGGGGTTTTGGGTTGGGCGGCGGCTTCAGCCTCGAGCTTTCTCCTGGTGGCAATAGCGTTTGAGCGTTATTCTGCTACAGTACATCCGCTGCTATCACTCTGTCGTAGTCGGTCATGTTGGTTTGTGCCAATTGTATGGACACTGTCGATCCTACTGGACATGCCAAGTCTCGCAGTATCTTCCTTTGATGCAGAAATTCAAATATGCGTGGAGAACTTTCCAGATTACACAACGATGCGAGCGTATTACCTCGCTTGGTCGTTTGCCAATTCAGTGCTGCCAATGTGCATTATGGGATACCTGTACGCACGGATCATTTTAAGTCTGTGCAACCGTGTTCTCGTGCCAGGCTCTTGTCCAAGAGTCGTGTCACGGTCCAAAGATAAGGTAACTAAGATGTTCATCTCAGTCTCTTTTATCTTCATCACGTGCTGGACCCCTCCCGCAGTGCTTTGCGTGTTGAGTCCCGTGATTCCTGGCGGATACGCCACAGTGCATCCCGTGACAACAGCAAGCGCGTTGTTGAATTCCTGCCTCAATCCACTGGTCTACACGCTTCATAGTCAACAGTTCAGGAAGAATATTGCTTCAATGGTTTCTTGTTCCAAAAATAAGCAGCCAGCAAAATACAAGACAAAGAACACAAACGGTTCTGGAATAAAGTCATCACGGCAGCTGGAACTTCATGGATAACATCATTTGAAGACTTATCAAAATATTGGTCTCAATTCTCCATGACTTTTAGCCACAACCCCCTGAGGTTATTTGGCCGGAATCAATTGTCTATGACCTCTACGTAAATATACTCACCGATTCTAGGTTTAGATTTGGAAATATATAGAAAGTTAGCGTTATAGAATGAAAGATATACCAGACACTCAAGACAGTATTCAACCACATTTTTTTGTAATGTTTCTATAATTTTTTTTTGGGACATTTCTCTAAAAAACATATTACAATTCCATGTCTATATCCGACCACATTTCCAAACACCTCGATTTTTGTTAAAAATATTCCGCTGCACGTCGATCGTATGTTCAATGCAACTCTCCTTCCGGCGTTTGAAAATGTGGTGAAAGACGGTCTTTCGAGTTTGATTCATTAGTTAAAACTCGTACCTTATTTCACACCACAGTATATTATTTTCCATTTCCCATTTCATACCATGACTTAAGCTTTTCTTTTCTACTGTCCTTTCCTTTCGTACGTTTCACGCCGATGAATTTCATATAAAAATCGGGATGGTAGTTTCTTTTAAAGCTAATACCCTATTAATGAAACGTAAAGTATTAAGTAAAAAGGCAAATAAACAGAATGAATGAATGAAATGAATGAATGACGTAGTATATCAAGCTGTATAACGTTACTTCAGACTTCAACATCTTCAAGTTCCACCTTCCCCCGCCCCGACCTCCCTCTCCGCTCCCCATCCCTCCACTCTCTCGGAGAATTCCTCATTCGATACGAAGTAATATACACCTTATTCCAAAATGGCCGCTATTTAAGTATTTTTTTGTTTACTTGCAAATCAGCCCTCGTTACCTCGTTCTTAAACTCGAAATTCAAAAAAATATTTTCCCTTAGACGAGGCAACAAGGGCTCATTTTCAAGTAAACAAAAGAATACTAAAATGGCGGCCATTTTGGAATAAGGTGTATAATTTCGAGATACAAATCGAGATTGTAGATATTCAGGGGTCAATCCATGTAAAGTTTTGAACATCATAACACAGGTGGCTACTAGCCTTTGATGACTTAGTTTCCGCCAGCCGAGTGCCTGGAACAGCTTATCAATATCGTCTTCATTGATTGCATACAATAAAATACGGACTGCGCGGTTTTGGAGCTGCTGTAGTTTTTCAGAAAGGCCAACACCACAATTGCCCCAAGCAACACGAAAGCACGTGATAAAGTGTTCGGTACAAGAGTGGAAGTTCAAAAACCACCACGGGCTCGATTGAAGGATCGGGGCCTGGCACTGGATTTCATTCGCACTTCTTGACATCTGAGTCTGCTGTCCTCCCTTTGGAGATGCTTGTGCTCCCAACTTTATGGCCTGTTTCTCTAAGAGGCATAAAAAAACAATTACTCGAATCCCTGCCAACCCTTTTGACACACTACAAGCCTAATGCAAACTTACTCCCACGAAGAGTTGACTGACGAAATAAACTTGCATTATACACATTTCGACAATGCCAACTTCTGCAAACAGCCACGCTACATTCAAAGATATATTTAGCTAATAATTTGCTATATCGTTGCCATCTGTCTGTTCTCAGTAAATTTATACAAACCAAGGTTGTTGCCTGTCATGATATTATGCTATTACATAAATTCCTAGATTTTTCATGGAGAAAAAAGTGCTTGGAAGTTATTAAATTCAACTGATTTTCTTTGAAAACTTGAAAAGCGGAGATTTTGTTATTAGTTCCATGGTCCTGTGAGTGTACGTGCGTTGCATATTAATTCCCCAGACACATCACCTGTCTTTTGATTGCTTTGTAATGTAACCATGAACATGTAAATATGTTACAAATAACTCATAATACGTTCGAAATTCAAACAATCCCCTAACCGGCTAGAGATCAGGGTCACAATAACACGAAAAAACATTTTGCACATGTAAGTATGTCAATTTTTAAGACCTTCTTATGGTTAAACTCAAAATACCAAAAAAAAGAGACAATGTATTGATTTTTTTACAGGCGTTGCCTTACTCCTAGCAGTGGAATGAAAATATCTATATATGTGGAGCTGTATCCCGGTGGCTTAAAAATTCTCAGTTTACCATTCGCATTGTTAATGCACTGATAAACGATATCAAAATAGAACTATGCAGAATTATAAAATCTAGCAAAACTGTTAATGCATCCCTGAAAAAAATAAGCGTTTTTAGTTTTGATTTAAAATTTGTTCATTGTCTCGGCGTCCATGAACTTTGGCAGCAACAGGAAAATGACCGTCCACCGCATTTTGAAAACAGTAGTGCGTTGCACAATTGAGAACCCAAGGAGTTCTAACATAACAAGACCGAGTAATATGATTAAATATTTGTAGCCTGCGTTAAAGAGAGATTCAAATATAAGCTTTGGCAAGAAATTTTCGGATTTTGGAGATATTCTGTACTCTACTTTTCTTCTCGAAGCGATATGCTATATCCCTATGATACAAAATTTACAGTTGTAGAAAAAAGCTAATTTGTTATACTGATTTGCTATACAACCGTCTAAGGTTTCAACAGCAAAGAAATCTCTCATGCAAACGCACGTCAAAGCCACCTTACACTAACATAATTAGCGGTAAAATTGCAAAAAAATGGACAGGATTTTATGTTGTCTTTCGCTTCAAGGAACACATTTAAACTTACAATCCTTCTTACCAATTTCTGTAAAGCTTCTGTAATGCTAGATGCGAGAATTTTGGGTTACAGCAGTTTTTAGCATAGATTTTCACGATTTTGTTTCTCGGTTTTCTCCTTAGTTTTAGTCTCAGGTGATTATATACATCTAACACTCAAGACAGAGTTTTCATTTCTCGAAGCACGTCGAAGCTGGACAAACATGCTCCACGGCGTGTCGTATTTCAACTCTCCTCTAAGTGTTTAGAAATTTGGTAAAACACGGTTTCTCGTGTTTATCAAATATTGTCTCTTCTTATTATTATTATTTTATCATTTTTCTCTTTGTCAGTGAAAATTTGCTTGACTTTTCCACTGCGGAAGGGCAAAACCCGAAACGATTGGAACTATTCAAACAATGTGACTCTTAAGACTCGGATGCGAGAACTTAAATGTACTGTTTTCGCCCACAGGACTGTCTTGTGTGTCAAACAGTGTAAACAGTGGGCAGCAATTTCGTATCTGACTCAATGTGCATTTCTTTAAGAGGACTCCAGACTGGATTTTTACAAGAGCTATTACAAGAAACGCAAGATGCATAGGGTGCCACATCTGTTGGCTGGAGGCTGATCAAGGCGAACTACAATCGTGACAGTTCTAGATAGTATGTAACTAATCGTATTGTTCGTGTTTACATATGGTATACTTTTATTTCCACAGAGGGCACGCTCAGCATGTATTTGTTTGGAATGAAGAGATGGTACTAGGATTCACAATTCATTTCTGAATTTGAAAAAGATACAAAAGACTATTTCTTAATTCAAGATCCGGTTTTGAATTTCCCCAGAGAAATGCACCTTAAAATCTGCGGCCGTAGGAAAAACATCGCTAAAATCGACCATTTATGTATTGCAACTGGATTTCCCTCTTAATTTCTCAAAGCCAAATAATTTCTTTTTATTCAGATTACCTGTGAATATTCTGATACACTATTAATTCCACATTTGCATCACCGGTTGTGGTTTTTTAACGAACAAATTGCTAGATGCCCAATCTATATTACATTTAACCATCCAATACAACCTCAAAAGTGTAAACAATATTTTGAGCAACAACTGAGCAGGGTCTCCAAACTGGTTATGATTCGATGGTTCGCTGGCTTTGGGTTGATTTGTTTGTTTCACACCAAATACAAAGCAATGCATCGCGTACTTGATGATATAAAAATAACAGTTATGCTCGTTTTCAGTGTTAATAGTTTATTTACAGTCCAAGATTAACACATAGTGTTTACTTTCAGAAAACTGAAAAAATCAAGAAATGGCAATTTCTGCAACGTCTCTTGTGCACGTACTGTTTCTCTCCGCCATGATAATTTTCAACATAGCAGGTAACTCCCTCGTTTGCACTCTAATGTTAAAGAGGAAAGGTCTTAAAACCTCGATTAACTGGCTTCTTTTCCACCTGGCCATCGCTGATTTACTGGTCGCTGTCTTCTTCATTCCACCTTGCATTCTGAGCCACTTTATCGTTCAACCAAGTGGTCTCACTGGAGACCTGCTGTGCAAGTTCATTACCGGCGGGAGCTTTGGTTGGGTGGCTGCTACGGCCTCGAGCTTTTGCCTAGTCGCGATAGCTTTTGAGCGTTATAATGCCACTCTACTTCCATTACTAACACTCCGTCATGGTCGGTCGTTGTGGTTGGTGCCAGTTCTTTGGATGCTGGGATTCCTGCTGAGCATACCAGCTATTGTTGTAACAGCTTATGACGTGGAAGGTCAGATGTGCGTGGGAAACTTTCGAGACTACACGACGCTTCGAGCCTATTACCTTAGTTGGTCGTTTGCCAATTCCGTGCTACCGATATGCATTATGGGATACCTGTACACGCGGATTATTTTGTGTTTGCGCAAGCCTGGACTCGTGCACTGCTCTTCTCCGACGGCTGCGTCACAATCCAGGAATAAGGTAACTAAGATGCTCGTCTCAGTCTCTGTTATCTTCATCACGTGCTGGACCCCTCCCGCAGTGCTTTGCGTGTTGAGTCCCGTCATTCCAGGCGGGTACGCCACAGTGTATCCCATCACCACAGCAAGTGCGCTGTTGAATTCCTGTCTCAATCCACTGGTTTACACGCTTCACAGTCAACAGTTCAGGAAGAGTCTAGCTTCATTGGTGTTTTGCCGCGAAAACAAGGAGTTAGCCATTCACAAAACAAGGCAAACAAACTCGTCACGAATCAAAATCTCTTCTAATTATCTGTAATGAATTTGCATTTCGCAAGCATATAGACTTGCCACAAGGCGACCTTTGCTTAATCCATAGCGTATTTATCTCCCTTGAGCGAATACAGATGGCGGTCTTCGAGCGACGCGAGCGAAACCAACAAGCCAAGGAAGAATTATTGGAAAGGACTTTCAGAAAGTCCAGCAAGTATGGTAACCGAGAAGTTATGGCTCACTGATTTGTTGAACTGTGCTTTGCAGAAGGTTGACTCACTTAGCTGGCTTTTGCTCCTAATCAATTGTAGCTCTTAGCTCGCTCAGGATCTTCCTAGCTAGTTCAGTGGTACATGAATTTTTGTGGCCTGGATAACTTTGATAAAAATGACGTTCGTTAAGTCCCAGATATGAGTTGACCAACTTATGCAGTGATGGCGCTTCTAATTATAAGTGAGGAATAATTTTACCTAGTCGTACCTCGTACCTCTTTGGTACGCTTCGGCGACATATCAAATATAGAAACTGGTGCTATGGCCCCTAAACTGACGTTTTGATTCGTATGACAAACGGCAATCTTTACCTAACCATGATCGACCTTACTGTGTACACACGTTTGAAGGATCTGAGGCAGACCTAGTTTTTTTTCTGAATATACAAATTTATACCGTTGCACAAGACCTATATCGTTTACAAAGTAGGGAGCTACTCCTGTTAGGACTAATGAGTTCTCTGCAATGTGGGGCCATTTCAAGGAATAATTCAGTAATCTTTAAAGCTGTATTTTAGCTCACTTAGAAGATGTCATTCTACTATATGACTAACAGTGTCGAATCCCCCGTAGGGTGATAGCGGCTGGTATATATTTACCCATTGTTCTTAGTGCGTGAAAACCTTAACCATTAACAAGGCTCATAAAAACGTAGAGAAAAGTTCTAAAATTTTGAAATCTAGTATGCACAGTCCCGTTAATACAGGGAAAATATTGCAAAATATGTCTTTCCTTGTGCCTAATGGGCTGTGTTAGGTTCGCATGGTATTGTGGTAAAATGTATAGCCGCCATCTATGTATGGGTCAGTTTTGTTTAAAACTGTCAGCGTCTTGTAAAGTCAAAAAAATGCAGTAAAACAAAGAGTGATATACCCTCGAGCATACCCATATCTTTCTTGATTCCTTATTGTGAGTTCCCCCCCCCAAACCCCCCCCCCCCCCCCCCCTTCTCCTCTTATGATCGCCCCCTTCCTGGAAGCTCTCTATGAACCGTGAACAAACAAAATAGTAAACTGTTTCCTTCCGCGCTAATGTTGTAACTCTTTATTTATAATTGTTTTTTCTTTCTAAAATAGCTGGCTTATACTAAAAATGCGTATATTGGTTCTTCTTTGGTATGTCTAACAAAGCAGAGAGAAACTGATACAAATGATAAGCTTACGAACACCTGAGACAGTGTTTCATCGGCTATCTAAACAACTCGAATTTCGTCAAAAATACTCCGCTGCGCGTCGTATTTTCAACTCTCTTCTCGGTGTTTGGATATCCCGATCAAACACTGTCTCTCGTGTTTGATATATTACTTCTCAATCGGAACTGGAACTAAGGAGAAAATTAAGCTGAGAATCGTAATGGTAATTCTAGGCTTATTATAGGATTAGATATCAAATTCTTGGTCACCGTTGATTTTCCCATTGTTAAACTTGATGTCTTTTATGAGGTTCAAAATATGTATTGCTGCACTCCTATCTCGATTTTTAATCACTAATAGCTAATGTCCATTCTTAAACTTCTAATTTCCCCGAAACGAGTAATCCTTCACGGAGACTAACGGATCCCTTTCTTTCTACCCGACGGCTGGACAGGCTTATCATTAGATTAATACCAACCAAAAATCATTCTATTTACTATGTTTCAAAAAAGAATCCTATATTTGTCTCGGTTAAAAATGTTTAAGCGAAAAATTTAATGATCTTGACAGAAACGAAATTATGGCTGGTTTTTGAATCCATGAAATCGTGCAAGGCGGAAGTTGGGTGTTAAATGTTCCTGTACTTGGACGATGTCACATTTTTCAGATTTTTCCATCAAACAAAACAATAAGCCTCACCGCGCGATTTATCATGCCAAATTTAGTTGATATGAAGAGTTTCACAAGAATTCGTTGTACACTCATTGAAATATGGGGCCCCAAACTTGCCGCTTTATACCAAGAAATGTATGCCAACGGGTAAACGAGTTTCCAAATAATTCTCCTGAAACGTCGAATGTTTACTAACTTCGGAATGAAATATTGATCTATGGAGGTGGGTTTTTATTTATATAAAAAAAATACCAAAAATTGCTGATATTGCACGACATCCTGGAAGTGGTTCATTCAACAGACGCCTTGCCTGTCTTTGATTGACAGCTAAATACGTTATATTTCGCATAATATAGAAACAGCTCAACGAACGAGAGAGAAGGATCGACCAAATAAGGAAAAAAAAGCATGTTTTAAGAATCAATTTATTTTTCATTTCTTTTCTACCAAACAGTTCTGGATTTTGTCCAAAACAACTAACAAATTCAATTTAGAAACATCCTTTTGCAATCTGTCTTGTATTGAGAGTAGTTTTATCTGCAAAATGGGTTGATATTTCACCTATCGGAAAAAGAAATATTGAACGTCCTCTTTTTATCTAATTAACATTGGTTTCCAAATATGCATCACAGGAGAGACTGCTGGCGAGGGAGAAAGGTATCGGCTGATATCTTAAGGCCGTAAAGTGAAATAAGAGATATTTAAATTCTGCATGTTGTATTTGACAAAACCTGTTTGGTAAGCAGTTCAATGTTAAGAAATGTACTTTAAGCAATTAATATATTACAGTGATGTAATGGAAAAAATGAAAGAAAAGCACTGTGGTAAATTTCGCAGAGTATACCATAAGCTAATAAATACACTGCATTTACAAAATTTTACAGATCAGAAGTCTTGTTCACACCATAGTTTGTAAATTTTAATGGTTATGAAGCTCGGCAGAACTCGTTGTTCTTTGTTTTTTGGTCTTAACCGTGCTTAAAACACCACAGCGTTTGACGATAACTAACCAATACAGAGGTTACCTTTACCTAATTCAAACGAAGTGTGAGAGCACAAAACCGAAGACTATGCTTGACCGTGGACCTCCCAAAATAAATCTTGCTATCTGTGTTTGCTCCTTTGAAGTTTGCCAAGCTTCATATTTATTTTCCTCTATTTACTGTTCACACCTAATAGGCACTTTGCACTGTCACTGTCAAGACTGTCACGTGACCTTATCAGTCATTACGAAGTTGCTATTATTTAATGGGTACCAGAAAAGGAAATAGCATCATGATTTTATCAACGTTATCACATTTACCGTCACCGTTAATGTGAGAGAGTTAACACTTGAAACTTTGAATAATCAAGCTAATTTTGAAACATTCTGTATGTCAAAAGCTGTAATCGAGCAAAAAACTGCTAGCTTCACACTAACATCTTTGAGATCTCCATATTCCATGATTAATTGATAACTTATTAACGAATGAAACTAAATTAATTTTCTAAACCCTTTGCTGGCTTACATTAGTTCAACATGGGAAGTATGTTCTATTTTTAAAAAGGCAATCTAAAGCCCACGTAGACAACTAATGGAAAGTAACTTAAATTTCACAGCATTCAATTAGCTGTCTTACTTTTACACTCTTAAAATGTCAGGTTTCGCTACTTATAATTCTGGTTATGAAAAAAATTTTTTTGTTTCGAGAATATCCCTAAATGAATTCTAGGTTTATTCTCTTATAATTGCACCTGTCTGTTAAAATTAATCAATAAATTAATACCACACAAAGATGGCTTTCAACATTTTATCGAGCTATTACATCTAATCTAATTTGTTAAGGTAAAAGGTGTTGAAAAACGTTTAGTCAGTTTTCGGCTTCACGAAATCTAAGCGGAAATTCCTGAGTTCGTTCATGTTCCTGTGAGTGTACGTGCGTTGCATTTTAATTCCACAGACACATTGATATCACCTGTCTTTGATTGCCAGGTAACTATGCAAGTAAATTACATATAACTCATGATACAACCGAGAATTTAAACAACAACTTAACAAGCAAGGGAGCAGGGTCGTCCAGAAATGAGAGAGTCCATTTAGTAAGTATTTTGAATTTTCTTCCAGTTTTCAATTTTCAAGTATTTCTGAATATTTTCAACTTTAAAATTTTATTGATATTTTTAGGACAAATACAAATAACAAATTTAATTTTAAAAAAATGCTCAAAAATTCATTTACAAGGTTTGCCCACGATTAAAAAGAACATTTAACCTTCCTTTTTTCGTTTTCGGAAATCGTCTAACAAGTATTGCAAAACTTCCACATGTTTCCAATGCAGATTACGGGAATGTTTTTAGCGGTAGCATAATTTTAGCTTAGCTTTGTCATGAGAAAGTCTGCCGAAAGGGAAAATCCACTGGAATCGAAGAAATTAAATGTTTAGGTTTCAGTTAAACAAAGCAGACACGAACTGCTCACAAGAAAGGGCAGAGTCCGTCTTGTACTGACAATTTGTTACGAAATCCATCCAATCGTCGGCTAATTGATTTCACCGATCAAAAACTAAAAGTGAGTTGTAGGTTCTGGCCAAAGTAACTTAGGTGATATATTTCCGGCGACATATTGGCAAAGAAATCTACCAAATTGAGAATGCAGTTAGAGCTTAACGACCCCGACATCTTGAGGGAATTTTTAGCAAACTTACAGGTAGTAAACAGACATATCGCGTGCCATTTGGCAGAGAAGAACCAATATTTATGGTAATTCCAGCGATTTAAAGGGAGTAACTGCGTCTTATTTCAAACAAAATTTTATAGGGTCAAAAGTTTCTTTTTTTTTTTCCTAAGGATGGTCTTTTGATTATTTAGCTCTCTTTTTAATCATTCCAAACGTATACAAGATTGGTGATTGAAAACACTATCATCAACGCTAACACAATTAAGATGCACCTGCAATTAAGCAGTTTACGAGATTTTAAGGAAATGGTCACGTGCCGCGCCACGTGACAAGGTGCATCCAAAAAATACGTGAGAGAAAGAAAGGATAACTAGCCATTTAGTAGCATTTTAGGTTGGAAGAGCAAATTTCTGGAGATCCAGTAAATATAACGACATACGGTTAATTACGATGCATCGCGATATGTATTTTCAAATTTCTTTGTTTTCACATGATGTCATCAAATTCTAAAATCAGATTTCTTAGGTTCTCCTAAGTTTTTACATTTACTGACTATAGCCACAGAAGCGAAATTTGCTTTTGATTCCGAGTTGATCAATTACTTTAGGTATTAGCTTTTTCCCTTCAGTGCAAAGAAAAATGAAACGATGTACTAAATAAAAATAACGAGAGAGCAAGACTAGTCCGAAACATAGAGTCTTTCAATTCTTAAAATCTACACAGCTGCTCGCAACTGAGTCTTCACAGAAAACACGATCTGTTTACAAACTCGTCATAGAATCGGTCTTGTACTGATGATTCGAAAATGAAGAACTCTTTATTTTTGGTGGTTACAAATGTGTTGATTTCTAATATTTCACATAAGGAAAGATCAAGCGTCTATCTCTCTAGCCTGTTTCCGAATGTTACGTTATCGCGTACTATTTGTCTTTCAAAACTTCCATATGGCATCCAAATGTGCATTGCAGATATTTAACATCAAACCTTGACATTTATATTCCTAACCCAGAGCTTAACATCTTTTGCGTAAGATTATATAGCACATGCAATCTGTAAAGATTATCAGTGACCGGTTGTCTATCTTTATTATTCAACTTTAAATCTTCCATCCACATAAAGTTAGCTTATAATTTAGTTTCTGCCATCGATTGCTTTCACCATATACTGAATGACCACAAAGAGACTAGTAAAGTTGACAAGTCAGTAGAAACCTTTTTTCATTAGTAAAAGGACATTTACAAAGCATTTGCTTGTCGCTCCGCTATAGGTAGGTTGATACATCACCACATCACCCGGATACGGATATTTCATGAGTCTTACCAACAAATAACCCATCAAAGATATCAGATATCGGGCTTTCTATTTGTCCATGGCAAAAATATTGATTACCTCAGCTCAAAGTAGGCAGCATTTTCACTTAGTTTTTAATTATTTCAACCTGCATTTGATTACCACGTTCAATAAAATAATCACAGGTGAATTTACACAAATTTGACAGGTCTGACATGGTTTTCTTAGCTGCAAGAATCGCTGCTAGTTAATACTTTGTATTGAAGACTACGTTCAAAAAATTAATTCCTCCAAGTTGTTCCCATGCAGTTCTTGCAGTGCTATTTGTGAGAATTTGGTGGGTCATCAACACCTTATCCATATTTGACTATTTACTCTTTTTATCGTGACCTGTCTGTTACAGTAAATACTGAGTCACCAAACCTGACAAATCGATATCAAACAAAGTAGGCAAGAATTAACTATTTAAGTCTTACATTTCTGTTCGAAAGAGAAGTTAACTCTACTAGTTTACTCATGTAATCTTCGAAGGCCGAAAGAGTAAGTTTTAATTCAATTTACCTGTGAGTACGTATCGCATGTTCAACACCATAGTACGCCTTATCCGTTTGTTTTAAAAGCCAGTCGCTAGATCCCTCATTAACAACAAAACGGGATCAGACATAGAAACATTGACTTTGCCAACGACAGAGCAGGGTTGACGAAAACAGAGAAAAGAAGTTTCGTAAGTATATTTATCCCAATTTCATTAAAGATCCTCCTCGCAATTTAGCTTGATATGGCCAATGTATCATATTCAATTGAAAAAAATCCTCAAAGAATTCGTCTTCTATTGACAATTCGAAGGCAGGGATTTACACTTTTGCATCAACACTGTTTGGCTTCTGATTCAGGATAAAAAGTAATATCGAACATTCTCTTTTTCCAATGAAAAATGTTTGAAACATTCATACAGTGACCAAATATACACATTGTAACGTTTTATAACTTATTTGGAGGAAGAAATCGACGTCTTTTGTATAAAAGTGATAATTCAGCTCTTTCAGACAACAAAAGCTTTTTTGGCTGGTGCATCTTTTGTTAAGCTTTATTCCTAAGCGTGAAGGACGCGTGTTATCAAAAATGGTTAAAGCGAACACCTCAGGGCTAAGTTTCATTTCCATTTTTCATTTAGGGCTAACACCATTTTCATTTTTCGTTTAGAGTCACGCTGCGAGTACAATGTTCAATATTAAGCAAATTCCCCGTTTTTGAGGTAACCTCCAGTAGCTGGAAATGTTCCATTGGAAAAAAATAATAATTTTGAAGTTTTAAAGCTTGAAACTCGAGTTATTATACGGTGTCTGATGATTATGAGATTGCCGTTCTGGGAATCGCCGTTTATGAAATCTTTTTTTACGTGGCGTTTCCTCGCGTCTGAAAGCTGCTATTGATTGCTTTGGCTTGTTTTTGCCGTAAGATGACAATTTGACGGCAGATTTATTTTCTTACAGAATTAAGACATTCTCAAATTTGACAACTTTTTGACGTATTAAGGGAACAAACGCATAAAAATTTACGTCAATTTGCTAACTCTTACGTTGTTCAGATTTATTCTTGGTTCCACGGACAGGTGAAGTTGAATAGAATTTGAGATGAATTTTACAGACTTTCCACAGATATTTTCCTCGCTCATGGCTATTAACTATGCTCTACAAAGTTGGTAAGCGAACGCGTAATTATTTCGGGCGTTTTTATTCTTATTTTATTTTAACTTTCTACATTTTGGGGCGTTTTTAATAAAACAATTATTCTACTCGTGCTTGTTAGATATGAGATGATTACAGTCAACTCGGTGCTACACACCTCGTTCGCTTTCTGCCATCTTATATCCAACGCGCGCTCGTGAAATAATTGTTAACTAGTTTACCTAAACGGTACACAAGACTGCCGAAGGGAATGAGGATGTAAGGAGTGTCAATGCAGAGCAGGGTTGTTCCCATACAGAACTCCTGATCGTCGGTAACAGTAACAAACTGATTTATTTAACTTCTCGGATTACAGCACTCAGCAGCACTAAGCTTCATTACATTTTTCATTGCTCTCAGTCTTACGGACAAAACTCACGCTCTTATGCAAGCACACCCGGAATTTCCAGAAGCTTCTCTAAAGAATTAAGTAGCATTGTTGCAAGGTTTCTAAATTCGAATATTACTTGAGAAATAGAACATTCCAGAAGGTTTAGGTCACGGATGATCACGATTAACAACAAGCCGTAATTTTTGCGAAGGAATGGAATGAAGTATGTTCTTCCCCCGCGTGATTTCCGTGTGACTACAGTTGTGCAGATAAAAGATATAAACGGTGCTGCTTAAATCTGTGATTTTTTAAATGATATTAACTTCAACAGATTGCAAATAACATTTGATGAGAGGGAACTCTGCTTCAAACTATAAAAAGGATGCCTGGTTAAAAATCAAAATTTTGCTGTTGTGGCAATAACGAAGCGCGCGAAGTCTAAAAATAGAATGCAAATTATTGGAACCCTGCGAGAGTCAGACAACATACGCGTTTTCTGAGAGAAATAGGAGGAAAATGAACGCCAAATTTTCGTTTTAAAATTTTTTTTAGGAGCACTTGCTTACGCGCTTGAAAAAGCTTCAAATCTTCCACCATTCCGTTTTGTTTGTCTGAGTTTGTCTGAGTTATTACGTCACTCGCGCGCTTCTCTGTTGACACAGTTAAATATCATCAATAGTACAATATAACGTTAAACCTTTTTCACGAGCGATTACAACTGGCTTACTTCTACACTGCTGGCTTTGAGAGCTTTAACATTTACGGTAAGCTAACGATAAAATTTTGAACTGACTTGGTTCTCTATCACGGCGGGCGCCTTTGACCTACACTAACTTCTTCGTTTCTGTAATTTTCCAAATGACTTCTGTTAGTATTAGACGAGACTCCACAAGA
>Ga0126339_10000249_pt1:0-2500 | contig 26242 bp, 9 predicted proteins | sample OrbTmetagenome_2_FD_92532 | JGI IMG/M metagenome (GOLD analysis project Ga0126339, IMG submission 92532) | Coral microbial communities from Petempiche,Puerto Morelos, Mexico - Orbicella T R C metagenome | ecosystem: Host-associated > Invertebrates > Cnidaria > Coral | place...
AGTTCCCTAGCGATGCAACTGCAAAGTTCCAGCTAGGAAATCACTTTGTCTTCAAATCGTCAGAAAATCAAGTCCAAGCTAGCAGTTATGTCATAAAGCTCAAAAACTTGTATAGAATTAAGCATTTTTGATACGTGATCACCGATTGTTTATCATTTTGTAGATACCACATTAGTCTTGTGATTCTAAGACCCGACTGCCCACCCACCGAGTCTCGTGACTTCATGTTGTTTATCTTAGTTTATCAAGAATACTTACCCCCGAACAATACCCCATCGATGGTCATGTTTGGGTTTGTCAACTGGCCTTGGTCTGAATCTCCCACAAAGATCCTGTTTAGGTTTCTTGTTCTCTAAACTTTAGTTTCTATTAGCTGTTTCAAGAACTTTTTAGTTCACTTCTGAAAGCCGTGTAATAGTGTTTGGGTTAATATTCTAAAAATAGATGTTTACTCTTCCAAGGTCAGTTCGTCCCATGTGGCCCACACATAGCTACCGATAGGTTATTTAAGTACGTGTACATTTGTTAATCAAGTAGTGGTTCTTGAGGAGAAACGCCTTTAGTAGTAGAAGCAGATGTAGAACTAAGACGGAGAAGTCCAAGGAACAAAAGCCCCAGAGACCAGTTTCGGTACCTCCTCGCTTAGTGGATAAAGAGAGATATCCAATAGTTATATCAGAGACGGTATACATGAAGGTGGGACGATTTGAGTGTGGGGCTCCCTAGTGGTCACTAAATGAGAGATGGATCTTTACACGCGAAAACCCCACACCAAATCGTGGAGGTAGAGTGAGAAGTATCTTATTCTTCTACGGTCACCGTTTAAAATAACCTTGAAATATGGACACAGGGGACCATAGATTGACAGCTAACATTGTTGAGAATAATATGCCCCATTTTATTTCATTACTGCTGTTCTTTCATATATAACAAAAAGGCACAAGAAATGCGAAGACAGGACAAAAATGCCTCAAACTATGACCCGCTAGTGGGCCAGGGTCAAGTCCGAATAGAGTGAAATAATTTACTTCCAAGGCGTTCTTATACTTTCCTGGGCTGACACAACCTTTCTTTTTGTTTAAATAACTCCCGAAAACGAATAAAAAAGTTTTTTTCGTGGATTAAGTGAAAGTTAGAAAGTAGTTATTTCCTTTCTGTTCTACTTTTATAAAACGAAATAAAAAAAAACAACTAAAAATTTGTCCTCAATGTCATCCAGCATTATACTAGCTTTCGTCGTCATTTTTTTCCCGTGGAGGTAAAATAATTCAATGCCATTGATTATGAATTACAAGTTAACAATGTTATGACGTCATTAATCACGAGGTTTCACCTGAAAAACAGCTGACGTCATCGTTCAGGAGGAGCATCCAGAATAGTCATTGATCACTATATATCATTCAGCAAGACTGATATTGTATTTATATTTACCGTACCTAAATTCGCAATAAGCCTATCAGAAGCCATGTCTACTGTCCTGATATCCTGCGATTTCAAGTCACTGACCAGATATGGCTACGATATTATGCTCACGTGGCCGAATTTGGGTACGGTAAATGCCTACTTGTACCTTTTTGGCTGACGACTGACTCAAGCTTTCTTAAGTCTGGAAGTCTATTTTGTCTCCAGATCTTCGTGATTACTTCATTTCGGTGACGAATGGCCAGTGAAACCTTTCACTGTTTTTCGTTCGGACCACGTGACCCGAATGTACCGACTACGGTGAAAGTTTTAGGCCTAGAAACTAGGGAAGGTTTTACCAAGGGTCGTAATTGCACAGGGCGTTAGCTATTACATTACTGATAGCATTCTCCACCACTCCTCCGCAGTCCCCTCTCTCCATCCTCTTGGCATAATGTGTCTGATCATGGGTGGCGCCTATTCGACTGTTTGAAATCTGGAATGCGTCAATGATCTGGACACCACTGTCCCTGATAGCCTGGTCTGTCAGACCATTGAACTGTGCCACGCGAGCCGGGGATGGATTTTCTAGCCATTCGATCATGGCGCGATCCTCTCTCCATGGTAAGCTAACCGTGTTCACCCAGAGAAATCGCTTGACCCCTCCTTCAGAGCGATTCATTGCTTGAATTGCCTGTGTAAAGGCGCGGATTTTATCAGCCATGAATGATGTCTTTGTACTTTCTCGCAAAACCCAATGTCCAAAGTTCATAAAAAAGAGTTTGCCGCTAAATACAGTCGAAGGTAGACCCTTAGAGAACATAGACCGTCTGGTTCTCGGGTGAACGTACACTTCGTGAGGCATTGAGATGTTGGGAAAGGTGAGGGGCCAACGCGTTCCACGCGCGTCGAACACCCACTCAATACGTGGGATCTTTTCAAACACCATCTTGATGTGCGTCTTAGTACAGCCGTGACACGAGCCGTGTAAACGCGTCACCCAGTGATATGTTCTATATCGCATGTGCGAGTCACCAGTGAACACGACCTCTGACCAACCTTGCTTGGCAAAGCATTTCTTGATCTCGTCGCTACTGTA
>Ga0126339_10000249_pt1:7500-26242 | contig 26242 bp, 9 predicted proteins | sample OrbTmetagenome_2_FD_92532 | JGI IMG/M metagenome (GOLD analysis project Ga0126339, IMG submission 92532) | Coral microbial communities from Petempiche,Puerto Morelos, Mexico - Orbicella T R C metagenome | ecosystem: Host-associated > Invertebrates > Cnidaria > Coral | place...
ATACTAATAAACATGAAAGAACAAGGATGGTCAAGGATGGAGAAGTTTTACACGGATTGTAAACGAAAAAGCTCCGATTTTCAGTTTGCTAAATCTATATATTTATGACTTTTTGCTTATACGGTGAGAATTACACACCTGGTTTTGCTTTATCGAATTTTTGCAATAATGCCATTTAAAGATCGACGATTGCACATGAAAACTGTTTAAATTAAAATGCCCAGAGTTGGAAGTTTGGCGTCTTTAGAGAAATCTGTTTGAGATTTGTTCATTAATCGGGATGATCCCACATAATATTAACAATTTCCTTATTTCCACACCTTACAGTGCTTGAAGGCGTATTGCGCCATCATAATAAAACATAAGCAGTTGAATAATTTAAATTGGAACTATTGTCTGAAGTCTGTAATTGCAGTAGGCGACATACAAAGAGAAAGAACTTGGGTATCAAGCTCGTACCTTTGTTTCTAAAACTGTTACACCGGAGGACAATTCTCACAACACGGCGTGTCTTTCTGAAAGATGCTCAAAAATAACTTTCATAAATGAACAAATGTTTTCCGGTGTCCATCAAATGATACCTCAAAATCGACCGATAACTCTAATTACTAAAACGATATTAAAAAAGGTTATCTGTTTATTCGATATAACAACTGCTCGACTCCCTTTTCAAATTAGTTTTTTACTGCAGATCAATTTTTCGTGAAAAATATTTCAGGAGTTACATGTATGAAAAATGAGAGAATCTGCTGATATGCGACAGCTGCACAAGAGCCGACTTTCGAAATCTTAGCGAGTAACAATGATGAAAAGTACAACATTTCCTTTTTTCAAAATGTTTAAAACATGGATTCTATTTTCTACAAATAACTGAGTATTTACACATGTAAACTACTTATCCTGACTACAATAACGTTATTTAGTTATTCAGCATTATAATTTCTAGTTTCTTCCCTCTGTTTAATACGATCTAGATTCCTCGTAACTATCTTACTGACGGTGTTATATTATTTTGCTTCAGGACAAAAGCTGTTTTAAAAGCCACTTTATATATGATGAGTCTCGTTAATTGTGCAAATTAGTCGATCTTTGTCATCAAGTGTTCCGAAAGTATCTTTACTTTCCCAGCAATGGATTATAGTATTACACAGCGAATTTCAAATGTAAGAAGAAAAAAAAATAAGGGGTCTTGAACCTACAAATAACCTTCTATCAAAATTCAGATCAAATTTTAGGAAACAGTCCAGTCTCTAAATTGCAAACAAAATTTAGCCTATATAAATAAGCGACCCAGGCCGAGGAGATGCATAATATCCTTAACTGGCTTTGTAAAAACACAGGATAAAACGCATTTTCCATTTTGTAAATACACCCAAACAAACGAACAAATTTCATGTATTAAAGCTCTCGTGTGGGCGAGATAAGGTGTTTCCTTTGAATGTCTTCTCTTTGAATGTGTTCTCTTTGAATGTGTTCTCCTTGACTCGGCCTATGGGTGAACGAGAAAATCTTAAGTTTTTCACTTCTTTCGCTCTTTCCAGTATATCTTGAAAATGCCCTTTTACCTTGGTCATTTTAGATGTACCGTTGGGTGCATTTGAGGGAATAACTTCTAATTGCTATGACAGACTTCCCTGTCTCATGTGCTAGCGGCAAAGATGGACCACTAGGTTGGCGACAGGAGCCAGGGAAAAAACTTGCTTCGCTTTCCGACGTGTTCTTATGGCCCAAAGGTAATGATGTTCACAGACTTTTTTTTTTTATAGTGAATTGGCATCAGTGAAGAGAGCTTCACAGGACTGGATCGTGGATTGAGGAGACTCTCTAGGGGGTCTGTTCCTGCCATGCTCTGCTTCGTCGTGTAACATCAGTCTCCTCAACATTATTTGGCGATCCAAACAATCTTCTTTCCATTTCTTTAGCTCCTTGAAAATCCTTCTTCAAAATCAACTCGATAAAAGCGATTCTAAATTGTTTCTTTCGTACTGTGTAAATGACCGGATTAAGAAGTGAGTTGAAAATCATCGGTAGAACGGATACGTGATAAAAAGAACTTCCCAGAGCATATGATACACCATGCATTAACCGACCTGTAATGAACACTAATATGAATGTTGGAACGTAACACAAGCCAATTGCTAATATTATTGTGGTCGTTAACTTTAAAGCTTTCCTCTCCTTTTCAAATTTCGTTCTGGCCTCTAAGGAAACTTGTTGAGAGAGAATCCGTTTTTCGTGCTGACGGGCCTCTTGGTAGACAAGAACTTGAAACAAGACGATCACAAAAACAATTACTCCTTGAAAAATAAGTGAAATGGCGCGCAAATTTACTAAAACGACTCGTAATGGTACAACACCCCACACAAGGATGGTAGCGGTCATTAGGCGACGTTTAGTGACCACAGTTCCATGAATAAAAGGATGTTTAATGGCCAAATACCGCTCTCCGCTAATTAACGCCAGATGGAACAGCGATGCAGCGGAGAAACTGAGAAAGGAGATGAGAAATGCTGACATTGTTTTGCAAACATCATTAGCGCTTTTGCCTCGAAGATGAAAAACAGTGGTGGTTATGTGTAGCGGTTGTACAACAAGACCCACCATCAGATCAGTAAGCGCCAAACTTGCCAACAGAATGTTAAGGTGTGTTTGTAGTCGTCGTTTGGTTTTCACGGCCACAATTACCAAGGCGTTAAACAAAACGGTAAAAGGACAAGATAACGATTCAATGACAGCTGCTACGACAAAGAAAACGTCCAGATCACCAAGAAAAAACTGTGGGATGTACTCTGGCAAGAGAAAGACTTTGCAACTGTTTTTAGTAACGTTTGAGGTAGAGGTGGAATTCATCTTTCTTCTACATTGAAACGTAGGATCTCAAATGATTCACCGCAATTTTCGCCTACAATACTGCAAACTCACGCTGCCGGCTACTTCAAGTTGAGAAATTTTATCCTTTGATGTTCTTTTACAAGGCACCGGCCTGGAAAGTAGGGATTAAATAAATGTAAAGTTGACAGAAAGCTTAAAGGTCTTTATAGGAGAAAATCAGTTCTTTGGTTTGAGTAACACAATGCGGAAATTTTTATTGTATTGAACTACTTTGTATTCAAGTGTCCAATTTTTAACAACGGAGGGGATTTCTTGCAGGATCTCTCCTAAATCGGTTTTACATGTTATTGGGTAATACAATTTTGTCAGCTTTTTCCTTTTCAAACAATTTTGCATGTAACTGAAAGTTACCGTTAAAAATGGAGTTAAATTCTAGATTTGCTTTAGTTGGATTTTGGCGCGAGTTGTAAGTGTAAAAGGATAGTGAAAGGCAGGGAGGGGTGATAAGAGGCACGGTAGCGTGGAGAAGCAAGCGAGAAAGAGAGACAACATGTTGCAGCTGCCAACAGCCAAAGGATTCTTATTCGAACTGAGCTGAAATGAGATGCAGAGCTCTTATTTATACTCGCTTAAGTAAGGGACTGATGCGAATTGTTGTTGCTTATCATTTTCGAGTTAACCAATCAGAACGCGTGAAAACACTACACGCTTGTGTGATATACACTAAGTAATTGCACACGAGTTATTTATGTTTCAAAGACCTAAACCGAAGGACTTTTCCTGATCGTTAGGCGACCCATGCTTTACGTTATTCAGATGTAGTCATTCTTGCCAGCCAGGAATCAGTGGTCCTTGTTTTGCATTACAATATCTAGTTTCTTGTTCCGTTGGTTCAATATGTTCTAGATTACTTGATTAACTATCTCACTGACGGTGTTATATTATTTTACTTCAGGATTAAACCTTTCAAACGGCCACTATGTAAAATCGTAAAACGAACTACCACAAAATTAGGTGAAGATTATGATTTAAGGAGACGCTTAAATATTGTGAATCGTTTTTGCAAATTAGTGGATCTTTGTCACAAGTATTCTAAACAGTGGTAGATATAAATGATCAAATATTTCCTGATGGTTTCCTAGATAAATAAATTCTTTTATAGTCAATGAACTCAGACAGTCAAGCGCAAAACTCGAGTTCATGCCGAGTGAAAATGATTTTCCTTGTTGCGCAAAAACGTGATAGGTTCTTTCTTCCATTAGCTTGTATTGTTGTTTTATTTTTGCATTCAAAAGAGGCAAAGCAATCTATGGGGCTCAAAATTTGATTCACAGATTAGGTCGAAAGGATGAATTAAATTTTATAGCTTTGAAAAGGACTATATAGAACTTTACTAAATTAGCAAAACGCAATTGTTAAGGAATATATTTGTTTTTGAATAAATAGCTTTGTCTGGTTTCGTTGAAAACCAATACAAAACGTTTGAAATTTCAAACTTTGTTTCAGTTATAGCTTTCAAGGTTTTTCCGGCTTTCTTTTACATGACTTTTAAAAAAAACAATCTTTCCTTGTTACCGTGGAAACATTAGTGAAACTTTGGCAAGACTCGAAAGAAAGGTGAAATTTGAGTTTCTGTAGCTGTTGTCGTTTATATGTTGTTTTTGTCTAGCCTTATTACCACAGCTTCAGTTTTATGCTTGAATGAAACAGTTTTAAATTTCTTAAATGCAATGCTGAAACTATCTTCGATTTAGAAGAAACGTTTTTCTGATTTCTGGTTTTTATAGCGAAATTTTCGATTGAAGAAACAAGTAATTTTGTATTTCTTTGAACACTTACGATTTTCAGCTAAAAAACATTGATAAGATTATATACGTCGGCCCGTCAATAACCAGCTAGAATTGACAATTGACACGGGCCATTACAAATTTTACTTAACACATTAATAAAATATTGCTAAACATCACTGTGAATCATATCTTTTGTCATTTTCGGCATTAACTGCCTTTCGTGGTGGTTACATCTGTACTTCACAAAATCTTTACTTCCCCAGCAATAAATACGGATTCCGAATGAATCCGAAAGAATCCGAAAGAGCTCGCTAATCCGCCTGTTCTGCAGGCTATTTTAGCACTTAACTTTCGATTGAGGTGCATCTTATTGCCCAGTGGAATCAAATTGGTATTTGATGACTAACCTGATATGTTTGTTTATTAATGAATTGAGTTTCAATTTGAATTTAGGCTGTTAATTGTAAATAATATTTTTAATGACAGTTTTTACCACTTATGGAAAATTCTACTGGCTTTTTGCTTAAAAGACTGAAGTTGTTAAATTAATAATATCGAAATTTCTTCCACTTCACTCAGTGCGATTAATATTTCTAAGAGTTTAATTACTTAGTGTGAACTCTTAAATAAAGTTATTGTTATTATAATTATTATGAATACCTGTTAAGCTGATTCATTATATTCAGCTGTCAAATTTTTAACTTTGAGATTTTCTTTACGATCTAAATGAAATTGTGTCTCAAATTTTGGGTTTCCGGTTTTTGACTGTAACTTAAAATTATCGTTAAAAACTGAGTTTAATTCTCGATTTTGTTCATTGTCATTGGATTGGTCACAGCTTGGTGCATTCATGCGATTGCCTGTTTAGTTTTCCGCCGAAAAACTGTCCCGTTATGTACCAATTTACTGGTGGAAACAGCTTCATGTAGTGTGCAAAAATCATGAAAGTAAATTCTGTATGAGATTTGACGAGCTCCATTTACCAGGATTTCATCGCTGGATCGGATACAGGAGTTTTGAGAAGGGAGTTCGAGAAGGGGACTGCCGAAGACGTCCTCTCCCGAGGGGGACCGCCGGGGGCATCCTTCCCCCGGAAAATGGAGGCCCTAAATGGAGGTCCTCAGATGTAGGATTTCTGGCATTCTGAGGCCAAGTCAGCGTATTATAATGTCTCACCTTTTTTAATTTAGGAAGTTCGACCGAAACCCCGAAGACCCCCCCCACCTTCGCCTAGATCTGCCCCAGCCTCGGAGCGCTTGGAACCAAGCTGTGGCGCAGTAACGGAAGGCCTGGAACTGGCAACTTTGAAAATAAAGCCCCATCAAGCCAACTAAAACTTAGAGGAGCTAGTAAAGGGAAACAGTGTCAGAGTTGAAAAGTGTTTTAATACGTAGAGTCGGAGCTTGCTATGAAGGCACTCTATGATGTTGCAATAGACAGAAGAAATGCCAAAAGTGTAGAAAACAAAAAAGCTGAAAACTTTTTTTAATGCTGAAGGTTGAAAAAACAGGTGGTTAAAACCAGTTCCAGGTTTTTATGATTTATCACCAATTACTTTTTTTACTTGTTGGTTTACACTGTCACGCCATCAAAAATAAAAATCGTAAACCATTAAATGAATTAAGTCAAGGATCTGAGATATGATAGATGATTGATATATAAACAACCTCGCCAAGATTTAGCTCTGTGCAGTTTTTCATTCGCGCGGTTTTTGGAGAAGCATAGAGAATATTTTTTAACATGATAAACCCCTCTACTTGTATTTATTTTATATTTCAATGCGTTGTTTGTTTGAACAGTTCGCAGAATTACTAGCCAATCATCTCTCGCTGTAACTCTTCAGATTGCAACACGTTGCCCTGTTTGGGACTGGGATCGAAAACATCACCTGGGACATTTTCATGGCAGTGTACACGAAGCAGTAAATGTCCAAACCTTCGCGCCATGGTGGTCGGTGCATTTCCGTTGTTCAAGTTGGCAAGTTTAGCCATCAAGCAAATCTCCAAACCAATCGCTAATAGTTTAAAGACGACAGCCAAGCAAAGTGATTTCTTTAAGAAGTATGTCTGTGTTTGGTCTGGTCAAGGTACGCCAAATATTATTAGCCTCTATCAGCTTCTATCTAGTTTTGTTGCATCATATTTCATCAGCTCAGATTTAAGAGTTAAGCGTTAAACTTAATGGTATTCAGTTAAGCTCTAATCTTCATATTTCTTGGTTTAGATAGTTGCACGATTGAAATCACAGGTTTCAACCAAAACGTGTTGATTTATAATGCAATATGTGGAATAGGCGGGGACCTGGGGACGTATCCCAGGGATTAGAAAAGGGGCGGAAGGGGCGCTTTCCATTCAATCAAAAATTCCGAAATTTTCGAAACGGGGACAAGTTCCGAAAATTGTCGAATTTCCGAAAAGCCAACCATTCAATCGAAAATTCTGGAAATTTTGGGATGAAAATCAAATGGAGCGGAAATTTCCAGGAAAAAATTTTTCGAAAATTTAGGTATACCTTGGGAGGTTGTCCTCTTTTCTTGAAATCATGTAAATTTGCAATTGTCTATTCAGCGCTTGTTCTTTTGGCCGCGATAACAGGGAGTTGGACATCCCATGCAAAGATGATGGATCAATATTTTACTTCAGAATCTTGTCACTTGTCTGTCAATAAATACTAACTTCAGCTAAATTCGTCAAGAAAGTATTCAATTTCAATAAACAATATGCTGCAGTGGTGTACTAGTTTGTTTTGCATAGGCTGCCTAAGAAATGTACGAAGATTTATAATGTGTAGAACCACTGAACCACTCATTATCCCTTTGTTTGTGATGTTTTTGCTGCTGTTGTGGTTTGTATAACCTCCCTGCTATTGTGGTCTATAAAAAGTCACGATTTTGATGTATGTCAGTGTTCTGTTTGCTTCTGTTTTGCGATTTAAACCTCGAAGTTATTGGAAAATTCTAAGTGAATAAAAATATGGGCTTGCTGTTTTCCACTCTGGTGCAGTCAACCGGGAAAGTCTGTTCCCTTCGTCCCAGGAAATTTCTGGAAATTCACGCCAGAATTTTTGGTTGAATGGAAAGTGCCCTAAGTAATTGTATGAATGTAAGTGCATTTAAGGATTTACACTACTCAGGATATTTGAAAATTCTCTCAAATATTTTCAAATATCACCCTTGGTGTAAATCCTTAATAGCTCGAGCTTTCATACAATTACTCATTTATTATATGACTGGGAAAATTGCAAACGTGCACGCATTAATTTGCACTGCAGTGCAAATTAAAAATTAACGATAAATTGGCCTGTTCTCAGCCAATCACAATGAAGTAATTTTCTCAGTCATATAATAAATCAAGAAATTACTTAGTTGTGTGCAGTTGCTATTAAAACTTAAAGTTATTCTTAATTTTATGTGTAAAAATACACAAAATTGTCGGTTTTGTGTTGTAATCCCCTAGAGTTTCTACTAAAACAATAAGGCTACTCACCTTCATTAATGCAGAGTTCACTATTGGGATGCGCTAAGGTGCAAACTTTAATGTTTGTTTAAAGTGGTACTATGACGAAAATCCCATCTTTCCTATCTAAGCCATTTTAAAATATAAACAAGTAGTCTGTATGAGAAGAAAAACTCTGTTTAATATTTTCAAATATCTCTTTTCATTCCAGAGATATTCAAGTTTTTAAAGTATGCAAATTAGCCAAGTGATGACGTCATACACTCAACCAAATTTTCATCAAATATAATGAAGAAAGATATCTTAGCCAATTTGTATCAGAAATGTTTGATTCTTTGCAGGAAGATTCTACTAAATGTGCTCCACAATATGAGCTTATCAGTTTTGTTACCATGGCAACATACTGGGTTCCAGACCTCCCCAATATCAATGGCTTTTATGGCCACCTTTGGCATTCCATTTTGATATCTGCTAATGGTGCCTCATATGCATAATCCAGCAAGCATATGAATATGTTAGGTCAAGTTCATGGCCTTTTTAAATATTTTTTGAGCTGAAAATCCCTAAGATATTGAAATCAAGTGGGTGGGGATTGGAAAAGAGTGAGTTGCCATGGGAACAGAATTTTTTACTGCCGTAGGTGTGCTATCTGTAGAACTATTAGCCTACCAAGTTTCAGTGGTCTGTGCTGGAAATTGACCAAGATAGCTCTATTTATATACTTGATATAATATTGGGTTGAGTATATGATGTCATCAGTTATCTCATTTGCATATTTTACACATTTTTCAAACTTAAATATCTCTGGAATGAATGCAGATATTTGCAAACGGTAAACGGCGTTTTTATTCTTTCGTGCCATTCTATGTGATAAACCAAAAAAATCAAGGGGTGAAAATTTGATCATAGTACCACTTTAATTAATTAATTTCAATTAATTAATTAGTCTAGAGACAAGGAAACGGTGGGGGTGAGGGGGGGAAGGTACACGTGTACCCTACGTAAAACATGTTACATCTACCTTAGTTAGAGTAAACATTGCAAAGCTATATATTTGTTTCAAGTAACCCCTTGCTCTCCTTGTGGTACTATTCTCTTTAGAACAAAACCAATTTGCTCTAAACGCATGCGCAGATTAGTTAGTGTACGTATCTTCTATACATTAGGTGGAGAACACATTGCATATGGGATAACACAAATGTTGAGTGGTTTTCCTTATGGTAGAGCCCAACATGTAAGAGGCGTGCCTTCTAGCATCGTAACTGTTGTATATGTTTCCATGTGGTTTTTTATATGTCATGTGATGTCAGGTAGTGCCACTTGTCCCTTTTTAGCGCAAAAGTGAAGCGTATCTTTTAGAATTACCCACAGGTCAGTTTAACAAATATCATCTGCTGTTTTCAAGGTACAATAGTGTGTTTGTCAGGGTTTAAATAAAGAAGGGAAATGTGTAGCTTCTCATTAGTGGCTTATTTATTTCTTGCCTTAATTGCGTCTGTAAGAGAGACCAAAAAGTTCCTGAGTTCGTGGCTTTAATATTCTGCAAATTGTAAATTTGTGACAAAAAAAAACCAGGAAAGTGCTCAAAATGTTGCTGCAGACTCTGTGGCACCTAATGAAAGCGCAAATTAATTTAATCAGTCTTTGAGGAGACCCGCTCACTGATGCAGGATAATATCGGCCAAGTAGCACTGTTTACCTTCAATACTTCTCATTGAAATGCTTCCCAGTGGGATCAATCCTGATTGTTGTGTATTAATTTTGAATTGTTTTATTGTTAAAGGTGGCAACAGAAAAAGAAAGTGGTATTCTGTGACTGTCTGATAATTAGATTAGTTCTTGTTCATCTGTGATAAGAAAATTTGCGTTTTTAGAAAAAACAATATCGTTTCTCTTCCATTTCTTTGTCAGATATTTAACTTTCTTTCATTTATCCCCCCAAAACAAGCTCATCTTCTGTGTGTTTTGGAAAAAACAAGAATTCATGTTACATACCTTTGTGAGGAAAAGAAAAGTATCAAGTTACAAAGTTGGCACAAAGAGCTAAACTGTCACGTTTGTTCAACATATTATTGATTTTAAAATGAACGAAAATCATCATAAAACACCAGAGTAAAATTTAAAAGCTGTTGTGACAAACACTAATTGTATGTAATTTTCGGACCTTGAATGAAAATACAACCTTGAAACGTGCACACTGCTGAGGGAAAAAGCCCTAGCAGACTACCAAGGTAGATACAAACCAGAAGTGAACCGAACAGGGGTGAGTACTTATGGGACTACCGTTCCAGAGCTATCAATTGCACTCTGCACTATCTGAGATTGTCTCACTAGTTTTCTACGAGTAATGGTCAACTGGGCTACACCTCTCTGCCCATCAGCTCATAGAAAACGCGAGCTTGTAGTCTAATAATTTATTGTTAAATAGATAATATTGGAAGCCTTCATGACATGTTTGAACTTCTTGGCAGGCTATCATTGGCTCGAGACAAATGTCAAGATGCGCATAATGGGGCTTTCAGGTCCAGATAAAGTGCAGCCATTAAGTGAACAAGCAGCAATTGATGTTGGTGCTGAGCTCCTAGGAGAAACACTGGTGTTTGGTGTGGCAGCTACGCTAATGTATCTAGAATATAACAGAGGAAAGAAGAAGGAGGAGATGAAAGAACAGGAGCAAAATGAAAAATTACTTGAACTGCAAAGTCAAGTCAAGGAGTTGGAACTTTTGGTAGACACTAATGCAGCTCAAGTTCGTGAGCTTACAAGACTTGTTCATAGTAAAGACAGTTAGCAAAATAATGATTAATTTATCTGAAATGACATCTTTCTTCTCATACTTTTAAATGTATGTGCCATAGGACACTTGTTTATGAAGGACTTTACAAGCCAAAACTACAACAATGCTGACTTCTGCTAAGTGAGAAATGTAGGCCTTTTTCATGTCCCCAGGTTCAATTATTATATAAAACAGATACATTCCATGTTGTAGTGTATCTGTTCAGTAATAGATCGCAGAAGATGTCAAAATGTGGTAAGAAAGTAAGTGACAGACTCCTATTCAACTATGACCTCTTGTGCCACTTTTTGATTCATATCACATTTTGATCTCATGCTCTGTGATCAATCATTGAACAGACACATGGCAACATGGAATCTGTTTGTTAAATTGCACAAATTGTCTCCCTCCCTTCCACAAATAAATGTACAAATACTGCATGGGATTGTGTGTGCAAAATGCAATTCACAGTGTACAAATTATATCTAAAGTTAATGCTGGGGTTTTCATAAAATCGTCCCTATAGATGCAGTTGCAGTTGTGCTAGCAGGGAGGGAAAATACCTTAAGTTCTCATCAAGTAAAAATTTATGTGGTTCATCCACTTTTGTTGCTGACTGGGAAACGGATGCATCTCATGTTCTAAATCTTTCAAAATTAATGTCTCTGAGTGATTCATTAAATGTTACTTGGTTAGGATTTTCTGCATGCAAGAAACACCCTATAACGGGAATGTACAGTGGAACCTAGATATAATGAAGGGTCAAGGGACTGGAAAAATATCTTCCCTATTATGAGGTTTTGTAATACTGGGGTTCTTTTCTTTCCATATATTCTGCTATTACTGGGGCAAAGAATATTGGTTCGTTAAACTGAAGACTTTGTTAAATAGAAGTTCATTAATTCAAGGTTCCACTGTTGTTTAATTACGCCAGGACCTGGATGAAATACCTGGCTTTGGCATGAATTTAACTGCTGTGAAGCCTGAAGAATGTGAACACAGAGTAGATTTTGAAGGTTTCTCCCTGTTAGCACCTGCCCATAGTGAATATATTTCCTCTTGTCTCAAATCTTAGCTACATTACAGTATAAGAGGGTTACATACAGATCTTTTGCTATATTCTGGATACTTGGGTAGAACAATTTTCTGAGAGAGCTCAACTTTACAAGAGCGGTAACTATAATTTTCTTAATTTTAATCCCATCTTCAGATGTTACTTATTGCTTAATGGCTACGGCTCTGTTTCCTATGGCCAAAGAATTACCACAGTCATCAGGCAACTTTAGCGATCTATTGAAAAATCAGTTAGTTTGAGTTTCTTTTGAGAACCCTAAAACATTCTCTGATTATTACATGCTTTTTAACCTCTGAATGGTGTAACTGAAATTGCACCAGTGTTACCATTTAGACTGTCCCCCCCAGTAACTGACTAGAAGCTATCTCATATGTATCAGAGTTAAACTCACCTGAAGAGTCAAAGCTATATTTAAAAAATTTTCCTATAAAACTGGTTCATGATTTCTGCCTTTCTGATAGTTGGATGTTACTTTTTATGGGAACTTGTTGATTATTTTATTTGATATAATTTAGGCACAGTGGTTGAGCTTTGTTTTGTTGTTTGGCAAGACGTGAGCACTTGACTTTTTTAGTTCCTTTCTCCACTCATGACAACATATTGACAGCAAATCAAGGCACCTTTAACTGTGACAAAATTCTGGAGGCAACCCCTCATGATGAGTATCAGTATCAGTTTCTCCTTATCGTTTAAGGCTATATCCTGAGTAATGAACAGGCACTAATGAGCCCTCTGGCTGTGGTGATCTGTGGGCTTGGAACAGACATCAGTTTGCTTCCTGATACAGCAATATCTATTGCAGAGATCTTACCAAGTGCACAGCGACTGATACTGATTTACTTGCCTGTCTTTTCATTTTCCTAGATTGAAGGACTGAATGTGAATCTGTAGGTCATAGTCTTAATTTCAATCACATAACAAAAATTGAGTTCCTTTTTTAGGGAGGAAAAGCTGGTTTTCATGAGACAAATACTTTATACTGGTAAAAAGAGCCAGCAACATTCCCAACTGATACATGAATCCTAGACTGAGAATCAAACTGATAAGATATGAGCGCTTGTCTGGCTACTCAGCTCCCCACAACATCCTGTTAAGTCCAGAGAAAAATTAATGGCTAACCCGAATACAACATGTGTTTCACATTTCAAGTGGACATTCGCCTGTTCTGGTTCTTTTCCTCATACTCGATGACTTTTGGTAGGAGAGGGTTGGGGGAGGGGTGCGCAGAAAAACATGTCTTAAAATCGTTGAGAAAATTCTGGTGGTTTTTGTTAATTAGGCACCAGGCACAGTTAACACAGCGGAAGTACTTGGTAAATACATTTTCTGAAGTTGATCTGCGTCACGCAGTCTAGCTAAATTAGGAAAAACGTTGCGTGACTGTGTCACTGCAACCAGTGCGGTTACTGAGGTCACTGTTTAAATCTGTTTAGAGAAGCAAAAACAGCTGTTCATTCTAACCAGAACAATATATTGGAAGCAGTAAAGGGTAGCATTCATCATGTATCAGGCATTTTTCTACTTTTGCAAATGAGTAGTCTAAATTCGTGCTTTTCTTCTTGTCTATAAAACTTTCGCTGCGGTCTCGAACCCGGCAACTTATTTCCGTAAAAGACTGGGGCGACCTTGGTGGTAGCCATGATGAAAGTACAGATTTCGTGTTGTTTTTGTCCTCAATGCACAATGTGATAATTTATTTTCTGTTTTATGGAGAAGAGATTAAGCATAGACGAAGCATGCAAACTGGTTGGAGAGGAACTTGGTATAGAACGATCATGTATTCGACACTGCTTGGACGAAAGTGACAGCCGTGTTTGCTGTCTGGTGAGTTTTCGTGTTTTCGTTTAGCGTGATTTGTCATGGAATGTGAAGATGAACAATAATATCTTGTGCGATTTCTCTTCCGTAAAAACAAATTTCGGTTTTTCTGTGTACTTTTGCGAAAGCCTCTGTCAGGTTAGGTAAAACCTCACAGATAATTGCTATACGAGGGATTAGTTGAGGTAGGACTTAAATTATTTATTTTGAGAAACAGTCCGGCTTTTATGTTGAATGTCGATCTGTATGATATAGGTTTTACAGACGTTACCTGAACTACATATGACAGGCCCAAAATTTCTATCAGTTAAATAATTTTTGAGAGGCACGTGTATTTCTTAAAAAAATACACATTTCCTGAGTGATAACTATACTTTCAGTTTCTTCAGTGAAGTTTAAATTTCAAGGAATAGATCTTTGAATTTATTGTACAATAATTAAATATCCAGTTCCTTTTAAATAAATATAGTTTCCAGAAATTATGCAGGTGTCAATGAGTTAGGGGGTGGTGGTGTGGTGGTGGAGGGGTACTTACTGATTGAGGCCATATAGGTTTTTGTGTCATCAAAGGGTATGGCTTTTGAACAAATCTAGTCTGAAATAGGCTATGGAGTTTCACCATCTTAGTCTGAAATTGAGCAAGTCTTGTACACTGGCCTGGAATGGTAACGGGAAATCGTTCCTCTTTTGGTCTGAAACAGGGTACTGATTTTTGGGTCATCTGGAAGAATGCACAGTTCTCTCCACAATGCCCAAGACAGTATCATGCTACACCTCTATCTCTTGCATTTCCCTGACAAAAAGGAGGAAGAAATGTTGTTAGTGTTTGATCAAATAAAGCAGAAGGTGCCTCATTTGTCTCATATGTCTTCTCCAAACTCAAATTTTTATTATCCAGGTCCATGAGAGCTGGCTTCAGAGGTACATAGCAGGGGTCCTATCGCAGGAGGAGCCTGAACATGTGTCACCATGGAGTGCCTATGAACATCAGCTCATTTTGCAGCCATCACACCCTGAACCAGCGGCCCCTTGGATCAGAATCAGTATCCAGATTATTAAGAAGCCAATCAGGAAGGCTCCATTAAGGAAAAGGTTAATATCATTCTGTAATCTCCTCTTCTCTTATGGGGGAGGCATGACAACCAAAATTGGTTGGTTTGTGGATTATGAATCATGATTCCCTGGCCATTTAGTCTATGTTTATTGTGAGTTAGGACAAGAGGCTTGATACTAACATTATGTCTCTCAGTATGGAGGTGATATTCATTCATTAATGGTAAATTGTTTGAGTAACTTTACAAAAAAAGATTTTGGTGGCAATCTTAAGTGGAAATTCAGGTTTACTAGCAATATTAGGGAGTTTAAGTGACCACGATGGCGACACCGAAGACAACGTCGATTAAAAAGTGACTTTATATTTTACCTACGAATCTTGAGATACTCTGAAGTCTTTTACTTTGTTTATCACTGACAAAACTTTCATGAAACTGAATCTGGGACACAGCGATAAACTTGAAGTAAAAATTTAAAAAATTAGCCATCGTGGTTCACGTTCTCCAGACAACGCAGAATTTGGTCATTTCATGTTGTTGTTTTGCCAGGGATGGTAAAGAAATGTACCAAGAATTATGATGCACGTGCAGAGCCATTGTTCTGTTCATTAAACCTTTTGTTTAGCGACATTCCTGTTGCCATTGCTGTCGTGGGTTTTCTTAAACTCCCTATTATAAGCAGTGTTATACTTGTCTACAGAAGTCTCTGAAAGAAATAGACTATAACTGTTAATTTCTTCCAAAAGGTGCTCTCCATTTCAAATGAAGGTGAGGTGGTCTCATGGTTAGTGGGCTCATCTCCAAATTGAGTGGTCTGGGTTCAAGCCCTGGCTGGGGACACTGTGCTGTGTTCTTGGACAAGATACTTTACTCTCACAGTGCCTCTCTCCTCTCAGGTGTATAAATGGGTACTGGCAAATTTAATGCTGGGGGGTAACCCTGCGATGGACCAGCAGGGTTACCCCCCAGGGTTTCTACTCCCTCTCAAGAAGAAATACTCCTAGTCGCTTCATTCCACAGTAACTGGTTAAGGTTGCTTAAGGTTTATGTGATTATCCTTCACCAATCTTAAGGACCTTGCAGTGATTTACAGAGATAATCAAGGGTCATTGTGGGATATCCTTCAGAGAATTTATTTTTAAATCCTGGTAAAATCCTCATCAAATTCTAGGATCTGAGCAGAGATCTTTGCAGAACATTATGATAAGATTGTTGCAAGATCCCCATCCATGAATGGCTTTGAACAGGGAGAGTCATTTGGGTAGTGGGGTGTCTTACCCAAGAACACAGCACAATAATTTGAGCTAGGGCTTGAACCTGATTGCACGATAAAGAGATCAAGGCACATACTTCTAATTTTTATTGGTAGAATTCTAATATTATACTAATGCAAATGCTGCAATCTAATTATCTGGGCTACTTGTATTCTATCAGCCATTAGAATGCAGTGGCTGGAGGTCATCTGTAAAATAGTGACATTTTCTTGTTATTATGGAAGAATGGATGATTAAATTCTGGAGAAGACTAAACTGAAGATATTCATGCTTTTGTGACTGTAAAAAAATTAAACATGTTGAAAAAACTGATGTGTGCATATACACAACAGGAAATTACAAACAACAATTCAGTCTGCATGATTTTTCTAAAGTGTAAAGTTAAATATGATGTACAGAAACAATTGGAAATGGTTAGCTGAAAAAAATTTAAGTAAGAACTGATACTAAAACAATTAGATAATTCGCTCTTGATTTCTATGTAAACAATAGTGAGTGTTTCTGTTGAGGAACTATTGGCTGATATTTGCCCTGCGGAAATTTGATGTTCTTAAAACAAATATTTGCCTGAGAAGTGAAGCTTTGAGGGCAAATATGCTAGTTTTAAGAACATCAAATTTTCAGGGGGCAACTATCAGACGGATAGTTTCGAGACATAAACTCTCTATTGTCTTTATTGCTCACCACTAAATTTTCTTCTGTGCACCAGTTCAAATATGATATTGAATTATTTTCAACTTTTTTTTAGATGAAAGCAGTGAAAGCCAAATGTAAAATTTGAAAATGAAAACAGGCAAAAACGCTCTAAATACAATTTCAATTGTTTATTTTCTATAAACCTGCTTGTTTACAGAAACATTTTCACAGACAACCACTATAATCCATCCAGATATTTTCCTTGGACGGGCACTGTTGGCTGATAGTGTCTTTCTGTGGATGAACACTATCGCCAATAAGAATAGTGGTGAACTATGAGAGTTGATAGTTGATTAGGCCTTCAGCCTTATAAACTATCACTTCATAGAAATCATCAGCTCATAATTGAGTTGTTAATAAGTTTAATTATTAATCATTAATATTATTAATTAAATTATCCTTAAAAATTTCAGCTTTCCTGATGCTTTTGAAAGAGGATTGGATGATGGAGGTAAAGGTACTGTCTTGTCATTTGCCGAGCTCATGCAGTGTGTGGGTGTCCATAATCTCCGACACAGCTGGGACAGTGCTTTGGACAGTTATCCTTGGGCTGCACACTGTGTCCTTCCAGCTCCTGCGGGGAAAACATCAGATAAGGTAACACTACCTAGAATATCCCTATCTGTTTACATTTATATCTAGATTTGCCTCAAGTCAGTTCTTAGAGTGACTATGAAACCAAATCAAAAAGTTGCCTAAAATAGTTCTGGGCTATAGATGAGAATGCTTTGAGTATAAAGTTTACAATTCTACTTTTACTTTTCTCCATAAACCTTCATAAAAACAGGCCATCAAAGGAGACATTTGTTTGGTGGCCATTGTGATTTTAAGACGTCATTTGCACAACTTGTGCCAGTTTTAAAAAAAGTCAATATTAGGTACAGCGGAGATAGTAATGGTGAATAAAAAGCTTGTGCTACCAAATGAGGAGGGAAAAAGTTTTTTAAAAGGAGGTCATTCCAAAAAGCTTAATTTTTTCTCCACCTATAACAAGTAAACATTTTTTTTTTTCCACTCACTGAAGTTTCAACCTCTAAAGACTATTTTACGCTCCTGCTATACTGAAGAAATTCGTCTTGAAAGAAGCTCAAAATTTGACTTTGGAAGTTGCCATTTTGAAACTGTACTTGGCAGCCAGGTTGTGTTTATGTGACATCATTTGATCCAACTTGAAATTGGTGGGAAGCAGAAAAACCTGCAACTGACTTGGCATCCTTCACAAGGTCAGAAAAAAATTATTTCCAGCTGATTATTGACTTCACTATCTTCACTGCTATCATTTTTGAGGTTTGGAACATGTTTGGCTCAAAATAATGTGGCTCAATAGCAGCCATAACCTAAATGGAAGTTGAAAGGCTTCTTGGAAGCTGTTGGACAAAATCTCTTGGATGGAACAACCTCACAAAAATGAGGCCTGGCTGCTTAGTACTGTTCAAAATGGTGGCAACAATGTAGAATTTTGGGCTTCTTTGGAGGTGAATTTTTTTTAAAAAAACCTGCACCTTAGGGGCTGAAACTTTGGTGAGTGGCTAAACTTAGAGCGAGACTTTTATCAGCATTGACTAAAAAAATATGGTTTTCTGGAGTGACCTTCTCCCTTTAAAGGTTCAATTGTCTGCTTCTTTGTTGTATGGTCTTTTGTAAACCACCTTCTTGCAATCCCTGTGACAACACAGGGTTTCCAAGAACAAAAGAACTTGCACACAGTTTCCCTAAAATATGTCCCCTTTAGTTATGGCAAATTTGGGATATTTGAGAAGCTAGGAATTCTTTTTTTTGCTTTTCTAATTAACTTTACAACTGATTTTTTAAATTTTGGCCCAAATATCTTTATTTCTGTTGAAACAGATTGCATTTCATTGGCACTTTAAATGATTTGTTACAGCAAACAGTTTTTGAATAAGCAAAATGGTTCCAGTGGTGGATCCAGACCTTGAGCTAAGGGGGGGGGGGGGGGGGGGGGGGGGGGGGGGG
>Ga0126339_10000251_pt1 | contig 26221 bp, 13 predicted proteins | sample OrbTmetagenome_2_FD_92532 | JGI IMG/M metagenome (GOLD analysis project Ga0126339, IMG submission 92532) | Coral microbial communities from Petempiche,Puerto Morelos, Mexico - Orbicella T R C metagenome | ecosystem: Host-associated > Invertebrates > Cnidaria > Coral | place: Petempiche,Puerto...
ATATTATATTTATATTTATATTAATTTTTATTTATATATATATATATATTTTTTTTTTTTTTTTTTTTTTTACATTTCTGCTCTGAAATGGATTCGTTGGTATTTCAAACAAACGCGCCAAAAACGCCCGTGGTACGCAATGAATCCAACTAGGAAATTTCTTGGGACATGTGTAAGGATTGGTCAAATTTTCTGCCGTTTAATTTCCTTGCATCTTTTGAAGTTGTAAAACAAGACGTTCCCCAAATAATACAATTCTCAATGTCCGCCATCTTAAAATATGCAAATTAAGAATAAGCGTTTGAAAGATTGCCACCTCTCGTACACATGTTTGCATGAAAAGAGACCAGAGCATGAAAACGAGGCTGGTGAGGATAGAATCCCTAACTCCAATATGGCGATAAGTAAAGCGGAGAAGTCTACATCTCCAGTTTTACTGAAGGAAAGTGATTTTCCTGAAGCAAGTCTTGCGGAAAGGAACCAGCAGAGTTAGAAAAAGCTGATCTTTTGTTTGGCATGCAGCGATTTTAAGCGTGATCGTGAAAGCACAGCTCATAAGACGACGGTATGTTTATATCGAATGATGCGGATCCTCTGGCAACTAAAAGTAAGCTTAATGTAAGTTTAATTAAGCTTAAACATAGAACGTTTTTCAGACAAACAGCTGCAGTATTTTCCCAAATAAAACTAAATTGTTTCCAATCTTTTTGTCTTGTCGTATCTTTACCATTGCGTCGAGTAGGTTTACAGGTTGCTGAGACAAATTTATTGTTAACCCCCTCCTCCCGCCCTACCCCTTGTTACAATGATTGATGCAGAAACCAAAAAGTCAAGGAATGTGCTATTTCCCTTCTGGCTCTTGATTTCCGATCAGGGGTGTTACAGGAGCATACATAAACATCTGCTAGATTAGAGCTCTTGATATGTCTGAAATCAATACTGATGGATATTATGGCTTTATACAAAGTAAGTTTAGGTTAGCATAATATAGACATTCTTTCTGAGAGAGAAAAGAGACTTTAGTGGTCTATGTTCACTGGCCTAATTATGGAGAAATCATTTATTGTTTCCTTTTCTAGATCGTGTGTTTAAATGCATTGAGTAAAATCTAAAATCGGTAGAATTTGCTGTGGTAAAAAAAGATTACAAGCGTGCAACACTATTGTGTTTCGTACCTGTAAGGTTTAAATGAGTAGGGACTTCTTGGAGATGGATATTTGAAGGATCTTTAAAAGCAAAGGACTAAAGAAACAATTTTCAGTAGCGCTATCACAGCTGTAAGAAAGATGATTCTCCCCACGTGACAATACTACACGTTCATTATATATGACCAAACAAAATGGTGCCACTTAAGTGAAAAATCAATTTTAGAAGAATAAGAAAAATATCTGAAGATGTCACCTGTTGCTTCATATTATTCATGCCATAGGCAAGGTTGGTTACTGTCACCTCACACCAGCCGAGTCGTGTAATGGTGCTCAATCCCCATTTCTTTTAAATACACCGTCTACGAGGTTTGAACCATTGTCGGTACGCAGACCTCTAGGTGATCCATATCTTGCGAATTGAATATCCAAGCAACGAATGATGGTTTTTTAATCTGTAGGTTGTGTGAATTATATCGACCTCCGTCCACCGGTTGTAATAATCGACAATAACTAACAGGTTTTCTCCAGATGATAATGGAGTCGTGAGATCCACAGCTACTTCTTCTCGTGGTTGTTTGGGTACCAATGCTGGTTTCACTGGCAAGGGTGGACATCCTTAGCAACCAACTGGCATCCGCGACAATCCGCACATCTTCTCTCTGCATCGCGATCCATTCCCGGCCGCCGCACTTTTGTTTTAAGCCTCTCCTTTGTCTCCTTCATGCAACAAACTGGCCGCTCTCGATCTTGAGAAGAGCTTGGGGCCGACTGCAATTCTCATTCCTCATAAAGGTCAACTTGTTGCGCGCTAAAAATGCGTGTCTGTTGGCCGCGTTGAAAATACGTTTCATCAACAGTGTTACAGTTCTCTGTACCGAGACTTCCTGCGGGATCCACATGACAAACAACGTTCTGTTTTGCCAAACAATGAAATCTACCACAATCTTTGTTTTGGCCACTGAAACTTCCGACTGAAACCGGCCTTTAACTTCAAGCTCTCGACCCCCCATAAGCGAACAACTTTTTTTGCCGGGCCGTAACTCAATCTTAAGCCCCTGATGTTTAAGTTCATGTACAGTATGCACGCTAATTACGTTGCAAGGTGAACCTAAATCAATCAACAACACATCGCTGCTGACTTCACCAATGCTAACAGAAATAACTGGCTCAGCAGAGGTCGACAAAGCTTATGTCTGTTCTCCTATAGTAAGGGCAAATGTGTCATCGTCACCAGACTGCTTGAATGGACCCTCGACAAAAATTGGCCTGTCTACCTTTGCAACAGCTGACATATGTGTGATGTGTCCCAATCAAAACTCAATTTAGCACTGAGGAAAGGCTAGGGCCGAAACGTATTTACAATTTTTGAACTGTTTACTGTGCCACGCAGCAACTGATCCTTTTGGATTACAAATATTGTGACCATATTTAACCCATGCATTTACTGCACTTTCGACCTCGAGCTGGAGAATTCTTGTCTTGAGCAAAGTGACCCTCTTAACCACAGTCACGGAAACACGTTTTGCCAAATTTGCCTTTGGATCCTTGCCCAAAAGTTTCCTCGACTACATTAGTGTCCGCTTCGAGCTCTTCTTTTGGCGTGACAATTTGAGCTGCTTGCTCATGCGAGGTTTTCCACTTACGAACTTCATCCAGTGCAGCTTCCAGGGTAATGTTATTGACTTTCAGCTGTTTGTTTTTCAACTCGACATCATGCAACATCACCAGTGGCGGGCTTGTTTACGTAAACGAACCATGAATTTGTCAGCGGTCTACCTTTGGGTCGATGCAAGCTGGCGAAAAACATAGCCCTCATATGGCACATTCAGCTTACGGAGAGACACTGTATACACATCCTCCTCCTCTTCGTTTACCATTCCGGGGTCAGGAAGGTCTTTGTAAATATCTTGGACCTCCATGCCGGCAAAATGAAGTAATTGAGCTTTCTTTAATTTCTAACAGCATCGTCTTCACTGTCGCCAACGTTTCGCGACATGAGAAGACGAACTTGACAAATCTAACGGAGGCAACGCTCTTTCCACTGAATTCGCCATCCTCGTTGCCAATTTGTAGTGTTGTGAAGCCACCAAAAATCGAGCAAGTACTTTCTGTTATCATTATTTCAATCATCTATGTAAAAAAAATCTTTTGCAGTAGCTATTTCCCACCAAAAAAATTCACGCAAAAAAATTCCATGCCCCAGAATTTGCCTAATCCCCGCCTCGCCCTTCCTCCAAAAAAATTATGTTCCGTCCCTAAATCGTGCGAGACGTCATTGTTTCTACGAAAAAACTTAATCAAATCGAATAAAAAGGAAACTTGCAGGTGTTCCTGTCAAGCATCGCATTTTGAATGGATGACAATTTTCCGCGTTCTCGACGGTGAACTACGGTAAGCTTTTTCATCCGTATTCTAACTTCCTATCTACAGGCCCCGAAAGTTCCTCAGGAACACTCGCATAGTCTTATCGACCTTCGATAGCGCTGAAGCGTTCACGGTGCAGGGGACACATGGTCATATCCTAGATGTTCGTTGGTGTTTGGAAAAGGCACTCCTCGCTAAAATAAAATTACCTTCGGTTTTTCGCGAGGACTTATCCTGCTTTTTAAGCGATAAATAAGGGTAAAATCATCGAACTTCCTCTTGCTAGCGACACTGATCAGCGGAGAAGCGTGCCGACAGTCTGCCGACGGATATATTATATTTACACAGGTTGATTCGACACATTACATAATAGTTTATTTTATTTATTGTATATGATCAGTGTTTGTCATCGGAAAACAGATTTCGTGGATTGTATTTTCTAAAAACCAACATAAAAAAAAACAAAACAGAAAACCAACACAACGGAACTGCCCAGAAAGGAGAACCAAAGTCATCAACAAAACATTAACAACTTCAAGTACCAAGAAATATCTTGTGTAAACAAATTTACCGGTCTCATGTAAACACGCAAAAGTCTGCCGGAGTTTACCTTCAATTTAATTCATCTTCTGAACAAGAAGCAAACAAAACTCTCATCTGAATTTAGTTTATTATATTTTGTTAATTACTTCCACTGTGACAAAAGCAAACATATTTTCCTGCTATGAAAGCAGGGCTGCCAAGATGACTCCTCTTTTGCAAGTTTAAGTTTGTTCTTATCACGAGACATAAATGATGGCGTCTTGCACGGCTATTTGGTGAACTGCAGCAACCACAAAATAGTTTATACTTGTGGACGATAATAAAAACAAGAAGGCTTTGACTTGAAAACCTTCTGTCAGGACACATTTTCATTTGAAACTAGGTGTCAACATTATTTTGTCCCGGCTTTTATCTCTTTTCTATTTTAAAAAAAACCTTAAAATTTTCACAATTACTATGTACTAAAAGGCGAGTTATAACAAAATTTTTCCTGGTAAAATCGACTCCAATACCCTCTTATTATGTCTGTAATACCAGTATTTAGCGGGAAAACATGAAAATTGTCCCACATCCTTATGACCTTAGTCCAGTTGCGGGGGAACACGTAGCAGTTGAATTGATGGTGACCTATTGTCTCGATCTCCGATACCCCATTTATCCCTCCAACCAAACATTTGCTTGCGGCAGCGACGTCCTGCAGTGAGGCACTGACAAAGTTGTTTCACTGCTGGCGTCGGAAATATATTGTTATTCTACTCAATACAAGGGACTTTTGGCTTTTTTAGGGCGAGAAGAGGCTTCCGCTGATAATATGGCTCATTTAAGCTGTAAAGTCTGCGTGTTGAGCCCAACGAAGTGCGACGTAGTTATCAGACGTTATGAACGTAACTATGCTCAAAATAGCACACACATTTCTTTACATATTCGCAGACATAAGGAATTTGCAAAGACCTTTACGGTCAAGGTGTTTTGATATGTGAAGAAATTAAATGTTGGTTACTTAAATTTTGTATTCAAACTGCCATACATGGATGTGTCTGCATGGATGTGGCGTGGATTTCAGCGTAGAGTTTGTCATTTATGATCGTTTCGCAATCAAATTAGTCAAATTTGTCAATCCCGGGTTATAATTTTCTTAACCACACTTTTTTAAACTCGTGGTTTACTGACTTTTCCGCGCTAGATAAATCCCGCTTAAACTAGATCCACCATCTCAAAAGCCGTTTTTAACCGGCTTGAAGTCGGCCAAAAAATGTGCAAAGTTTTGAGTTCGGGACGCATTTTATACTCTTAGACCACCTCAAGAGGTAATGATATCAAGTTGATCTCGGAGATTTAACACGATGCTGGTAAGAAGTGATGATAAATTGATCTCCTGTATTTTCACACTTTCCCAACACCAGAGGAAAACAGCCCTGCGTGAAACGATACTTACAGTTAAAGCCCCTTCCGTCCTTTCAGGTAGCCTCTTCCAGGCGTTCAGTTAGTTGGGACGCAGGGCGAAAAACGACGCGCGAAAAAAGAAAGAAGCGCCGCGAAAGGAAGCGAAAGAACCCCTGTGGGCAAACTTAACAAAGGGTCGTTCCGGTATACCAGGATCTGGTATACCCTCTGATTGGTCAATTTTGAAAGGTTTTTTTTCAACACTCCAGCGTTACTGACGCAGATGAGAAATGCGATATGGCGGTGGTCAGAGACCTCTCAACGACTGGCCCGGAGTTTCTTCTTTCGTGGCATTAATGAAAGACCAAGTGGACAGATGAACAAAATTGGAGTTGCAGCAACGGCAAGAAGCCGCAAAATTAAAGTGCAAGATTACGTGTAAAATTTGGTTGCCGGGCCTACACAACTGCCACGGTTCGTGACATTTGTACATTTGCCGTTCTCCTTTCGACCTTTTCGGTCTCTCGACCTTTCGCTTTCCATGTGCTTATACTTTGTTTAGGCTCATATCCATTGCAAGATATGTTTTTAAGTCTTTAAGTATTGGCTTTCGAGGGACATGTTGCTAAGTTGCATTCTATATTGTTGGCAACTGAAAACCACAAGCCGGCGGTCATGTTACGGGCCCCTGTAGGCGGTCTATAAGTGGGCGGAAGGAGTTTTTGTTAAGTTTCCCACAGGCGTTCTTTCGCCTTCTCTCGCTGCTCTTCTCCCTATTTTTTCCCTCGCCATTTTTCGCGCTGCGCCCAACTGACTGAACGCCTAGAAGGGGCTATCCTTTCAGCGAGTGGTGAGTGAGAGAGTTGTTTTTCCGTGCTGGGTCTTGCTGGCGGGTTGCTGCCAAATTATTTTTGTCGCCGCGTTCAAAGTGTCACAGATATTTTGTTGTAAGGTTCGAAGTTGTTTTTGTTACTGAAGCGGGATTTTTCAGTGGAGTCCAAAATTATTTGTTTGAAATTGTGACTTTTTTTCTTCGCTGGTTTCAAATAAAATATCTTTTTCGTTGCTTGTTTGTCGCTGTTGAAGTTAACGAAATTCGAACTTATTTAGCAGCCAATCAAAATGCAGTAAAAAAAAAAACAAACGCCAATTAAAATCAAAATTACCATCTCTCCGTCTTTAGTGTAAATCCATTAGCGTTCTATTACAAATAACGCGGTTCTCGTACTGGAACCCACTATCTATTTTATTGCAGCTAGCGAATAGCCTAGCTGTATGCGCCGAGTTGTTAGCAATATGACGGCCAATTCTTTGTTTTTTTGACGTTATGTCATTATTTATACAAACGTGAACTTGGTTGTGTAAGTTTTTAGGGACTAGTAGATAAGTCAATCATATTATGCCTCAAGGATTGGAATCTCGAGCTTGAAATCGAATTGTCTAGTAAAGTTTATGAAAACAATAGAACTTTACAGACAAAAACGATAGACCAAGAAGTAATTGCTTTTCAATTTTAAATTTCTTGCACAGTTAACAAAATCTGTTGGGAGTTATTTTTTGTTAGTCTTACATTGCAACTAAAATTAAAGAAGAATAAACTAGCAATTCGATGACTATGATTGTTTGAGAAAACTAAAAGTGTGTTCATGATCAAAACAAATTTACCCAAATCTCCGGCCTGAACTTTTACTAACACTAATTATTTGTTAGTCATTATGTAGTTTTAAATTGTCCTCTGCAATTCACGAATCCGTTTTTTCACGTCATGCAGGGGAAAGATTTTCAGCTAGATTTAACGGTCCTGCAGACATTTCATGTTCTCTAGGTTGCAAGGGCAGAATACTTGCTGTTTTGGATAGGGAAGAGCCTCTTATACAACCAGTTTCGTTACAACGCAGCCTTGAGAATCATGAAAACTGTCTAACACGGTTTGTTTGCAAGATGGCAATGGTGTTTTCAGAAGTTTCCCCGGCATAAGGAAAGAATTTATTCCTCAATGGAGAGAAATTTTATTGCTTGGGAACAGCACTATGGGTAATGACGTGAAGTGGAAACACTCTTTACGCGTCTGTCAAGCGTACCTTTAATAAAGGGGAGCTATAGTAAACCTATCACGTTTTTCGATGAAGAATAAAGGCGTTCGGTGAGACTGAAAATCATCATGCAAAATACACAGAGATGAGCGAAAATAAAGCAAATAGTCAAAAGAAGAATAGAGAAGGTGTTGTCTCCAGACTTGCCTGAAATACAAATTTTCGTTGGTATGGGTGGACGAAGAGAGCATTCTCTGTTTTTTCCACCTTTCCGTTAAAAGTTTAACCATCAACTTATAACAAAAGGACTTGTTTAAGGATTTGGGCTCTCTCTGATTGGATGAAGAAGTTTAAAAATTAACGGGCCTTTAAATTAATTGGGATGGACTGACTGTATGGCGGTTTCATTCAAGTCTGGCCAAGGCAACTTTTCCATCATCTGAGCTTCAATCAAAGTGGTCGCTTCAACTGCCTTCATTCATCTTGGTGCAAAAATTGTTTGCTTTGCTTCTCCGATATCAGCTATGATTGACAGACATGTTTACATTGCTAACCGCCCAGAGCAGTCTTGTTTCCAAGGGTTGCATAGCAATGGAACTTGTGTCAAAACATCCCCAAAGATTTTTTTTCGCCAAGTTTCAAAAGGATCGTGAGCTGAGTTTAAAAGAAGAGTGGCTATGTTGCGCTGATTCATTACCAAGAAAGGCTCCTGTTAAGGTAAATCGCGGTTTTTCATAACGTAAGCCAAAGATCAGATGGTTGCAGTTGTATTTACCCTTGCAGCGGCGTCAAACCACCTTTTTCAAGTGTCCCGGATGCTGGCAGTATTTAGGTCCAAAACGTGTCACAAGTCCAAATTAAAATATCAATATCCTTTTAAAAAAAGCGTTATCTTTTTTTAATTTGGTTCTTTTGATTGTTACTTGACACTATCATTACCACTTTTTTTTAATTTATGCAACAAAATGTGATCATCATAGCTGCCAAAGTTGAAGCCATAAATAAAAAAGTAAGAAAATGACTATATTTAAGATGAGGAATTACTATTTTTCTACCGTTGTGTCTTCAATGTGTTTCGGCAGTATATAGACCTTTACTGGGGAATTAAGGACCTCATAGGGCCTAGTCTACAAATAATTACACTTCGTAAAAAGCCGAAAAGAATAACATGAAGATCGACAAAAAAATAGCAAAACTTAACAGGGAGGTTCTAATCCGCAACCATAGCTGATTTCACACAAACTGACAGATGTCGTTTTAAAATCAACCAACAGTGCATTAATCAGGTCAGTCAAAAAATCCTGTCCAGCGAGATACAAGCAGAACTTATAATTATGAAAAGTACTTTCTCGTTAAAAATATTCAGAGAACCAAATAAAGAAAAGAGATAAAAAGAACATTAACGACGTGCTATTTATTTAGTACGGAAAAAAAAAAACTTACTATTGACGCCCTCTCACCGAAGTCTTGCTTGCCTTTTAAAAAGAGGTCGGCGACAGATGCAGGCAGAAATTTTACCTTTTTCGCTATTTATTGTCTCAAAGGTGATATGTCTATTATGTCAGTGCTGTCGTTTGGTTGGCAGAAAAATTGACCAGTAAGGTGCAGTTTGTGATGGGCAATACCCTTGATTAGAACAATATCATAATTACGGCGAGACAGCAATCACGTCTTTCAATTCAAGAGACAATTGTGGAGGACCTGTTGTTTAGAAACGACACTGATTTATAGTGTTAATTTTCAGACCCTACTTCTTGAAACATGACAATTCTGAAGTTGATTAAACCGCATTTCGAATTCTGTTGGAGGTAATTAAATTGAATTTCACTGTACGATCAAAACACGGCTGAAAAATAACAAGACAAGTAACAATTCCATTAGGGTACAACACAGAAAAAATCAAAGTACGTTTAGACAGCAAAACAAACACTAGATGAGGGAACTCGCATCCTTCCGTTTACAGGCAAAATTTAAATCACTTTTTTCAGGATATTTTTAATTACAAGTTGCCGTATTGTTTACTCGTGCCGTTAAAGGTAAACATGCAAACCTTTGTTAAACATGTCTATTACATAAACTTTCGATCCCAACAACGTAAGAGAAAAATAAAATAAGCCATCACTAACCGAATAAATCTGTCTTCATTTTATATTATCACACTTTCTACGCTTAATATCGATCATTAGTGGCAACCTATACACAAATCTCATTAGTGATAAATCAAGGTGCGAAAAAGGGTTGCTTTAGTTGCCTCATGGTACGCATTACCAAGTATATTCAGAACATTTTTTGTTGCAACGTATTTTAAAACTGCTAATAATCCGACAGAGCTGATAAACAACAACGAGAATATTTGTCAGGTCAACCTCTCCTTTTTTCAAACATTTTCATATCTGCAGGACTGTAACTAAATCTGTTGAATCAAAAATTACAACTACAAATCGTAAAAGAAAACTCCATCGATAAAAGCCACTTCTGAATATTGCCGTATACTATGTCAAAACAACAAGTGTGCCTGGAGGTAAAATAATTTTTAAAAATGTTGTATTACCTTAAATGTTCTCATGAATACAAATTACAGTTCCTGCAATCATGTTCAATAACAATGAATTTCGCTTGCAGCGCTTGCAATGAGATCGCAACTTGCTAATTAAAAATGGATGTGTTACCGAGCCATATTGTGTAAAAGGGTTCTCTGGTTATGAATTTTCAAAGTCATAAGCTTTCTGCCTTCTGCCTAAAGCCTTTAAAAACGAAACTGTAAAAACAGGAGATGAAAAATATATGCGAAACGAAAAAGTGAAAAATGTAAAACGGTGTAAAATGTAGAAAAATGTACTAATATCAAAGAGTGAAGTATTATTTTGGCAACGACTTGCTTCGTTCGTGTGGGCAGTATGCAGAAATTATAAAGTTTTTCGATCTCAAATTAAAAGTTTAGCATGAATCAATTCGAATTGTTGTTAGATCATGCGTGGGCTAATATATCAAAACCTCTTTGTATGTTAACGTTTTTAGATTCGGGTTGTGTTCTTTTTACGTAGAAAATACCCTCCGGTTTTGCCAATATATATAGCTACTTGGACAGTCTGCACAAGGAATTCTATATTTATTTATTTTATATACCAAATAAATTTGGAGATCAAAGAGAAAGGAATACTTGTAAAGAGGTCTTGTAAGTTTTGGCGACAACAGTGATTTCGCTCTTTCGACGAAGACGTATAAGTGGTTTTGTGACACCACGAACATAAGGAAGACTGAAGCTGTGCCGGAGGCTTTATTTTCAGTCAAACTGAAGAACATGCCTGGCTAGTAATTCTTCCGGTGACGGTTTAATTAAGTCAGTTCCGGACTTTTTTTTTTTTCTCAAAGATGCTGGAGATTTGATCAGATGAGTAGTCAATAGCGTGTAAGACGTTGGTAACATAGCTTCTATTTTAGCATGAAAACGCACGTAGACTTCGACGGAGACAAGCGACAGCCAGAACGACGTCTGTGTTCGGCCACTTCTATCTAGATTGATGTATAAGATGATAAGATGGGATTAAAAGTTAGAGGATCGTGATTAGCAAGGGGAATAATTTGATAGTCTCTTATGATCCCACGAAATTGCAAGAGAGCCAACCTGAGTAAAAAAACTCAGCTTTAGAAAGTCTGTAAGTCTTTAAATAGCCTGTTCCAGGCTCTCTGTCAGTCCTGGAGACGATAGAAAAAGCGGGCGGTCGACGAGCGGGATCCGATATCCCTTTTTCTCTCCCAGACCCTGCTCGTTACCCACCCACTTTTTCGATCGTCCCCACTGACCGAGAGCCTGAAACAGACTATATTTTAAAATTTATTTTTACTCAACATGTTTAAAGTTAATGATATCATATAAAGGCATTGAAATAAACAAACACAAAACCCGTTTGAGATTTGTTAATAATTTAGCCCATATACAGTTTTTGTCATTTTAAAACAACAATTTACTCTTACCGTTGTGATTACTTTGGAATACAATTTTAGTATATCTTAAATCACTTTAAACATGTTTAACTACGCCCTTTAAGAAGAGTCCAGATCCCCTGTTCCCTTGTTTTTTAGATTAATCGTTTGAAAAAAAAAATCTTCATAAGAGGACTGTAACAGGCCATTTCAGAGTTACCATGTGCCTCTGTTTCAAAACGATTCTTCGTGCAAAACCTTTCATCTGAAAATGAGTTTGATTTGCATGAAAATGAACCTGTAGGCGGAACACATTTTCATATTAATGGTTTCCCACGAAGACTCATTTTGAACGCTATAGACACAAGGGAAATAGCCCGATTCGAACTTGAAATAATTCTTAGTTAATGGTTGTAATCACTTTGCAAAGAATTTGATTTACTTCATACAGACAGGAAAAGTGAAACTCTCGAGGGCGATTACTTAAACGAATTTGAATCTTTCTTGCAGTTGAACTGAGGTTCACACAGGAGTCCGAACCACCTGGCTAAGCAATTATAATGTGCTTGTACCAGAGTAACAATTTATATCGTTTAGGGAAGTGAGAAAATAAGTAAGCCGGTAAACCCGGGTTGCCGGGTTTTATTTTAAGTGTCTCCTGAGGACTGTAAGCGATTTGCTTCAGAATCAGGTTGGTTAAAAGCCAATCCATCTATTATTTAATTAACACCATAGAAGTTTGTTTCGGTTTTCCATATAACTAAGTTTAACGTCTGTTACAGGTTGACTCTCATACTAACACATTTCTTATGCAATCAGCGGATGCTCTCGAATCCGTTACGTTCATGAAAACTACTGAAGCAATTTCCTCGATTTCTAAAGACACGGTTTTATGGTGGATGCCGAGCAAGCCTAAAAGGAGATTCTTCCGTGTTAGGCTATTTGTTGACCAGCTCCTTGGTTAAGAATGTACAGTTTGATTTGATTGGTTTAACAGACAGTCATAAGATGAATTTTAAACTAAGGGATCTGGCTCTTAAATCCTAAAGTCACTTTTTGTTATTTATTCCAGACATAAAAGGCGTTTTTTATATTCTGCATGGAGGTACTCAGTCCCGCTACTTCAGGAAAATTTCGCAGCAATACTTTCTTCATGGTGGAGCTCTCAACCCAATCCAGCCCTTCTTTAGTGTAGTACTCTTCTTTGTAATCAATAGTCAAAAACCTGTTCGAGAGACGAAGAGCGTGGTCTACATGTTAGTTATTTCAATGGGCCCTATGCACGACCCCGTCACATGGTACAAACAGTGAGACTTGACTGGTGCGAGTTGCTAGCTCTGTTTCGGAAGTCTGCGTCGGGTTGCATCCCAGCATGGCTGATTTCTTACCATGAGACCGTGTAGTGCAAAGGGCTTATCGCAAGCAAGCTCATGGGTCAAGGATCGCGTATCTTGAAGAAGAGTTAAGCTTGAATTTTTCAATCACAAAAAAAAGTTTGTTGAGGTCTTGCGGATGCACTACAAAACCGACAACATTACAGACCCATAAAAAAAAATTCTTACCCACCTCCTCATTTCTTTCCTGTTAACGATACGCGTGCAAAGATTCTATCGACTCGTTTTTTTCAGACACCTCGAGACATTTCGAGAAGCTTAACCCCTCATCTCACCGTGATTGAAATAAGCACCACATACCTGTCAGTCTTCAGACGGCGGTTCGCCATACACAGGAAAAGATGAAACGGAGTGTCTCCAAAGCCAAACCCTTCTGGACGCGCTTCGGCCAGTGAGCCAATCAGAAGGTCGACATCTTCAATGATGCCGTTATACGCCTCTCTGAGTTCCGCAGCGATTATGGTGTCATTGGTGAGTTTCTCGAAGGTGTCTGGTGCTGTTAAGTTCAGTAACCGTCTGAATTGGTTATATCGTGGGACTCCTCTCTCGCGGTCTCTTAAAATGTCGATAGTTGCCAGGTCAAGAAACTGAGAGAAAAGATCAAGTCAAATAGTGAATACGAAAAAAGTGACAGTTTACTTATTAAATTTTACGCCTAGCCAGCAAAGGGTAATGCTAAAAAGAAAACCTCCACTTTAATTTTGTAACAGATTAATTTCACACAATTGAAAGTAGCTTAGGAGAATAATTCAAGTTGTCAGCCATTTTTGACGATCGCGCGCGTTGCCTGTTCTCCTGTGGAGTATAGTCAGCTATGCTGCGCATCTTTGACTATTTGATCATAGCAAAACTGGGATTGTAGCCTCATTATTAACATCGTACTCGTCCTCCTTTCTGATGTCTTGGTATCTTAAGCCTCATAAGCGTTGTAGGATAGTTATGTAACACGAGTTGCCCTGCTTTCTCCACTCCAAATGTGAACAGAATGTCCTCCAGCTGGTTCTCATCGAACACGGTGCGAGCATTGTCGAAAGAAAACTTCGGAAGGCTGTAGGCCTTTCCACTGAAACGACCTGTAAAACGAACGACAATAACAACATCAGAGGCTCGAGGATATACAATTACATTACCTTACATTGAGTAGTTCAATACTTAAAATAGGTTTAATTTTGGGCATGAAACGTCTGTGGTGTGTAGTGCTTCTAAAATGTTTGTGCTAAACAATAACAGCGGCGTGCAGCATCAGAGAAACGTTCCACAGGGCTAACGCTGGTCTCATTAGGGAAATCCTCTTGAAACTAAAATGCACTAAGGTATTCATGTCGATCTCTTCATGCCTTATTTCGTGCCGTGTCCTTTTTTGTTCTTATTTGTTTGTTCTACTGTTTCTTTGCGTCTTTGAAAAATGTCCTTACCTGAATTCATTCGACGAATGGCAATGGTATCTGGCAACAACGAATGCATTCTATACACCGAAACGAATTCTTCAGTCAGGGAAAATGGAACCCCTCTATAGTCCGGAGGGTTCCCCTGGTGTGTGGGGAAGCTGTTTGCTTGTACGGTGATGTTCATGTCTCTTAACATCTTCAAGATCCTCGGGCTCAGCTTGCCGTACCACTGTGCAAACAGTGACTCGTGGATGAAGTCCGTGTTCAGTATTGCAGCAGTCCATTCGCGGGTGTGGATTTGAACTATTTGAGCTGTGTTGATAAGCCTGTCAAATAAGTGATAGGAATTTTATTTGGGCAAAGAAAGTTCTAAATTTCAGATAAATGGCGGTATTTATCCAGCAAGACGGAACTATTCTGAGACGTATTATATGTAAAAAACAACTAATCACCTCAGCCAAATTACTGCCATTGTTAAACTCCATTTAAGTCATAATAGTCACATAATGATCGGAAAAATGTAGGTCTAGAAAAGGATCTGTGAGCTCTGAATTGATTGACTGATTGACTGACGGATTGATTGATTGATTGATTGATTGATGATTGACAAAACCTGGTCGTACCTTGCTGTTTGAAAGAGGAGATCATCTGTCCAAGTGGGATGATTCTTCAGCAGCATGTCGCAGATTAAGTTGTGCTCTCTTGTGAACAGGTTGTGAAGAATGCTTAATCCAACCCACCAGTTTTTGGAGAATCCTGGGTAAAAATAAGAATTCAGAAGATGTCCAATCAGAGCATCCGTTATATCGGTGTCTTATTAAAAAACAACAACAAAACAAATCAATACACAGCATTACCGGTGATGTCGATATTGGTCCTGGGATCGACAGGCAGCAATCCATCATCGTCAACTTTCAGTTTACCGTCAACGAAGGCGCGAACGCGTGCATGCGTTTTTTTGTCACTGCCATACAGCTGTGAGCCGTCCCACCAATGTGTGACGTCATTCTGGTAGGTAGGTGGTTCGTAATAGTTAGTTTTACAAGTGTCTGGTTTAGTACAAAGAATTTTCATGAAACCTGAATATGAAAAAAATATGAAGAAAGCTTACTATCCAGTAGTTCAGTTGGTGAAAGGAATTCTAGAGTTGCCAAAGTGTAGCTTCAATAAAACTCCGACAAATAAAGTCGAGTATTCTGAATTTTGGAGATGTAATATTTAGTTCAGCAAATCACTATAGTCTAGCCAATGCCTAGGTCTGCATACTCTAATGATTCCTTGCTATAGTAAGATTTCATTTACCCTTCAGTTTTGAATGTAGCGGATCATCTTGCTGTAGAGGAACTTTTATTCGGTGTTCCGTGATTGGCGTACCGTGGTCAAACCAGTCATGTACCATAAACTGGACCCAGGCCACCCCAAAGAGATTCAACCAAGGAACCTGAAGAAAGTTCTTGCGTTGTAACAACCTGCAGGAAGAATGAATCAAATGTTTGTCTTGCGTATGGTAGTGAAAACGGGTCACTTACAAAGTAATGTTTATTGCGCTTGAAGATTTACCATAATGTTTTGATCGAGTGCTATTTTAGCAATAGAGCCCTTTTTCCGTGTCTACATAGCCTCGACTAAACACGAGGAGGGTTGGGATTCCGAGACAGTTATGCAAACCCGAGACGTAGTCGAGGGTTTGGATAACTTTCGAGATTTCTCCTAACCGCCCGAGCGTTTAGATGAGGCTATGTAAACACGGAAAATGTGCTCTATTGCTTTTATAAAATAAGTCTCAAAAATACGCGCGAATCCAAAACGTCACGACTTCAACCAGAGCCAGCCGAGAATTTTCAACAAATGACAGCACGGATTTGAAAGTAAAGAAGATGATTTTGTTCGTGATTCGATCAATTAATCAATCAATCACGCTGGAGCATTGTGATTGTTAGCCGTTGGAAATGTCGATTTTGATTGGGTGCTAATCATATTCCAAATCCCACTGCGACTAAAAATAAAATTATCTCAACAGTTGCAACCCTTGAACCCTTATAGTGTGGCCTGTTGCGCTCACTATAAGAGTTGAACGAATTTCAACAAAACCTATTATCTAAGGATAAACGATAAGATGCTTTTTTCTACGGAAATAATTTTAAACTTAACGACTAGCTAAGTCCTTTCTACAATAACGTCCTGACCACGGGAAGTCATTCGGAAGTTTCACCCATGGAAAGAACAAAACGACCTAACCTATCGACCAATGAGAACGCGCGTAGTAGCTCAGTTATTTTACATAATGACTCCAATGTTGCATACCCTAAAATCTGTCACATTCCAAATCCCACTGTCATCCTGACTATGTCCCGGGAGTCAGGATGCTCTGCTCTCGCTTGGAGGCTTTGAATGTTACAAACCATCCCTAGGCTCTGAATCGTATGCTTTGGGCTCGAGCCCTGGCCGGGGACAACGTGTTTAAGACACTTAACTCTCACGGTACCTCTCTCCACGCGAGTGTTCAAATCCGTTCCGGCGAATTTAATCGGAGATGTATCAGCATCCCATCCAGGAAAAAGTAGAAAGACTCGTAAGAAACCGGGTTTACACCGCCACCGAGATGGTAAGCCACTAAAGAGGCTTGACGACAGTGAATATAATCGATAACAACGAACTGACAAAATTTTCAGTGAAACAGAAGCCAAATTCAACGAGTTCAGTTTTGCAGCACACTGAGTAAAGAATGAAGCATAAATTTAAACCTACTTTCGGGCTAAAATTCGTGGATTGGGTTGAAGGAGACGTGTTTCGTCCGTGTAGGAATATTGTAACGGGACGTTCCTGCCAAACCGGTAAAACCTGCTTCCAGCAGCAGTGTTGTTGAGGTCGTTACACGTTCCATCGATAGTCCGAGCTGCTTTCATTCTCTCTGTACAGAAATCTGTGAAACATAGAACAGAACATAAAATCATAGTTAACTTTAAACATGAGGTCACATCTTTTGAAAACTAACAATAGCAACAAAAATTGGTTGGACTAAAAGAAATCGGAAAGAAGTCTCAAGCAGCATACATTACAATCTGCCTGCGTTGGCTAGCGTTCTCGCTGCTGCTGTTGCCGCTATGCTTCTTACGATAATTGCATGCAGCTGTTGCTCACACTTACACGTATTGTAGAGGGAAGCATGATCGCCACCCCCACATCGCTTCTTTTTGTTCCCTGTGCACTTTCGTCGACATTTACACTCTCTAACTATCGCTTCTGTTTCGTACCCCATACCACAATAGCATCTACAATGAAAATGGGAAACAACTTTAAAAAATTGTGACACATTTGGTGACGTTCCGTTCCGTTATACATGCATTATGCTATTGGTGGCTAATCATACTTCTAGTTTTAAACAGAACCATGCATCAGTCGAACGCGACGCATGCCGTGTAGGAGCCCAATTTGAATTTGTAAAGCACATCTTTGATTATGTACTGTCAGAATTGAATTACCGCTACATGAATTCCTGCAAGCAATTTTTCATTATCAGGACAACTTTGGTGATCCGAAGAACGAAAGAAAAAAGTTACTTTTTTCATCAAAAGGACAAGAGCTGTCATTGACTTCGAAATCAAGAGGGAAAGGAACCATTATAGTGACTATTTAAAGACAGCTCATACTGTGTATTGACACGTAAACCGTCCAAGATAATTAAGATAACTGTTGATAATCAATACGATTCTAGAATTGCAATCATCTAGCTGCATAATCTGCAGCTAGATGACGTCACAGGCACTGATTTCGAAAATACACTGTGCGCTTTCGGCCAATCAGAAAAGAGATAGTGAGTTCAATGTATAATAATAATTAGTATTAATATAAATCTACCGGGATTCTACCACGAATGCCGTTCTCTAATTGGTTATGCTACTCACTATCTATTCTGTTGTAGATAGTGAGTGCCCTAGCAGTGTGCGCTAGGGGCCGCTTCTTTGCGTTTTCGAAGTGACTTTAAAGAGAATTTAGATGAAAGATTTGAACACCCATTAGATTCATACCAAAACAATTAGGTTATTCACTCTCGATTTCTATGCGTCATAGAAATCTCGAGCTCATAATCTTATTGTTAAATGTATAATTGTATACCTCCTGCTCTTGTGTAGTGCTGCATAAGGAAACATGTTAGTTTTACACGTGGCAATGCAATCCTCAGGAGTTACTAAAGCTAAGTACTGCTCCGTGAATCCATAATCCATCAGCATAGACACTTTGACGCAGCCTATATAGCCATCCCCTGAGAAAAAAATTGGTATTAACATTATATATCTTTGAAAAAATTGTGATTAAATAAACAGAGAGTTCTAATTTAATATTCTGAAAAAAGTGATAGAACAAAGCAAGACAGCTCTGACGACTCTACATAATGGAACAAATAGTAAAACTGTAACTAATGACCTAATTCAAAGAAACGCTCTAAAGCTATGTATAAGATAGTCGAGTTAATATAAATTACGAGCTGTTTTTTTAATTTAAACATAACATGCATATTTCAAGGAGGACTCGAAGGCGTTGGTAAAATGGGGAAACTGTAGCCAATTACTTTGAACTCAGTTTATGAAAGAAAAGGTTTGCGACTAAAGCTTTTTTAGTTCTTTTCCACCATCATCCTCGATGCTTTTCCCCTCGCAAGACATTTGGCTTAAAATCCCTAGTTTTCTAACATTTATTCTTGTCTGATATTATCACTGTTGAGCTATGAGATCGTCCTAATATGTTTCAGAAACTTCCACTGCACCCAGTTTGACGGCATAGTTAATAGGCGTTATCACTTACTGTGCAAGAAGCAGTCAGTGTCCTAATCTAAGTGAATGGAGCATTTGAATGTTGTAAGTAATATATGAAACACTCAAGATCGTGTTTGAACACATTTCCAAGACCGAGAAGACAGTTGAAAATACGACGCGTAGCGGAGCATTTTTGACGAACTTCGAGGTGTTTGGAAATGTGGTCAAACACTGTCTTGAGTGTTTGATATATTTTCTCAATCGAAACTAAAACTAAGGAGAAAACGCAGAAATAAACTCGTAAAGATCTCTGTTTGTTAAGATCAGATATCCAAACACCGATATTGTCATGATTTCCCTTGCTTATTAACTTGAGGAATTATCAATGAGTTTGAGAAGTGTGGGTCTAGACTGGTAACTTACCTAACACTGGATCATTACAGCGCATTTTGACCTGTGGCAGTGGATTGGGATAGGAATCATACAGAGCATTATACAGCAGTCTTTCTCTCACTAATAACGTGTAAGCCATCGTCAATACCAGCGGCATGTGCCACCACACGTGACCGCTGGTCAAGTATCTCTCGATCAATCGTGCTAAGTAAATTAGTCCGGGATCCATGTTAAGAACAGTCAGCGGTTTTTCCTATCAAACAGCTGCAATTGATAAAGGGAAGTTAGAAAGAACTTTAATAGTGTTTATTGTAAACCTAAATGGTACTAAAAATTCAGGATACCATCAGTAAACTTGAATTCTTCACCATTCAACTTTTTTCATGTGTCTGTTAATAAATCCCCGTAAAATAGCGTTTTCGCGCGGTGAAATGGCAGCCATGTTGTTGTTTCATCTGCTTAACGTAAGGAAGTTTCTTTTCGTATACAAACATCTCCAATTATCATTCGACGCATATGTTTCGTTTTCATTGGCCGAGAGCCCATCACGTGACCTGCAAATAACTACCTACAAATAAATAATTTTCTGCTCATGCGTAATACCATCTAATGTGCTTTACTACAAATAATATTCTGTTCTTGCGTAATTGTAACCACGATCTTGCAGGAAAAATGGCAGATCGCCCCTATGAGCGGTTAAAAAGGGATTAAATATGAAAACAAACTTGAGTGATAAAATAATGATCGAATTCGGTTGTCCCAAGATATCGTGATTGAACATCCTACTGTCCTTCTGAGACCCCATTGGGGGTCTGAATATCTCGCATCCCGTTAGCTTTTGGTCTAATTATTTTGTATCCCATAAATTTCAATTTCAGAAACTAACAATTTTTCCCCTCCATATCCCGAAAAATCTGGTCTAAGTACCCCCGTATCCCGTTGATCTGTCCCACAAATATTACGACACGTATCTCGTTAAATTTTAACCTTAATATCCCACATCGCAAGAGCCCCTTAAATGACCTCGCTACTGTCCTGTGTCAAGTCAAGTCATCTTTACTTAGGCAGGGTAGCCCCATCATGCAGCCATAGGCTGGTATCAAAAGGGGCCCTGCGTAACTAAACTACATGATAAATGGTCAGCAAGCAACAGGTCGTGCCGGCCAAAAGCCCTCGTGTTATGTTTCTTTCGCATGCAATATAATAGAGACAGACAGAGCAGAGCTGTCGTTTCGACCAATCTTGTTGACTTATAATTCAATAGTCAAGAAATGCTGCAGCGCTGTATTTCGTAGCAATAGTGATTTTATTCCCAGGATATAATCAGTCTGTTTCTCTGCGCACTGAATAACCACGAGCACAAGCTAGTTTTCGGCCTTAGTGACGTTCCACAACTACTCCCCAGCACTATTCGCCATGCAGCACCAAATTTGCGACAGCAAATCTAACTGACTTACATCCATTAAAGCAGATTCCTATCAACATTATATCTAGATCTTTCTTTCAACTAGTATAAGCGCTATCCGATTGACTGTCAGTCGCTAATGTGAATACGTCAGAGATAATCATTCGCTCAAACCTCCACCGTAATGGTACCTGAGTTGTTTTAGAATTCCGCTTTATCCAACACATGAATGAAATCTTTACACAGCTAGCCCCAAAACTTGCTTTATCTATCCAGCATGTTCAGTTTCCGGTGCCGATTTGATTTTGGCGATTAATATTATCTTGTGTGGGGACAAAGTTTTACGTTATGGCAATCAACTTAAGCAAAATTCTTATGACTTTACTAGAAACGTTTTTTGGACTTAGCCATGTTTCTTTGTCCCATCCATCTTGATGAGGTTTTGATCACTTTTTTTGCATGGCCATACAAGACAAATCATGTGCCACTAACTTACATCTTGAGCCATCTAATTGGTAAGGAACGCTAACAACCAACACTTATACTGTATGCATTCTCAAGTACGAGGCAACTTTGTTCCGGCCTTTGTTCCTTAAGACTTAACACTTCCTCAAAATGTGATCGATTTTCTAAATTGTCATATGTAAATTTATTATTTGTGTGTCAGATGCTCAAGGTTAAAATTGATAATGAAACTTGTGATTACGCCCCTTAGAGCGGGAGAATTATCAGATGCATATAACTAAGTTGGCGAAAGTAAACAAGGAAATGTGATAGGTGGGAAACTAATTTTTCTGTCAAAAGTTTCGTGAAGTGATAATCAGGAAATTGGAAGATATAGAAAGAACTTCTCTTTGAAAGAAACTGGAATAAAACCAACAATAACAATCGCCGATCATGTCAGTAACAATAAAAACATATTAGACAAAAAATAAAGGAGTTGCCGGCCACACTCATTTCTTGTGAACAAAGGAAGAGGCTCGAATTGTCTCCTCTCAGAATGCTTGTTACGGCTCTTAGCTCACAGTCTTGTTAAGCTGGGACTGAATTGCTTTATAGTTTGTAGTTGCGAAAGTTCAATGACTGTACATAGGATATTATTTTTTAACTTCCTGTAAAAGTTTCTAATCCGGATTTTAAAGCTGAGTCGACAAACTCTTACTTTTTAAGCAAATTAACTCAAACCTCCAAAGAAAGTGAAAGACTAAAAGATATTTCAACGCGAAAATTACCACGCAAACAATATGTAATGATTTCTGATATATTAGTAGACGAACTCTTTGCTCCTTTACTTTCCATTTTTCGAAAATTAATTTTTCCCAGCCATAAATGCAGTTATAACAAAACACAGCGACTGAATACTTACCGAGAATCATATAGTCACAGCGAAAAAGGAATGATGTTCCAACTTGGCACACTCAAAAATCTGAAATGAATTCAAAGAACAGTAAGGTAACGAGATAAAGCAATTAGATTTGTTTACAATACTGCCATTTCCGGGCACTCAACATTAATTGGCCTTATTGGTCAAATAATATATGACGGGAGATGCGAAGATCCGGTTATTGTTATACCACACTCATTATGGGCATGAAAGCATTTTTAATCTCTCTGTTTACTTCTCTTTTTTCATCGTGGACATCCAGCACGTTAACAGGAATTTGTTTAAGAATGGCTGGCAAAGATGTCTGAAGATTCAAATTCAAGTATTTTTCACTCTTAAAAGCATGAAACTGCCAAGTTGGAGATATTCATCCCAAAAGAAGTACTTTTAGTTATTTTTCAGTTGTAAAGTGAATTTATGCTGAACATTCAATAAAAAGTGAAATTTGATTATTAATTAGATCAAACTTGATAGAATTATAACGCCAGACCCGAGTACTCAAGCATCTTGGTCTGCTGTCAGGTTAAATACTATTCCATTATTTAATTCATTACCGTGTTTAGAAAAGTGCCTGTCAGTTTATACGGAGATAAAATATTTAACAATTATTCCACGAGCGTGGGTTAGATACGAGATGATAGATAGCCAACGAGACGTGTGGTGCCAAGTTTTATATCCAACAAGTTATCTAACAAGGGCGAGTGGAATAACTGTCTTGTTAAAAACGCCCCCCAAAAATAGAAAACTAAACAAAAATGAAAAAAACGTACCCGTACGCCGAACTCTCGTTCTAAACTCTTGCCCTAAACTCATGTTTTTGTCACCGCTGTTTATATTCTTACGCGTGCGCTTGCCATATATCTGTAGAGTATGATGTAATAGCTCATCTACCATGATGGCTAAGCCAATCAAAACTCTTGAATTGCATTATCCAATGATCCACTTTTTGATAGGAAAGAAATGCTAACTAATGGCAAATACTATGCTGAAATAAGGTGAAACTGCAAAAATTCAGCGAAACCTGAGACTTTCAAAAGTCTCGGGCTTCACTGAATTTTTGCTAATATGGACCTGTGTAATGCACTGCCTCTAAGAGACAGTGTTTATTTCGTACATTAGTGTAAAAGAAAATACAAATAGCCATAACACTCCAATAGCAGGAAACAGATAGTTTAACTATAAGATAGGTTGTCACGAGAGATAATTGCTTTTTACTCTTAAAACTTACTGCCACGTGAAACTGTACTTAAAAAAATTGACAAAATAAAAGGAAATCTTGATTAACAAGAAAATACATTCATCACGGATTTACTGAACATTTAAGAGAAACCAACAGTGGGGGACGGGTCTATGTTTTATTTTAAATGTATTATACTCTATAATAATTCGAATCGAAAAAGAAGAAGACAAATTTATGGATGTTCACTGATACTATAGTGTCACCAAAAAGAGCATTTCGATCGGCAAAGCAAAATAAACAATGAAAGGCCACGTTTGAAAACGGTGCTCGAATCATCAAATTTAAATCAAGTTGTTAGTGATAACCAGCGACGAAAAACATTGGAAGAAAGAAAAAAAAAAACAGTACGTATAAAAATTATACACGTTTCAGTCTTGACATGCTTAGGAAAGTGATTCGATAATCGCTCAGTGTTAACTCGCAAGAAAGCACTGATTCCAAGCCAAGTTTTCCTCGAGAAAAATAACATGGACTATTGAAAGTAGCTAAAACCGGATTAACTATACAATGTTCGCAATGTACAACTGTTAATCTAAAGATTTAACATTTGGCTAAAATTTTTAAACAAAGAATACACACCCGTGTAAAACAAGGCCAGTATTTCCCATCTGATATCGGCAAAATCACGTTCATTACAAACATTCATTACCATCATGGATATCATCTGCGAATTAACAGGTAATAAACAGGCACTAATGCCGCGAAGATTTCTAAACAGCGGGAAATAAAGTAAGGAACAAATAGTTTTTATAACTACTTTACTTCCATTCCCTTGAAAGAGGCCTAAAATCATTTTCGTTGTTATGAATACACGAATTACTAAGACAAACTGAAAAACAAAGATATGGGCAATCAAAATTTATTTTAAAAGGCTGCCTGGGGAGGCAAATATTGTTTTGTATGAGACTTTTCCTAAATGTTGGTACGAAAAGTGGAAATAAAGCTTTAGAAATGATTGAACAATGACAGGATTAGAAGGGTAAATGCTACAGTTGACTTTAAAATAACATTGCTTGTCAGATTTAGTCCCGCTTTCCCCTCTACACTACAAACGGCATCTCAAAATGTTCTTACCTTCGTCCAAGCTAGCCACAAGTTAATCAAATATGAACTGGGGCAGGCACATGCATCAATCTTTGCTACTGAACGAAACAAGCTGCTTCGTATCAGAAGTTTCTATCACCAAAGATTAAAACTATGGAGAAAATTGATATTTGTTTTTAAAGAATACAATAATGGCTCTTAGAGAGATTCAGGCTTAACAATGGAAAAATTGATTATTAATGACATTGAAATAAAAGCCTTCTGTTTGTAGATTGTGCATCCACTTTTCCAACGGTAAAAAGGAGATCCTACACCCACGATTCAGCAAAAGACAAGGGTTAAATCTTTTTCATAGAAAACATATTGATTATGATACATAGACGTTCAAAACTATGAAACTTGATATTTTCTTTGAAAGATTCGGGGTTTTTTTAGGATCGCAAAACAAGTTTCTTACGTCGCCTTGGAGACTCAACGTTCCCAGCGATAATGCAAAACGAAGAGAATAAGACAATTCTCTATTACAGAAGATCTTTTCACATGAAAATTCCAGACGCGCAAGAACCTTTTTCATGGGTATTTTTGCACGAGAAATCGTATAGTATTTGTGCTACAAAAGAACTTAATTTCCAAGCATTAAATTCAGAATGAGTATTTTTAACCGCCGATCGTCATTGTTTGTTCGATGCAGCTAAGTTTATACCTCTAGCTTTCTTTGTGATTGACAAGAGATATTAGAAAATAATGTCTTTTTAATCAATATTGTCATTGTAAAAGCGTATTGAGAGGTTTAGTGACATCCCTTCGCGCGTCTTACGTAATTACCAATAAGTAGAATTTTCCTCAAAATGCTTATTGATAATGCTTGTCATTGAATACGCGAAGGACAATTTTCTCTACATCTAAAACACTCGAATAAGTACTGATTAAAGAGAAATATAATAACTTCCTTGAAGCTTAGAATTACGAGTTAAGTTAATTTTTTTTTCTTTTGTGGTCTTAAACTTCTTTGTGTAACATATATTCACACAGCCGTGAATTTTTCAAATCGAGAAAATGCTGTGGGTAGTTAAACTGGCTGATGTACAAGGAAAGTTTTACTCGAATGTTGGTCATTCCGAATTTCGGTTCGAAGTGGTCTTTGGAACAAAGGAAGGAAAGCTATTATTTTCCGTGGTGTAGTGTTTGTTTGACCTCACACGAAGCACAAAAACCCGGAACAAGACGATTTCTGAAGAGGTGGCTATATGTTATTGTAAATGGAAAGTTTTTTCCTGAATATATTTTACTTCTTTATCCTCTAAGACATTGTTTTAACATGTTAAGTTTAATTTGCTATAAGAATTCGATTTAAGTTGTTAAATATTACATTTTACTGCTTTAAATGAATTTTTAAAAGAAACTGAAATTCAGTCATCAATTTCAAAAGTAACTTCCAAAATGGACATGTAACCTTGACTGAATGACATTTGTAAAAAAAAATTAACACTTCTCGTGATTCACGTTTGTTCTTTGACGTTTATCGATTAAAGCATTTTTATCATAACGTTACTTACGTTCAAAAAATTTTTAGCCAGAAGTTTTTGTCTGCGGGTTCACTTGTTCAAAAAGGTTTAAGAATCCAAAATTAGTTTCGACATCAATTCAGTTTTATAAATTTGATGTGATGCGTATGATGCAGGAGGTATATTTTTTCTTTCCCTTAACCCTTTGAATACCAACTACGCATATATGCGTAATTAATGGTCGTACTCTTTGTACCACTTGTGACGTCATCAATTTAAATGTCATCAGATATTCTTGATAAGCAGATAGTAGTGCTAG
>Ga0126339_10000252_pt1 | contig 26210 bp, 17 predicted proteins | sample OrbTmetagenome_2_FD_92532 | JGI IMG/M metagenome (GOLD analysis project Ga0126339, IMG submission 92532) | Coral microbial communities from Petempiche,Puerto Morelos, Mexico - Orbicella T R C metagenome | ecosystem: Host-associated > Invertebrates > Cnidaria > Coral | place: Petempiche,Puerto...
AATGTGTAATAACAAATGTTGTTTACTACCAAGAGCCTTAAAATTAATAAATCCTAAAATTCGAATAAGTAGCAGCAAGTTCATTAAGAAAAGAGAAAGGAATTTCAATTAATTTTTTTGATAAGAAAGTGATAATAAATCAAATTGAGACTGAGGGGAGATGTCTTGAGGTTCTTCAAAATTAGAAGCCGTTTGTCTATTGAAATATAAATTAAGACAAGAATATAATACACACAGGACGAAAAACTTAGAATTACAGGCCAGAGTTTTATATTTTCAAAAATTCTTCCTCAAATTAAACATAGAGCTGAACACAATAGTAAAGACGGGTTAATGGTTTTGCATGTTGATTTTAGTGTTACTTTTAGCATTTGGTATCAAAAAAAGAAATATCTTAAAAATCGGAGGAAACATTTTTAATAATAAACTTTGATTTGCATCAAAAGGCAACACACATGTCAATATTTTGAATTTGAACGCTCCAACGAAGGGTCAGAATTTCGTGCGACTAGAACAAGAAGCAACATCTAATGTAAACAAGAGGTCTTCTTTCTTTGGCCCAATGCAAACATATCCCATTTTCGGAGACATGTGCATAAGTGGAAGCCAAACTAAATTGGATGGAAGCTGGACAGTCGAGCGGAATAAACAACAAAAAAAAAAGACCCCGAGTAAATCTGTCAATAAATCTTCTCATTTAAAAAGGCAAAATAATGCATGACTTTTGAATTCTTGTCTCCTCTCTTATGAGACCGAAACGCGACCCTTGTAAACGATGCAGCCGAGATTCGTTAAACCTGGACGCTACGCTTTTTGAGTTTTATGAAAAATTAATAAACGCTTCTTCGCAAACCATTTCATCTTCGTTTGATTACAATTCGCATGACATGTTAAATAAACTGGGCAAATTTTCTCGAAATAAACTGCGTTCGAAAAATGACAACTATCACAGATTACTTTTGTTATACCGAGACCGAGACTAGTTTCCCAAACGAAATTAGTTTCCCAAACGAAGAAATGGACAATAGAGTTCCCATCACGATGAAAACAAATAACTCTGTGTTTTTACCCATTTAGAAATAAGGAAGTCTTTTTTCAAATGACATTTAATGGCTAAAATATGGATTTAGGACGAAGTATCCCGGTGGTTAAGGAAAAAAAAGCGAGTTTTTTAAATTTAGTAAATATATTTGGAAAACATCAGATTTTGGCCGCTGTTCTAATGTAAGGTTATTATGTTTTCTAAACATTTTATTTTGTAATTGTGCATTTTCTTGCCTCACTATGCTCAATTCCCCCCGAGACAGCTGCCGCGCACAGTTCAATCCCCATTGTCTCTAGACTACTAAGGCCTTGTGAATTTATTCATGCCACGTGAAATTCTGATTTTTTCTGAATAAATCTCAGACGCTTCACGGTCATTTTACTTCTTATGAACGCCAGAATTCCGAACATAACATTCTGGAGAAGATCTTTGGCCAAATAGCAGGCGAGTGTAATTTGCATTCAGATCAAAGCACCGGAACTGAGCTTGTATGATAAATTTCCTACATGGCGGAAATCTTCTTGTTCGAAATGATTGCAATTGCCTTATATGGCAAATTTAATAACAATAGAAGCTCTGGACTACATGCGGCTTGTTTTTGACTAAAGACTCTTGAACACTGGAGCGCCAGTGATGCTCGTATGTCAATTTTTATTCGGCACTCTGGGTAGCACAACGCTTACACGTTTTCCCGCGCTAGGCAGGTGACGAGCCCGCGCTCGCGGCCAATTATCTGTGTTTATGTACAGGCCCTTGACAATGGACTCTGCTATATTCTGAATTTGCGAATACAATATCCTCTAATCAAGCTATTCATACTTCGTTGCTCAACAATATTGCCAGCTGTGACGTCACAAGCTTATCAGGTAACGATTGTCGACAAGAGTACCTACCTCCGGTGGCCGAGAAAATAGCATGTTCGTCATATCTACCCATCACAAACAGGCAGGAGTCGCGCGGGCCGCAGGCAACAAGAGCTTCGGTCGGTAAGGCTTTCGCGCTCGCCAAATGGGGGTTTTCTTTCTAAACTTCCTCAGGGCGCTGAAAGGCCCGACTAAAAATCTAGTCTTACGAACAACTCTGTTCTTAGTGTATCTACTATTTGGAGCAGCAGTTTTCCAAACGATCGAATCGGGAGCGGAGCACCGCGAAATTCATCACTTTGACAAAGTACAAAAAAACATGAAAGAAAAGTACAACATTTCAGACGAGGAGATGAGTAATTTCTTTTCAGAAATTTCCAAAGCAATCGACGATGGATATTTTGATGTGGCGTACGACCGATGGAGTTTTGCCGGTTCTTTATTTTTCACTGGCACCGTAGTAACAACAATTGGTAAGTACAAGTTTCTCATTCTCTTGTTGCCGCGTGTTAGATGTCCCAATGTTTGCCGAGCGTCTCGCGTTTAAATGGATCTCGTTGCCTTTTGACCCAGAGGATTTAGTTCCTTATAGTGTTGTTAATTTGCAAGGCTAGCATTGGCCTGCGGTACACCATTCCACTGTCCGGAAAACTTAGTGCTCTCACGACTCAATTTCGCTTCTCTAATATCTTTGCTAACGCATATATTGAGTATATCTTTCGCTTGGCAGGGAGCATAAAAACCTAAAGCCGCTATTTCGTAAATTAAACGACCGAAGGAGAGGTTTATTTTAATTCTTTGGTCTCTGATTTCATCGTTGCTAGCTTACCAAGCTTTCGCTCGTTCAACCGTGACTTAATTTTAAGTTTTCTAAGCAAAGGGCTTCGCGCGTGATTTACCGCTGTCAAACTCTACTCGTTATCTAGCGAAACCTCGCCAAATTGAATCTCTAGTTTGCCTTTTGGTTGATGTAAACTTATTAAATTTCAAACATATTACGAAAAAAAAAAAAAATTCGCTGGTCTTCAGAATGAGGATTTAACAATTTCAACAAAGTCCTGCCTCCTTTTGTAGCGAATTGAGAAAAAAGCTTGGATCAAAATGCTGTTTTGAACATGAATATTCAAAATTCTGTTTCCGATGCGCTTCGCCAGCAGATTGTTTTGTTTCCCGGGGTTGTTCTTTCGATGAATTCATTAGCTAAAACATAAAAATAGGGCATTTCACCGAGGCGCAAACCAGTAAATCGTCGAGTTTTGTAATTTTTCAAACGAAAACAAACCATCGATCGCTTTTTTCGAGAATTAATTTCGTACAGGAGCACAATGTTCTATCTCAAGCTGTGACTCGGCTGTATTATGCAAAGTAGCGATCAAAAGATTATGAACTTATAGCAAAGAAGACGACAAAAAACACAATGGTAGCTTAGCGCTTCATTTATTTCTATCACTGCTTGAAAAAACAAAATCCAATTTCATCGAAGCGGAAAAATCAAGATTTCCAACTTTTCGGTATATCGAGAGGAGACAGGTCACGGTACAATTAGGAAAGATATCATTAAATGCCTATTTTCGAGCGAGTAAATAAAAAATTGAGCTTTGGCTATTCAGAACGGGAATCTGACGTTTCGATCGAAATAAAAAATTACCGCCAAATGAATATTTTATTCTCCTCAGGGAAATGTTGTACTGTCAGACCGAGGTGGTAAAGTCGCGTTTCTGTTGAAGTATATAAAAAAAAAAACCTGCTGAAATGAAATGAACGTTTGTGAAGTCTTTTTCCTCTCGTTTCGGTTTGCGAAGCTTTCCGCCACAAAAAAATGTATATTTATTTAAAAGCAGCTGTGGTACCGTAGAAGAGGGTTTTATGACATGGGTTATTAGGAAACTAAAACTTGGTATAACCAAACAAGATACAGAAATCAATCCATGAAACAAGACCAGAATTCGATTTGCGAGACCAAAAGTCTTGATTAGGACTCACGATTGCTGTGAAAGTTTGACGTGAAGTTCTAGGCCGTCAAAGATATTCATTCGAAATGACAGAGCTACCAATATTCCTTTCAATGTTGGGTGAAGAAAATTTGTTTTCATTCAAAATATAATTTTCAATGAATGTACTATAGAATTGATAGAATTTGGCTTTCTTGTCGTGGGAAAAAGGGAAAAAAAATCATTTTTTTTTCAAATTACCTTCATTTATGAAAAAAAGAGAAAACATTCACCAATGAGGGAAATATCCAGACTGCGAAAGTGCATTTGAGGACCAATTTGTTACAAGGCCATATTCCATTACTTCCGATCAAATAAATCTGGATATTTCTTTATCAATTTCATGTGTTTTTTGTTATTCACCGAAAGAATCACGCCCGGGTCTGCGATTACCTAATAAACCGTATTTTTCTGATGAATATGTTTTAGCTAGAGTGAAAGTGAGCGTTCGGTCCCTGTGCGGTGCTTGAGTAGGCCATGTTTACTATAAACAAAAATGGAAATAGCGAAAAATTGCTCTCAATAACAGCAATACCACCTGCCGAAGACTAAATGTATTTTAACGCGTTTTCAGTACGTGGTTTTGACGAAATTCACGAAGAAAGCAACACGCTTTCAAAACCTTTACCCTCCGTCGTCTGCTGAACACAGGAGGAATATAGAAATGAGAAAAAGATGTAGCTTTATTTTTACGAAATTTTAAATTGAGCGTTTGAAAGGTTTTTCCGCTTTCTGTATTAAGGAACATGCCGCCTCCTCACAAATGAAGCAGAACCACGAAGTACTAAGTTACCCACTTAGGCAATTCGTCAAGTTCAAGGCATTTTTGTAAGGATACTGCGAAAATTGTCGCCCTTTCTAAATTCCAACTTATAAGTTTCGGATAATTCTTCTGTTGGTTTCGCTTGCTCAACGGAAAAAAAAAATAACGAGAATGAGAGGTTTTTCCCCTAAGCGGAGTGAAAACGGTTGCATTAACACTCATTTGATCACTTGTGTTAGTGGAAATGTAAATTACTTTTGCAGTTGATCCTAGCCCTATGCAGATATTTTCAATCAACGATTTAAAACGTGTTTCTTTTGGAAATTGCTCAAATCCTACAAAACACCACTGAATCCAAGCGTGTATAGTTGAATTCAACTTTTTATGTGATGTATGTGTTTTAAGAAATCATTCATAATGGCGGTTGCGTTTCAATCTGTAAGTGATGTAAAGCAATTAGCTTTGTAGTTGCCAGGCTGTCGTTACAAGGGAGTAAAGAAAATGGGTTATTTTCAGAGATATCGTTATGAACATTCCCTTAGTAACTCTTGTCTAGAATAAAAATTTTGTGTAATTTTTATAACAAAGATTCCGTATTTTGTTTTTATTCTTTCACCCAGTACGTGTCTCATGAGAAATATTTACGAACGTAGGAGGGTAGTTTCCGGGATATTTTATAATCCCATTTGCTTATTTTCTATTACTTTATTGAGAAATGAAGGAAAAGTATTTCTAACAAACATAATTCTTGTCCGGCTGAGGAGAAACTCAGGAAAAAGAGGTATTTTACACGCAATTTAGATTACACACTAAATCTGACGAAATTGTAAACACGCAAAGATAAAGAAAAGTTATTTTTGTTGTTTTTCTCTTGCCAAAAAGCCTTTCAAAATAATATAGAAATCATGAAAAATCTCCAATTTCACTAGCAATGGTTATTTTGTGTTATTAATTGAAATTTGATTACAATCCCATTTTTTTCTCTTGGCTATAGTTGTATTGCTTTTGTCAGTTTTTGTAATGCCCTTTCGGCCTAAAATTCTAATGACGAAAAGAGATAGTGATTAATTTGAAAGGTCGGAAGAGAATCGTTATAACTTTCTTTTGAGAAAGTCTGCAAGACCGAAGATTATATTTATTATTATAGATTGCGGTTTTCTTTATTAACCGCAGCTGATAACCTTAAACCCACAAGCGATATGTGGCTCGGTTACGTTGTAAAGCACGTTCGCTAAGGAAAGAAACGTCTTTCAATAGAAATTAACTTAAATAACAACTGAACTAAGATTGCCACAGTGCTATAGAAACATTACAAAGTAAGTAAAACCTTTCCAGCTAAGTAAATGATATTCTTAAGTGTTAGAACGCGTTTGAATAAATATGTATAAATGTGAGAATTCTCGAGACATAATTGAAAGTAATTGGAAATTCCCTTTAAGATATAAAACATTTATGTGTTTTATTGTAAGTTAGGGATAAAATATTGTTTGATGGGCTTTGTGTGAGAGTATTCTAATTTATTTGCTCTTAAAATTCCTGATTTCCAAAAATCGTGTCCTCGATTTTCAATTCATACATTAACGTTTAATATTTCTTAAGACGCCGAAATAAAGGCGATAAGGAAAATATTTAGTAGCGTCCTGCGTTTGGTCAGGTCGAACGCATTGAGTCGTTTCTGTTTTCATCTCTCACGCTTTCTTTGCGTAGGCACAAGGTAATTTTTCAGTCAGTAAAACGACACGACAAGAGAATCTCAGTATTTGTTTGGGTTCATTCTGGCAAATCTATATCTTGCAAAGGATCTAAGTTTCTTAGGTAAAGGAAGTATAAGCTAGAATGAGCTATGAGCTATATATGCTGTAAAAGATTATGCTGCAATTCTCAACCTATACTGAAAAATTGAACATATTTCCATACGTACTTATATTTTCTTTTATTTACATTTTTTATCTATTCTATTTTCTCAATGTCTTCCATTTCTTACAAAAATTTACTTTTGCCATTAATGGGAAGAAAACTTAGTGTAATAGGCGTTATAGCTCAGGAATACTCCAAAAGTGTTAACATATTTCTATTTCGCTTAAGGGATTAATTTTTCCTTAGCTTCCGAATTAGTTGAAGATGCAAATAATACATGCTGTTCAAAATGTACACAATAATCAGATTGATTTTACATGTGTTGTATTTGTCTAAAAAACTGGAAGGAAACCCCATTTGCGGTATCTATAAACTTTTCAGTCAGGATGAAGACAAAAACGAAAAGAGGCAAGTTTATCCAAAATCAGGGAGCCTTAAAATTGAAAGATTTCCTATTTTGCTTTGGCTTTCTTTAAAAAAGGTCACTGACCCTTTAAAGTAAAGTATTCTTCCATTAATCCCTCCATTACCGAAGCAAAATTATCATTTGAATGCTATTGTTTGGTCTGTCGGTCTCTTCAGCAATGATAGACCTTGGTCGGCCAAAAATTCACAATGAATGAGTCACATAAACCTTAAGGCATATCAGAGAACATGAAGGGAATTTTTGTTGGTTTTGTGTCTTCCAACGCTTTGCACGAGCCCCCAAAAAGTAACTTTTCCTGTAAAAAGATTAACTTTTTAGACTATTAGAATCCTAAAGAGAAATAGACGGGGATGTTGATATGAATTTTGGCGGTTATCTAACAGCAGGAAGGTATAGACATCTTCCTAGACAAAGTAGAAAATTAATTGAAAAATTACGATAAGGAAAGAAAAAACTAAGAAATATGCGTCCACGCAAATCAATTAACTTGTACAACCCAGATAAGATCTCGATTCTAAGCAGGAGGTCGGTAATTCTTTGTTTTTGTCCTTTGAGTTAAATTGAAATTACATATGTAAAAGTAGATGGTGTCCATCGAAGTCAGCAGCGTTAAAATTATACATTATTTTGACTCTTAAGTTGGGTTTTTGATGCGGATATCTAGAAATGAGTCACAGATAAAACACGTCAGAAACAAAGCGGTGTTAAACATTGCGATCACTTTCTGTATGATGAAAAAGCCGCTCAGCAATGTAAGGCAAATGTACAGGTCCACAAATCAAATAAAAAGAATTAAAATACTTTTACCAGATCTTCGGTAATACTTTTGAGTGATAGCGTTTCATTTAAGTGAAAATATTTTCATAAACTGTGTGAAACTGAATTTTTACTGGATTACGTATTGGATTGCTGGAGGTGAACATTTCCAAGTGATGCCTGTTGATGCATGCAATTAAGTTGAATGCCTGGTGTAAAGATGGTGTTTTAATGTCTGCATTTACCACGAGACATAAATTGTCGATCATAAATTATTCAAAGCTTAATATTCACGTAATCAGCGCTGTTTTAAAAGGCAAAAAAAGCTTTGCTGTCAAGTTTAATGTATTTTGTCAATTTCTTTTGGAACGGGTAAGCGGTGCGCGAAGAAGGCTCAGTAATTTTTTTTTTTTAAATATCAAGAAAAACCTGTAACAAAAGCGAGTGGGATAAAACTAGTGTATTTTGAAAAGGATTTTCTCACACTCGCAGCGTTTGAGCGATTAAACTTGAATGCAGAGACAAGAAATGGAAAACATCAGAGGAAAATGTAGATTTGCATGTAGCACTCCTTTAAATTAACTCTTCACTCATTGCATGAAAAAATGACGGCACAAATTCGACAAGATAAGTTAAGAGAAATGTTTAGTCTGACTTTGGTAACTACCCTGAACATTTATATTTTGCGAAAACATTTGGTGTTGAGGTAATACAATGTCAGGTTGTTCAATCGTCATCCATAGCTTTACTTAGATTATTTTGCTTTTTGAAATTTAGACATTTTATGAATAAGGACTTAATGAAATATTGAAGAAATAATAACTTTCACTTTAAATTTCAGTTTGAGAACTTGCGTGTTGTTGATGAACTTATCAGTTGTCAAACACCTACATGAAACGCTTCAATTTGTTTAATTGACGAGTTTCACATTTTCTCAACATTAGCACATTTTCAACTAATACTCAAACCATTAATTGCAAATCACAAAACGCAACTGACAACGAAAAGAGTGGGTTAGTTTGTCTATATATGCGTTCTGAATAATGTTAGCAGCCAAAAATGCCCATTAGGCGAAAATTTCACATTAATGTTCTTATGTAGACTCCGTGAGGGTTAAAATCCATTAAACAAGAAAGTTAAATGGACTTGGTAACAGCATCATGAAGTTATCATTACAAAGACGCCGCATTCTCAAAAGAGTGACATGATTTCCAAATCACACCAAGGTATCTTATATTAACTGCGTCAGATCCATTTTCACATTTCCCGTTGACGACAAGTTCCAGTGACAATGACCTAACGATATTTGCACGAATTGGTGCGAAGAGAACTAATTATCCAGTTGTACTCAGCACAGTGAAAATAACGTGCAAAACGAGTGCAAATGTATATGTACCTCAGGATATTATTTGTTCTGAACAAGGCTCACTCATCTATGTCATTAGTACTTTTGTAGCATCCCTGTACATTGTTTGTTTTCATAAGTAACTCAGTATTTTACAGCCAAAATAAAAAGCAACCACCAGTACAAATGTGCAACAGTACTCATACTATATTTGTAACCCATTGCCCATCGAGAGATTAAGTAATCACAGATGTCTCCCCCAAACCCTGAATTGGTGCTTTTGCGCAATCAGAAAGAATAGAGCTTTCCTTGCTAATGTCATTGTTTACATTTTTCCTTATTAACTACGACTTTGCGGATAAAAGTCATCAAGTTAGATACGAACTGACTCCGAGTTGACACAAGAGCTTGTGGAACTTAGCAATTGGTGCACGTTTTGGCTCTTTAGGTGTATTATTAGATAGACCTTAAGCTGGATTTTTCTTGTCAAAAACGGTACATGGAAGGGTTAAGGGTTTGGACTCGGGGTGGAGTGTCCTGCATAAAACTTTCTTAGGCTCCCCCCTGAACATTGGAGAAACAACGTTTTTAATGTCGTTTAGAACACCGAGCATAAGATATGGCGTAAGTTGCCACCCTGGAATAAAATCTGTTTTATGTTCCATTTTGATTGCATTATTCCTTTCAGAAAAAAAGAAAATGAAACCATCTAAGTCAATGTAATTGTGATTTTGTCTTTCTCCAAGGTTACGGAAAAATGGCTCCGAGTACGGTCTGGGGACGAATTTTCTGTATATTTTACGCCATATTTGGCATCCCAATCACCGGCCTGATGCTCAAATCGATCGGAGAACGGATTACCGAAACAACGGCAAACTTCTGGAAATTTGTCGACTCAAGGATCTTCAACAGAGAACCTCGTAAAATCTACCTTAAGACTGTGGCATGCATATTCATCATGGTAGCGGGAATGATCTTGTTTCTGGCAGGCATAGGTAAAAGCTACGAGGGTTGGACATTTTTCGAGGGAGTTTATTTCGCTTTTATCACGCTTAGTACAATCGGTTTTGGAGATTTCGTGCCTCAGCATCCATCCAACAACGAGAAAGATCACCCTGGTTACGTCATTGCCTTCACCGTTCTCACATTTGTCTACTTCACGTTTGGTCTTGCAGTCGTCTCCAGTGCCCTGCTGGCGATTAGTCGGTTATTCGAGGACGAGCCACCCTGGGGCTTTATTTCCTTGATGGGAGGGGATGATGGGGAAGATGACGAAAGCGAAAATCTTTTGCGCGAGAAGAAAAAAGCCCAAGCGAAGGCTAAGATGGCGGAAAGCAGTGGTCCTTAATGTTTATCTGAATTAGAGAAAGCTAGAACATTTATCATCTTAATTTATGTGGATTTATTATATCAATTTATGATAATTATGTCGTCGGGGATCATTGCGTTGATTTAGTTTCGGGATTTGTCGTCTGAAGTCACGTGACGTCATATTGAGGACCATAGCTCGTGCAGATGGCTGCGAAAAAGAAAAGAACTCATAACCACGATCTTTAACGCCAGCGGTTAGTCGGGAACCTGAAGAACAGTTAAACGACGAAAAGACATGCTTGAGAAATATTTTTACTACAGGAAAAGCTGTGAAATTGAAATTTGGGACGCTGAAAAACTAGTGGATGCCACCTCTAGAATGAAGCTGAACTGCAAGGCAAGACGCTCGCTTTGACCGTTTGAGTGGAATGCCTCCCCAGCACGGAACAGACTCGCTTGTCGCAAGGAACATCCATGAAGATAAGAGCATTGCCTTTTCGTGGAAAAGCAAATGTTATTTACTGGTCGTAGCTCTTAGAGACGAAATGACTTTGCCACAGAATTGAAGGGCTGGATGTTGCCGGTCAAGAGACAAAATTGGATCCACAAATTAGGTAGGAACGATTTGGTGGTTAGAAATTTAAAATGGTACGTGTTTGTCAGAGCTCGAGATGTGAAACGTAACACATTCTAACTGAAAATTTTGCAAACCTTGATTAACTCTAACAACGAGAAAAATTTAAGGTAAATCAACCAAATAACAAAAAGAAAAAAAACAATCAAAGGTCAAACAACAACAAGAAGAACAACAACAATAACAACAGCAAAAGCCCGCCAGTTAACCTCTTAATATTCTCTCTGTCCCCGATCTCTTTTCGACTGTCACGCGAGCTTGAAGCTCTGCCTCATAGCTCTTTGCGTGACAGATAGAAGCTGAAGTTTGATGTGTTACGCATCACATCTCGAGTGAGCGATAATACAATGTAGACTTACTAGAGGAACGTAGTTCTCAGTCACAAAGAACAAATTCATATAACCTGATTATTCAACAATATATTTATTTTTGTAATAATTAACAATTGAACATAATGTCTATCTTTAATCCAGGCTTACAAGTTTAGTTTTCTTTAATTTATTACTCATCCTTTTCTGATGGAATTTGAATGGAAAGAAGTTTAGCTGGAAGAAACTTAGAAAAATAGGAACGTACGGGTTAAAATCTAATGCCTTGTAGAGTAGAACTGTACAAATCACCGGTCCTATAGGTTTAACCTAGATTTGAAACGATTCGATTCAACCACCTGTTACATCGTATCTAGCAATAGTGTGTTTAGCCACTGTTAATTAAACAATTCTGATAGGCAACAATATCACATCTTTACTCACGATGTGGGAAGGGAAACCATTGCCTGACTAAAAGGGGAGGCCAATTTGATTTAAGTTAGAGAAAAAATGAAGCTAAAAATGTGAATAACTTCTAAATCCAGAAAACTGCTCTCAATCTATTTTAAGAGCATCGTTATCATTATCATTATCATTGTTAAACTGGCAACAACTTTTGGCTGAATGCAGTATCCATAAACACAGTTCAAATTTTATATACTTCAGACCTTTTGATGATTGGGGATATTCCATGTTTGTTATCATATCCGGTGAGTTCGATAAAAGAACTTTAAGTTCACTAAACTCAACACAAACAGAAACAAAATACTTGTCAACTATACGGTAGTATTTCCGTTGTAAATTACTGTATAGAAATATACATTTTTCAGTTGGTACAAAAAGCTGATTTCTTACTCAATATGAAGTCAAGATAAAATATCAGATCTATACAAGGGCTGTGTCATAGATTAGGACTTAGTGGATGTGACTCTGGAAGCCACAGTTAAAGCCTCAGGAAAGGCTCCATGTAGTACGTCCTAAAATGTCTCCAAAGTTTCTGAAACTTTCGGGAACGGGGAAATCGTAACTTAGCATCAGAAAAACATAAAAGGTATTTCTATAGTACTAAAGATATTGAGGCTTTGCTATGGTTGCAATGTCATATGTGTTTGTTAGAGGAGCATGGAACTCTGTTTCCAATTGAAAGGAAATGTATGAAATTATTCAGATACCACGATGGAATTTTAAGGGAGTTCTTGTGCCTAATGCGCATGCTTGACTGTGCGGGTGGATAATGTATGTACGGGTTTAAGACGTTCGCTGATTCTGGCGGTAGTTATAGAGTCAGGGTTTAATTGAAAGTCAATAAAAGAGGAATATTTTTCAGTAAACAAATGCAGAAACTGAATGCATTGTTCTAGTAAAACGTTCCCGAAAGTTTTACGTGTAATTGTGGATTGCCTATGGACCTTTTGAGATATATGAGCTTGTTTTGGCGTTGCAACCATCGCAAATGTTATGAAGTTAGAAATCCAAACCTTAAGATTTTGGTTCTTGAGAAAAGCAGTTAGATAAACGACACGTTTTGTATTATTTATTTTGAGTTGCTTTGCTTGGTTTTCTTTATCTGTTAAATTTTGCCACTGCATCAGATAATTGAAGCTGTAATATTTTTGTTTCATCGCTATTTAGTGCTGCATTACATCTTTTATATTCCGAAGTCAGTTAAGTTTGGTTGTTAAACAAAACTGTACATATCACTCACTAATAGTATATTTAATTCCATTTCTGGTTGATATCGGTATTATCACATGTTATTCTCACACTTGTTAAGCCTTCTTTCCTTCGAGGCTTTCATATGGCTATGCTTTAATTTTTTGACAGAAAATTGTTGTTTTAAATTTTATATTTTTGTTACGTTAGGTTATGGTTGTCGTTAGAAGTAGTGGTTTAGTGTTAACGAAATATCGAGGATATCAGACTCAAAGCCAATATTTTAATACTTCGTGGTTTATTCTTTATTTTCAAATATAAATAATTTGGAAAGCGAAATTCAAATAACGTGGAGTGTGAAGCTAAAGATGAATAAAAGAGTGAACAGATTACTTACTGCAGTATTGTTTTCAATGTGCTTTCACAAGGGGCAGCAGAGGGCTTGAGGTTGCACCCTTGAAAACATGTACACTTTTGGGTCTTTTATCCGAAGGAGCTCAAACTTTGCACAGTGATAGAACTTTTAACTCCAAACAATGGTGTGTTTTTTTTTGGATTTTAACGGTGTTTTTCGCGGGAAAATGACGTCACAGTCCTAAGGGCAAATTTTTATTTCCCTGTTATAGCGTGGTGTTTGGGTTGGTAACGCAGTAGGCGAGAAATGGAAAAACTTAAGGTAAACATTTCATTTGTCCCCTTGATTTTGATGCGTATGGCAGAAATAACACAGTTCTAACCAGGCTCTGAGGCTTAGGAGAATAATAAAAACAAAACAAATTCCTAAACTGGGCAACAGTTCGATTTCGAGGCTTATGAGGACTGACCCTAAAGACGCGAGAGAAAAAGTGTGAAAAAATCTTGAAATATGATGAAATGACTGAAATATGAAATTTGATGCTCTTCGAGCCATTTATAAAGTTGCTTCTTCTCAAAATCTCAACTTTCCTTACCAGTTGCGGAACATTTCTCTCCTAGTTCCTACTGAGAATTTGGTGTCAGATCACGGAAATACTCACTGCATGTCATTACCTGTCTACTTGGTAATATATTAGAGAGAAATAAGAAGTTGATCCAATTCTTAGACAAGTAATGACTTTGATTGGAACCAAAAGACGAAAATAGTTTTTGTGAGCTTAAACGAGTTCAGTAAAATTAAATCTACACTGTCGTCTCTGTATGGGAATACAATATCCTTATCATTTTATACTTCTCCAAGAGGCTAGATTACATATTTTTAGGCAGTTTCAGCTCTTACCGACTGGTCATAGAGTTAACTGAAATATCACAGCAGAAAAATTGTAGAAGAATTCAAACGGAAATCAGGAAAATCAAAAAAGGGACATGGATGGGGAAAATTGGAGAAGCTTGAAACAGATTGCCTCAGGTAAGCCGGAAAAACAGCAGCTCGGGTTTTCTTGTAAACCTTCTTTTAAACTTTTCCTTCTTTTTGGTCCAAACAGTGCTAAAATTATGACCGGGTGCCTTTGTTCGTGGTTGAAACGCTCCTAAAACACGGGGACAATATCAAGTGAATTCATTTGGCGAAGGGGGCGAAAATTATGATTAGTCTTAGGGTTTTTCCAAGACACGATGGCAGACAGGCGTTGATAAAGCCTGCCAGACTTTTGCACTATTTGACATTAAAACTAATACCGATACTTAAGTCAACCTCGAGAAACTTGCTGTTTCAGTAACGCCCCTAACCTTAAAATAATTTCCAGTCCGTACTGCAAGGCCTCAGAACCATAATGTTTGAGAGTCTCACTCGATGGAACACGAATCGATGTTATTCGTTACGAACCGCTTACCTTATCTTTGAGACATTTTAAATTCTTTTTCCGACGGTTTCTTTGATTTTTACAGCTGCGGAGTTGTTTCATCTCGCGAAATCAGAAGGAACGAAGCAAAGAGTTTTCGCGTTCATAATGGCGGTTGACGTGAAACTTTGAATTTACTTCATGTAAGCAGTTGCGAAATGTTACATTTTGTGATGTCTTACATGACCCAGGACAATCTCGCTCCCAGAGTCTTCGTTCCCCTTGACCAGCGGTCGGAAAACGAGAGCTCTGGGAGCAACCACTTTGAAATAACCGAATTCTGCCCATCCCGTTTCGCTGCGCAGTCTGCATCTATGGCGCACGCCTGAAATGGTTGCTCCATCGTTGCTCCCAGAGCTCTCGTTTTCCGACCGCTGGTCAAGGGGAACGAAGACTCTGGGAACGAGATTGGACCCAAGACAGAAAAACTGCGCAGTAACTTTAAGCAGCTTATGTGTCGCGTCACAGAATACGTAAAATATAACTTAAGATAATTACATGTGTACATGCAATAACTTTAGTTAACATTATAAATGAACTAGGCTAATCAAATTATTACTTAACTCATTGACACCTGAAGCATTTTGGCAAAAACGCATTTTCGGACATTTTTAACATTTTCTGCATGGATATGAGCTACATTAGTTCCAACCTACCCAAGGAGGCATTTGCAACGTGAAAGCATGCCTTTCTTTCCTCTAGAATCGCTTTTTATGACATTTTTTGCTCGGGCGTGAGCACAAACCTACGCATTTATAATTAAGCTATTCGGTTTTTTTTCTCGCATTTCCTTTTTATCCCCGCCTTATCTTCTTGCTGCAGTTGTTGAACTTTTACTGGCTTGCGTCCAGTTCAAGAATTCGCGAGAAAGCATCATCGAGACGGGAAATTCATACCACGGACTAGCTAAGTCTATTTTAGGGGAATTTTGCTCTACGTTTTTCACTCAAATTTCTAAGAATTTTCGTGCGTATTTCACGTTCAATTGACCCAATCACTCTGATCTGGGTATCATTGGAAAGATTTTTTCATGCTGCAAAGCAGTCGTTTTGAACCTTCGGTGGGTTTAAACGGTAGTTTTTTTTACCAAAACTGTACCGTTTTATGGTTTTATCGATGAAATATGTCTTTTAGGCTCTGACTTTTTTTGAAGTTATACTCAAGATTATAGTGCCCCTTTAAGTCGGCCTAAGCTCTTTTTTCTAGGGAAATGAGGCTGGGGTGAATTTTGGCCTTTTTCTTCGCTGATTGATTGATGAATGAAGTTGTCAAATGAGCTCGTGATGAAGCTTTCTTTAAAAATACAAAAGATGCCTCACAATTGGGTTATCGCACTAAATGAAAAAAAAAAAAAAAAATGGTGTTGTAACTGTAAACTAGAGTTCTCTCAAAACCATTTTCTGATAACAAATGTTCGTGGAAATGAGGGAATATTACTTGCTGTTGTTAATGAATAACACAAGAGGCTCAAAACATGTCGCATAATAAACTGACGCGAAATCACTCGTGCGAAATGTAGCTGTGAATGTTGCTGGCCATAATGAATAGGCTACGGACACTTGTTGAAAGGCTTTGTTATTTTCTTTTTGATTTTGAAAAAAGAAAAAAAAAAAAAAAAACCATCAACAGCATAAGAATCAATATTTTCTTATGCAAATCACCTTGAAACTAAAGGAAATCTGGAAGGTGAGAACAGGGCAATAGAGGTGAGTAAAGTAGTCGTCCCGGGTGTGAAGCTACTTTGCTGAAGGCTTGAAACAGAAGAAGGAAGTGGAAACAAAAGATATTTGCAAAGTGGCTGCTTTAGTTTGCTCACCTGTTGCGTGTGAAGCAACGAAACAAAGCCTTTGATTCCCAACACTTCATTGACAGGACAAATAATAAAGAAAAGATGGAACAAAGAGGCAGCTTTGTCAACATATATTATTTTTTTCAACGTTAACAGCGAGGGAGTTTATAAGAACGAGGGAAAGTAAGCATACGTATGTATTTTTCACTTCATTTTCTTGCTTGATGTCTTCTTTAATTTGCTATCCACCGTACTCCTCGTGATACTGAAAACATGGCCTGATTATCTCTAACATTTTCGAAAAGCAAGAAAAAGAAATCGACTAGTTCTTAACTCTGTTCCTGTGACTCTCAGGCCAAGAGTTCTAACCCACCTCACTGATTACCTTACCTTTCTTAATTTAAGATCTGAGAGTTTGAAATTTTTGAGACAGGTCACGAGAAATTTGTACTGGAAGCCTAATACCTTGACATTCTTGATCTGGGAGGCAGGGGTATAGCTGTTCTACACGAGAGGTCAGCGAGCCCGCCCTCTACTTCCTCATTTTTCCTATCCCCAGAGAAATTGGAATTTCAATGATCTGTTTGTTTCCTTGTAAAAACGTAGTAGCATCATACGTCTCCGAATTACAAAATTTTTAGCACATTGATATAAAAAAAGCCACGCAGTCGTCATAACTCTTATTTCAAACGTACGGTAGGATTCAGCGGGGTAGCGACGCTTAGTCAATTCACTGCTTTCATTGGCCAGACATTCGTAATAATGTTTTGTTTGGTAGCTCAGCAAATGAGTACATAACAGGTCGATTTTGATGTGCGTTTAGGTTAATTATTTTTTCCACGTAGGACACACCAAGGCTATATTGAAACGTCGTGGGCTGAAAACGCTCCAGAAAATAATAAAAAAAGGAAACGTTGGTGTGGGAGGGAGAGGAAGGCAGGGTGTTTATTTGAGGGGGGTATTCTTTTGTAATTATTATTATCATATTTGCTGAATTACACTACTTTGAATACGTTGAGAGGTAGTGTGGCGATTATTACTTATATTGCCTAAGAGGACAGAGGTTTGTTTCTAAGGGGTTTATTCGATCAAGGAAAGTGCCTGTTAGACGATTTACCGAGACAGAAGTTTTAGTTTAATAGAATAAAGCAATTACATTAATGTGAAAAACTCAAATAATATAAAGTGTATCACTTTTCCTACGTTTGAGAGGAGAATAACGACAAAAATGACTCAAGGGAGCTGGTGTTATTGTCAGACGGTCATAACATTCCCGTTTTATTTTCATTATTTCTCATGTATTTTCCAATATTCCACACAAATCAGTTACGCCTGAGCTAAACCAAAGCTTAAATTACTTAACTTAAGCTGCGCTCTCAAAGTGAAAGTTCCTGAAACATTGAATTCCATTGAAGAGACTAAAATCGCCCTCTACGGTCACAGTACTCTCTCTACATTAATAATGAAGATAAATGGTCTGTGCTGTTAGGAAAAAGTGAACTTCCCAGGTGGAAAAGCTTTGTTTTGTGGATGCTTTTAGAAAAAGACATTCAAAGCAATGATCGCAAAACTGATGAAAAACAAAGAAGATCGCGTTTGATCGACACCACCCGAATCCTTGCGCTCAGGAAAAACGTTCTCTCTGTAATCGTTGTTGAAATTCCCAGCAGGAGAATATCGAACCACCACAACTACAAAGCCATCTGTCGCGGTAGCGTAAGCTGCTCCGATCTCTTTGGTATTTTTCCACACGAGCTGAGGAAAGACAGCAGACAAGTCCAATTTAATTGATACCACAGGACACTGACTCAAACAGGCTTAAAGCTGGACTACTGGACCACTTCAGTTTAGGATTGTGGCCATCGCATAAGTGAAACTAATTCTACATTATGGCATCAATTAACAAACGAGATCATGGCATTTTTTCGCAAGATCGTCTCAGCCATTATTGGCGTCGGGTTGGGTGTACTGTGATTTTAAGATAGGTTGGATAAAGTGTTTTTTTCATCCATGTTGAAGTGAAGCTTTGCATAATAACGGTTGGCACAGGATTCCTAATAAAAAATTTACCTGAGTGAAGTGTCCTGTGTTCTTTGAAAATCCTGGTTTGTTGAAATCATAATTTGTAACCTCTCCATAAAACAGTTTTGTAGCCTCGGTACAAGGCTCTTTAGGAGGTGGTTTGCCCGACAGATAGAGATTCTCTCCTGGCTGCAAGTTTGGCGCGTGTTCAAATGTCTTGTTTTCTGCCAAATAGTCGGCCCAACGTTTTGCTCCGTTGGCCAGCTCCTCACTCCACGTCACAGGACCGACCTTTATTTTATTAAAATATATTTGCGTCATTGATACTTGTAAAAAACGAAACGTATAAAACGTGTTGCAACATAACTCAAGAGAACGTTACAACAACAAAACAACACAACGTAAAGCACGCTATCGTAACGTAACGAACAATATCGTAACTTACCGTACAGTGTTGTAACGTAATGTATCGTAACGTAGCGTATCGTACCGTATCGTATCGTAAACTAACGTAACGTAACGTAACATAGCGTAACGCGATATAACAAATAGCAATAAAAATTAAGAGATTTTTATGTCGCAGTTGGTGAGTGAAAGGAAGCATGCAATATAAAGCTTACGGCAGTTCCTTAATAAACGTTTATCCCACTGGTGTGAAGAATGTCCATGTCTGCATGCAGGGTAAATACTGAGGTATATTTACCTGATGTTTCTTACGGAATTCATTGTGCCACTTCAAACATTGTTCTTTGAACGGCAGGGTAGCTGCTTCTGCAAATAATTCAAAGAAACCCAAAATCGTGAAATAATCCTCGCCACAACCTACCTCAAATAGCAAATCGACGTCAGCTTATCAATCCGCTCGGAATACTTACAAATAAGGAGCTTAGGTTACCAATATGTTCCGCATTGTTTTCGACACTGCTTTTAACTGTAACTATCGATGAGCGCAAAATACAATGAGCGCAAATATTAAGAACGTCACGAACTGGCTAAAAGGTTTCAAAGAGATATCGACAATGACGTATGTTTTTTCTTTATCTTAAACCCTTGATATCGACAGTAGCTTATTGAACCAAAAGACTTTTAAAGACCTGACTAATTCTCAACGGTTAACAAGTATGACATCATCGGGATCAAAATTCACAAAAAGTTAAAATCGAGTCTGCATCTCGTCTCATACCCTCAGATATTGTTCTTGCTCTGTATAACATTAAGAGAATGAAATTATTTAATTTTGTCACTTCCGAGTCCAGGAAACACGTCTAAATGGCTAATTTTACTGGGTGAATCCACGGGAAGCAAAATTATTTCGCAAGGACAAAAATGAGACCGCCGTCTCAGTTAAAAATGGAAAATATATTTTATTGTTTGCATGCTACGCGATATTCTGATTCGCTCTAATAAAATATACATTTTAGACCCTTCTTGAGAAAAGCTCACATTTGACTTGCAGGATTCAGATTATTAATTATTTACTTTGGTGTGAGGAGGTAAGGCCACTCACTTCGAAGCTCAGGCTGGTTTATTTCATGTAACTTTGAGGAATAAGTTTTTTTATCCGTGTTCTGAAAGTTGAAAATGAAGTAGACTCAACTGCATCCTGAAAGAGTCTACCTAGACAATTTTTGTCTTAATTTTTTGATGATGTGTTTTAAAGCAGAGACTAATCTTAACTCGTTTTGTGGTAAAGAGAGATGACTATTCAGCCAACCGCCACCGTAAAGAAAAACAAGCTTTCTTGCTTCCTTCATTTAGCACTAGATACCCTTCAACTCACCTTCAGCACTGAGCGCTTTGCCCAAAATAACAGACATGATGGAAAAGAGAGCCCATGAAAACTGCATCTTCCAACTTTGGTGGCTTACAGAGGTCTAAATGAAACCGTCTTTGAAATAGAAAACAACTTTCGGCCACTTATCATATCCTGTTTGCGACAAATAGTGAAGTATTTTATTAGGGTCACGTTAACCGCCTTTGACGTAGTAGCTACAATACCATTGGCTGGTCTGAATTTTTATCTCACTGTGAGAATGAATACAAGTTTTTTCCTTTTTTTTTCTGAAAAGTCTGTGCTAATGCAATGCCCTTATTCATGGAAATGATAACAGAAACCGACTTTGCTTACTTATTGGTTCAAATAGTTGAAACACCTTTAAAATTCAATGACATAACAAAGCTGTGTATCGACGAGCCCTAACAACGAAAGCTTTTATTAATAATAAGATTATTTCTCGAGAATCTATAAAATATTCAACTTAGACCTGGGTGACAATATTGGTTAGCAGTTGAGAAAATGTAATTAGAAAAACAGAAACTACACCTATAACTTTCTGGTTAAAAGATCATTGCTTTTCATTGGCTTTCATATATGTATGACGTACTTTTTGTCAGCAATAGAGATGAGGATGTCTTAATTTTCACAGATTAGCTGTCTTTTATCGTAGGGTAAAACGTAGACCCTGCAATCTTGGCCAAAACGTGAAACAAAAAACAAAAGACAGCACAATACAGACTGAAGATTTTCAAGCTGTGAAAACCCTTTGTTAGTACTTTTTCCAACAGTCCCAACGTAAACTATTAACCAAATCCTTTTGGTTTCTCATTTAAAGGTGTATCAAACCATATCACCAACGTAAACGTTGTTCAGCGATAAAATATACCTTTGTATTCTGACCCGGTAGTTATCTGGTTCAATTCTTGCACAAGCCACGATCAGTGACACAACATAAAGTAAACTCATCCAGTTTGTGTCCCAGAAAATAAAAGAAGGGAAGAGAGCAAAACGCTTGTATCAAATTTTCGCGGGCTTTTTTTGGGTAGGAGCTTGTTCGTGGATCTACGGATGTTTTGCTTTATAAAAGCCACCCATACAATAAAATTTAGTCTGTCCACAGATACTCTACTTTGCCTTGAGTTCGTCGAGATCGCAAGCTTAGCGAAATATTAACCTGGCGGGTGGGATACACGCGCTGAAACGCATGCGGGTGATCTGGGCAGACTAAATAAAACTAGAACAATCGGATTATTTATTAGCACATCAAAATGACTTAACATTTCCAACATAAGAGATCAAACGGAACAAGCTCAACTCCACAACCATTCTTTGCAAATGAGCATTTGAAAAAAGCAGTTATTAGGAGATATCAAAATTTTGTACTTCTTCGATCTATCCTATGTTCTTAAGAGAGTACTTTTCAAAAGAAAAGATCCTTTTTTTCAGTCATCCGATTTACTCTATGTCTATTTTATGCCATGTTTTCAGTGCATTAGACTTCAGTGACTAGCTAGTTATAACAGTGGAATCTCAACTAAGGGTTCGTGAGGCGACACGCACATGTTTATATAGTCTACAAAAATTGCCTATTCTATTATTAAAAACCTATATAGTCAAGTGATAACAGACATGGACTATTAAATTAATTAGTAAATGTCAATTTCGTATTAATTAACATGACATATATTATGAAGCTAAAAATTATATAGTTACAAAAAGTGAAAAACCCTGGCTAAAACCTTATTTGTTTTACAGCGTTGTTTTGCGAATCCTTTTCAGAAAAAGGTCTTAAAAGCAGCTCCAGTAACAACAACAAATCCGACGAAAACAAACGAAAAACGAGTTTGACCGGCCCCACTGAGTTCTGGCAAGACATTTTCCTTGTATTGTCCGACGTAATTTCCTGCAGGGGAATATCGAACAACCACCACAAGACGGCTATCCCTCCTGGCAGCCTGTGCTGCTCCGATCTGTTTGGTTTTTTTCCACACGAGCTGATGAAAAAAGTAAAAAGCAAAAAACAGATAAATTTCATTAATACCTCAGTAATCGGTTTTCACTTGATTTTCGTAAAACTAAGACCAAGAAATCTCTATGCTCTGGACAATGTCAATCTTCTACGCAGACACCCGGGGGGGGGGGACGGGGGGCGGGGACGGAACTCCCATACAAAAAGGACGGGGTTGCTCGCCGTACCTTTTAGGGGTGAAAACGCGGTTTTGGGAGGGAGTTCCGCGGCCTCGAAAGGTCCACAGCAGGAGCATTTGCGGTACCTTTTAGGGTATTGAAACGAAAAAAATTGACAGGAGATGATCTGCTATTTTAGAATTGGTACCTCTTAGGTGTGAAAAACATTTCAAGCCGCGCCCACAAAACAGGATCTTGGTACCTCTTAGGGTTTCTTTACAAAATTTCCGACGAGCAACCCCGTCCTTTTTACATGGGAGTCCCCCAACCCCGGACGAAGACAATCTAGGGAACCAATCAGAACTCTAGGTAACTACTTTAGTTTCGAGGATTGTTTATTTGATTAGATTGTTCAAACTTCTTTGTGGTTGGTCAGAGTGATTTGCTTCGGCGGAAATGCAGAAAAAACAAAAACAAAAACAAAAACAAAACAAACAACGACAAAAAAAACTGTCTCTACGGTTTCTCTGGTCATTGTTGGGATCATTGTTGTGTTCAGACATGACAGTGAACTCGGTAAAGCCACTCTTAATCTGCGGCTGGAAACCTACATGTATAATTGAACAACGAATAGAGTCCTAGGGCTGAAGACAAGTTAGTCCTATTTGAGACAGGCGAATGAAGAAGTACCCCGATAGAGCATTCAATCTCCCACGGAGATGGTGGTTACGACATACATCTGTAGCAAAGGTTAAGTCTGCACGCATACGAGCCAAGTGGCCCATTAGGCCGGAGCTTATCTCGGTCTCTGTAGCATGAAGCGACTAGGAGTATTTGTACTTCCCCCTGGATGGGATGCTAGTCCATTGCAGTGTTGCCCCCAGCATTAAATTCGCCGGTACCCATTTATACACCTGGTGGAGAGAGGCACTGTGAGAGTAAAGTAGATTACTCACGAACAGTACATTACACGAGGATTCGCAAAAATAAATTTACCTGAGTGAAGTGCCCGGTTTCCATTGAAAATCCAGGTTTGTTGAAATCATACTTTTTAATCTCCTCGTAGAAAAGTGTTGTGGCCTCGGTGCAAGTCTCTTCGGGAAGCGGTTTGCCTGATAAATAAAGATTCTCTCCAGGCGCTATACCTTCCGCATGTTTAAATGTGTTGTTTCGTGCTAAAATATCAGCCCAACTTTGTGCTCCTCTGGTGAGCTCGTCGCTCCAAGTCACGGGATCCACCTACATTTTGGTATAAATGATAAATAAAATCGGAAACTGATCCTTACGGTAGGGAGAGGAGATGAAGATAGAAGTAGAGCAAAACAATAGCAGTGAAGATTTTTTTTTTCAGGCTTAGTTTCACAACTGCTTAAGTTGCAACTGCGATGATCAATCATGTCTTGAAATGAAAATCAGTACTGCAAGATAAATTTTTCCTGGATAGTTCGGTTTGGAAAACAAACCTTTTTGAGGGGCCGGAAGAGAAAAAAAAAATGGATTTAATAGGTTCAGACAGAACGTGAAATATAATTAAAATGGCACATCATGTTATTCTATCGTAGCGTGTGTCGCGTTGTGTTGTGTCACGCCGTGTGATTTCGTGTCTTGTCACGTCACGTGAGGCCATAACCGAGCAAGTAATTTCATATCATGCCATGTCATGATTTGTACGTATCATTTTATGTCATGCCATGTCAGGTCAGATGAAGTCAAACCAGCTCAGTTTAATGTCACTTCAGGTTAGGTCATGCCATTTCAATAATTTCAAGCCAGATCTTGTCTGATCAAGTCATCTTGTGTCATATTCATGTCTCGCCATGTCTCACCATGTCATGCTGTGTTGCCCTGTGTTGTCATGTATTGTCGGATCACGTTATATTGCACCATATAGTAAAAAAAAAAATCACTTGATTGATTGAAACAAAATGTGCCATGTGATTGGCCATAGTTTAAAAATGGGGAAGTTTACACCACAATCGTAAAGTTCGTAAATCTGCATCGTCGGTAAACACTCAGACTTGTTTAGGCCAATATCTGCATGCTCGGTTTCTCAGATTTGTTTACGTCAGTATCTACATGCTTGGTAAACACTCAGATTTGTTTACTTCAATATCCACATGCTCGGTAAACACTCAGATTTGTTTACCTGGTGTCTCTTACGGAATTCATTATGCCACTTCAGACATTGTTCTTTAAACGGTGGGATAGCTGCTTCTGTGGTTGATAGAAAGAAAAAAGAATCATTACATCAATCGCATTGCCTTTCTACCTTAAACGTAACAGCACACTAGCTGAATCATTTGAGTAAAAACAAAGGAAAAAATAAGTCAGGGCAGACATGCCCAATTATATTTGCAGTTATTGTAAACTGGTTAAACCAGTTTACCCAGCTACCAGTATCAACAAAAGATAAAGTCAGTAACACTTTTTACTTTAGTTGAAAGTTAATTTTGATGATGTTATTAGCCTGTGAACACTTTACAAAGGGTTGTGTGACATCTTTTCTCTAGTTTATTATTTGTATTTTTTTACATCAGTTAAGTTTAACCGTTTCTTTGTATGAACAAAATTGTCGTTGGTTTGCGGCCGGTTTTCGACGACATGGCGGCTAAAAGTAACCCTGTCCACGAAGTTTTAAAATATGGCTAGTCATCCTTAATAATACTGCTGCCCGCCAAAACGTTGATAGCGAAACATTGGATTCCATTCTGCCTGGGAACAGCAAAAGAATTACAAGAACTTTTTGGGATGAAAGCAAACACCAATTCATAGAAATAGCTCAATCAATGCAAAATAGTTTTCAAAGTCTTTTTTTTTTAATCGACGGCTGTTAAAGACGAAATAGAAACAAGTTAGAATATGACATTGACTTCATTTAAGCGTCAGCGTACTTAATTCTACTGCGATAATTGCCACGAGCATAAATGATGGGAAGTTAAGTGGTTACAAAAAAGGAAGCGACCTTGGAGTAGAACTCGGACAGAACTACCGAGAGCAAACCCAGACAGTGTGAGGATATGGAACAGGACCTTCACATCTGAAAATCCAGTTCTCTAAATCACTCGGCCACGCGACCTCCTATTGCTGCCTCTTTCTATGTCTCCGGTGTATCTTAGATGTAGTTCTCTGTTGATGTGCTCTAGTAAGAAATGAACTGATGTTTTGTTATTAGGGAAATCTACCACAAGCTCAGTTTACTCTGATGAAAATTTTCATAAGATTCATGTTAGGGAAATGCCTCATTCAGCCTTTTTACCAGTTTTCTCAGTACTAGGAAGTACTGGAAATGCTAAAGTACACTGATCGTGCCACTCCATGCAAATGCAATAACAGGGCTCGACATACTAGCTTTCAGAATGTGACCTCTTTCTCATTTCTTTCAGTGTGTTTGGGGGAGCTAGTATTTTCTCAAAGCCACGGGGGCCAAAATAAAAAGCAGACCGAAATTCACCTACTCATCATGGAAACATCGATTTCCAAACCCTATTCTTTTAGTTGCATTCTAATCTTTAAATGTAGTCTTGAGTCTTGCGTCTAATTAAATAGCACTGGAGTCAACTGGCAGCTAAATAACATTTCGTTTGTACATAAAACTCATTTCCTTAAAAAAAAAAAAAAAAAAGCAAAATGGGATTTTTTAAGCTCCTTGGGGGAGAAAAATTTTAACCAAAAAACCACAAGGCGTTTTTTAGTACCCTTAAATTAACAACCACATAACAAACCCC
>Ga0126339_10000253_pt1 | contig 26201 bp, 3 predicted proteins | sample OrbTmetagenome_2_FD_92532 | JGI IMG/M metagenome (GOLD analysis project Ga0126339, IMG submission 92532) | Coral microbial communities from Petempiche,Puerto Morelos, Mexico - Orbicella T R C metagenome | ecosystem: Host-associated > Invertebrates > Cnidaria > Coral | place: Petempiche,Puerto...
AATCGAGCCAAAGTTGCTCACAATCACGATGCGCGTAGGGCGGTCTCGGCTACTCTTTCAGTCTTAAAATGAAGTGGGGCTATATTTCGGCCTAGAAGCTCGACACCTAGCGTGCGCTTCTTTTACTTGTGTCCATTTCACTCAAAATCAAGACATCGGGACTTAGTTTAGGGTCCCTGGGACTAGAAAATATCCCCCAAGTTCGCGGAAATCGAGCCGAAGTTGGTCAAAATCACGATGCGCGTAAGGAGGTCTCTGCTACTCTTTCAGTCTTAAAGTGAAGTGAGGCTATATTTCGGCCCACAAGGTCGAAAGTGAGCGTTTAGAAAGTTTGGCTGTGTCCATTTTACTGCAAACCAAAGCCATGAGGAATTAGTTTAGAGCCCCCGGGACTAGAAAATATCCCCTAAGTTCCGTGAAATCGAGCCGAAGTTGGTCAAGAACACGATGCGCGTAAGGCGGTCTAGGCTACTCTTTCAGTCTTAAAGTGTATTAGGGCTCAATTTCGGCCCAGATGCTCGAAAGTGAGCGTTCAAAAAGTTCTGCTGTGTCCTGTTTACTGCAAACCAAGGCCATCAGGACTTAGTTTAGAGTCCCCTGGAATAGAAAATATCCCGCAAGTTCCGGCAAATTGAGCCGAAGTTGGTCAAAAACACGATGCGCGTAAGGCGGTCTAGGCTACTCTTTCAGTCTTAAAGTGTATTAGGGCTCAATTTCGGCCCAGAAGCTCGAAAGTGAGCGTTCAACAAGTTTTGCTGTCTCAATTTCACTGCAAACCAAGGCCATCAGGAGTTAGTTTAGAGTCCTCCAGACTGGAAGATATGCCCCAAGTTCCGGGAAAAGGAGAGCAAGTTGGTCAAAATCACGATGCGCGTAAGGGTGTCTACGCTACTCTTTCAGTCTTAAAGTAAAATGGGGCGATATTTCGGCCCAGAAGCTTGAAAGTGAGCGTTCAAAAAGTTTTCCTGTGTCAATTTCACCGCAAAACAAGGCCATCAGGAATTAGTTTAGAGTCCCCAGGACTGAAAAAGATCCCCCAAGTTCCGGGTAATCGAGCCGAAGTTGGTCAAAATCACCATACGCGCAAAGCGATCTCGCTTAAGCTTTCAGTCCTAAAATGAAGTGGGGCTCTATTTCGGCCCAGAAGATCGAAAGTGAGCGTTCAAAAAGTATTGCTGTGTCCATTTCACTGCAAACCAAGTCCGTCACGAGTTAGTTTAGAGTCCCCGGGACTGGAGAATATCCCCCAGGTTCCGGGAAATCGAGCCAAAGTTGGTCAAAATCACGATGCGAGAAAGGCGGTCTCGCCTTCTCTTTCAGGCTTAAAGTAAAGTGAGGTTGTACTTTGGCCAAGAAGCTCAAAAGTGAGCGTTCAAACGGTTTTTTCTGCGTCCATTTATCTGCAAACCAAAGCCATCAGGAGTTACTTTAGAGTGACCGGGACTGGAAAATATCCCCCAAGGTACGGGAAATCGAGCCGAACTTGGCGAAAATCACGATGCGTGCAGGGCGGTGTCGGCTACTCTTTCAGTCCTAAAATAAAGGGGGACTATATTTCGGCCCAAAAGCTCGAAAATGAGCGTTCAAAAATTTCTCCTGTGTCCATTTCGCCGCAAACTAAAGCTATCAGGAGTTAGTTTAGAGTCCACGGGAATGGAAAATATCCCCCAAGTTCCGGGTAATCGAGTTGAAGTTGGTCAAAATCACGATGCGCATAAGGCGGTCTCGGCTACTCTTTAGGTTTCAAAGTGAAGTGGGGCTCTATTTCGGCTCAGAAGCTCGAAAGTGAGCGCTCAAAAAGTTTTCCTGTGTCCATTTCACTGCAAACCAAGGCCGTCAGGAGTTAGTTTAGAGTCCCCGGGATTGGAAAATATCCCCCAAGTTCCGGGAAATCGATCCGAAATTGTTCAAAATCACCATGCGCGAAACGCGGTCTCGGCTACTCTTTCAGTCTTAAAGTGAAGTGGGGCTATATTTCCTCCCAAAAGCTCGAAAGTGAGCGTTCAAAAAGTTTTGCTGCACCCATTTGACTGCAAACCAAGTCCGTCAGGAGTTAGTTTAGAGTACCTGGGACTGGAAAATATCCCCCAAGTTCCGCGAAATCGAGCCAAAGTTGGTCAAAATTCGGTTGCGCGTAAGGCGGTCTCGGCTACTCTTTCAGACTTAAAGTAAAGTGGGGTTGTACTTTGGCCAAGAAGCTCAAAAGTGAGCGTTCAAACAGTTTTTGCTGCGTCCACTTATCTACAACCCAAGGCCATCAGGAGTTACTTAAGAGTGACCGGGGCTGGAAAATATCCCCCAAGGTACGGGAAATCGAGCTGAACTAGGCGAAAATCACGATGCGTGCAAGGCGGTGTCGGCTACTCTTTCAGTCCTAAAATAAAGGGGGACTATATTTCGGCCCAAAAGCTCGAAAGTGAGCGTTCAAAAATTTTTCCTGTGTCCATTTCGACGCAAACTAAAGCCCTCCGGAGTTAGTTTAGAGTCCCCAGGAATGGAAAATATCCCCCAAGTTCCGGGTAATCGAGTTGAAGTTGGTCAAAATCACGATGCGCATAAGGCGGTTTCGGCTACTCTTTCAGTCTTAAAGTGAAGTGGGGCGATATTTCTGCACAGAACCTCGAAACCAAGCGTGCGATCGTTTTACCTGTGTCCATTTCACTGAAAACCAAAACCATTACCGGCTAGTTTAGAGTCCGCGCGACTGGAAAATATCCCTCGAGTTCTGGCACATCGACCCAAAGTTTCTGAAAATCTCGAGGCACGTAAGGCGGTCTCGGCTAGTCAATCAGTCATAAAAAGATATGGGGCTATATTTAGGCCAAGAAGGTAGAAAGTGAGCGTTGAAAAAGTTTTTCTGTGTCCATTTCTCTGCAAAGCAAGCCCATCAGGAGTTATTTTAGAGTTCCCAGGGTTTGAAAATATCCCCCAGGTTCCGGGAAATCGATCCGAAATTGTTCAAAATCACGAGGAGCGTAAGGCGGTCTCGGCTACTCTTTCAGTCTTAAAGTTAAGTGGGGCTAGATTTCGGCCCAGAATCTCGAAACCGAGCATTCGATCGTTTTACCTGTGTGTATTTCTCTGCAAACCAAGGCCATCAGGAGTTAGTTTAGAGTCCCCGGGCCTGGAAAATATACCCCAATTTCCAAAAAAACCACCCAAAGTTGCTCAAAATCACGATGCGCGCAGTGCGGTCTCGGCTACTGTTCCAGTCTTAAAGGTAAGTGGGGCTATATTTTGGCCTAGAAGCTGGAAACCGAGCCTGCGATCGTTTTACCTGTGTCCATTTCTCTGCAAACCAACCCCAGGAAAAGTTAGTTTAGAGTCCCCGGGCCTGGAAAATATCCCCCGCGTTCCGGGAAATCCAGCCAAAGTTGCTCAAAATCACGATGCGCGCAAGACGGTCTCGGCTACTCTTTCAGTCTCAAGTGTGGCTATATTTCGGCCTAGAAACTCGAAAGTGAGCGTTCACAAAGTTTCGCTATCTCCATTTCACTGCAAAGCAAGGCCATGAGGAGTTAGTTTAGAGTCCCCGGGACTGGAAATAATGCTCCAAGTTCCAGGAAATAGAGCCCAAGTGGGTCAAAATCACGATGCGCGCAAAGCGGTTTCGCCTACTCTTTCAGTCTTTAAGTGAACTGGGGCTATATTTCGGCCCAGAAGTTCGAAAGTAATTGTTAAAAAGGTTTTGCTGTGTCCATTTTACTGCAAACCAAGGCCATCAAAAGTTAGTTTAGCGTTCCCGGGATTGGAAAATAGCCCCCAAGTTCCGGGAAATGGAGCCGGAGTTGGTCAAAATCAGGATGCGCGAAGGCGGTCTCGGCTACTGTTTTAGTCTTAAAGTGAAGTGGGGCTATATTTCGGCCCAGAAGCTCGAAAGTGAGCGTTCGAAAAGTTTTGATAAGTCCATTTTACTGCAAACGAAGCCCCTCAGGAGTTAGTTTAGAGTCCCCGGGACTGGAAGATATATCCCAAGTTCCGCGAAATGGAGACAAAATGGGTCAAAATCACGATGCGCGCAAGGCGGTCTCGCCCACTCTTTTATTCTTAAAGTAAAGTGGGGCTATATTTCGGCCCAGCAGCTCGAAAGTGAGCCGTTAAAAAAGTTTTGCTGTATCCATTTCACATCAAACCAAGGCAACAAACAGTTAGTTTAGAGTCTCCGGGCCTAGAAAATATCACGCAAGTTCCGGCAAATCGAGCCGAGGTGGATGAAAATCACGATGCGCGCAAGGCGGACTAGGTACCTTTTTCAGTCTTAAAGTGAAGTTGGAGTATATTTCGGCACAGAAGCTCAAAAAAAGAGCGTTCAAAAAGTTTGCTCTGTCCATTTCACTGCAAACCATGGCCATCAAAACTTAGTTGAGAGTCCCCAGGACTGGAAAATATCCACAAGTTCCGGAAAATCGAGCCGAAGTTGGTCAGAATAACGATGCGTGTAAGGCGGTCTCGGCTACTCTTTCAGTCTTCAAGTGAAGTGGGGCTATATTTCGGCCCAGAAGCTTGAAAGTGAGCGTTCAAAAAGTTTGCCTGTGTCCATTTCACTGCACACCAAAGCCATCAGGAGTTAGTTTAGAGTCCTCGGGACTGGAAAATTTCCCCCAAGTTTCGGGAAATCGAGGTTTAGTTGGTTAAAATCACGCTGCGCTTAAGGCGGTTTCGGCTACTCTTTCAGTCTTAAAGTGAAGTCGGGCTATATTTCGACCCACAAGCTCGAAAGTGAGCATTCAAAAAGTTTTGCTGTGTCCATTTCACTGCAAACCAAGGACATCAGGCGTTAGTTTAGAGTCTTTGGGACTGGAAAATATCGGCCAAGTTCCGGGAAATCGAGCCGAAGTTGGTCGAAATCACGATGTGCGTAGGGCGGTCTAAGCTACTCTTTCAGTCTTAAAGTGAAGTGGGGCTATATTTCCGCCCAGAAGCTCGAAAGTGAGCGTTAAAAAAGTTTTCCCGTGTCCATTTCACTACAAACCAAGGCAATCAAGAGTTAGTGTAAAGCTCCCGGGACTAGATAATATCCACCAAGTTCCGGGTAATCGAGCCGAAGTTGGTCAGAATCGCGATGCGCGTGAGGCGGTCTCGGCTACTCTATCAGTCGTAAAGTGAAGTGGGGGTATATTTCGGCCCAGAAGCTCGATAGCGACTGTTAAAAAGGTTTTGCTGTGTCCATTTCACTGCAAACCAAGGCCATCAGGAGTTAAGTTAGAGTCTCCGGGATTGGAGAATATCTCCCAAGTTTAGGGAAATCGAGCCGAATTTGATGAAAATCACTTTGCGCGTAATGCGGTGTCGGCTACTCTATCAGTCTTAAAATTAAGTGGGTCTCCATTTCAGCCCAGAAGCTCGAAAGTTAGCGTTCAAAAAGTTTTGCTGTGTCCATTTGACTGCAAACCAAGGCGGTCAGGAGTTAGTTTAGAGTCCCCGGAACTGGAAAATATCCCCCAAGTTCCGGGAAATCGATCCGAAGTTGGTCAAAAACACGATGCGGGTACGGGGGTCTCGGCTAATCTTTCACTCTTAAAATGAAGTGGGTCTCTATTTCAGCCCAGAAGCTCGAAAGGGAGCGTTCAGAAAGTTTTGCTGTGTCCATTTCACTACAAACGAAGGCCATCAGGAGTTAGTTTAGAGTCTTTGGGACTGGAAAATATCCCCAAGTTCCGGGAAATCGAGCCGAAGTTGGTCAAAATCACGGTGCGCGTTAGGCGGTCTCGGCTACTCTATCAGTCTTAAAGTGAAGTGGGGCTCTATTTCGGCCTGGAACCTCGAAACCGAGGGTGCGCTCCTTTTGCCTGTGTCCATTTCACTAAAAACTAAGGCCATCAAGAGTTAGTTTAGTGTCCCAGGAAGTGAAAAATATCCCCCAAGTTCCGGCAAGTCGAGGCAAAGTTGCTTAAAATCACGATGCGCGTAAGACGGTCTCGGCTACTCTTTCCGTCTTAAAATGAAGTGGGGCTATATTTCGGCCAAGGAGCTCGAAGCCGATCGTGCGCTCCTTTTACCTGTGTCCATTTCTTTGAAAACTAAGGCCATCAGGAATTAGTTTAGAGTCCCTGCGACTGGAAAATATCCCTCAAGTTCCGGCAAATTGAGCCAAAGTTGCTCGAAATCACGATGCGCGTAAGGCGATATCTGCTACTCTTTCAGTCTTTAAGTGAAGTGGGGATATATTTCGCCCTAGAAGCTCGAAACCGAGACTGCGCTCCTTTTACCTGTGTCCATTTCACTGAAAACTAAGGACACCAGGAGTTAGTTTCAGGTTCCCGGGAGTGGAAAACATACGCCAAGTTTCGGCAAATCAAGCCATAGTGGCTCAAAATCACGATGCGCGCAAGGCGGTCTTGTCTACTCTTACAGTCCTTGAATGGAGTGGGGCTATATTTCGGCCTAGAAGCTCGACACCGACGGTGGGCTCCTTTTACCTGTGTCCATTTCACTGAAAACTAAGGCCTCCAGGAATTAGTTTAGAGTCCCCGGGACTGGAAAATAATCCCGAAATTTCGGCAAATCGAGCCATAGTGGCTCAATATCACGATGCGCGCAAGGCGGCTTCGTCTACTCTATCAGTTTTAAAATGAAGTTGGGCTATATTTCGGCCTAGAAGCTGGACACCGAGGGTGCGCTCCTTTATCCTGTGTCCATTTCAATGAAAACTAAGCCCATCAGGAGTTAGTTTAGGGTCTTCGGGACTGGAAAATATCTCCCAAGTTTCGGCAAATCGACCCAAGTTTTCTCGAAATGACCATGCGCGTAAGGGGGTCTCGGTGACTCTTTTAATTTAAAATAAACCGGGGCCATATTTCGGCCTAGAAGCTCGACACCGAGCGTGCGCTCCTTTTACCTGTGTCCATTTCACTGAAAACTAAGGCCATTAGAAATTACTTTAGAGTGATTGGGACTTGAAAATATCCCCCAAGTTCCCGCAAATGGAGCAAAGGTTGCTCAAAATCACGATGGGCGTAAGGCGGTGTCGGTTACTCTTTTAGTCTTAAAATGAAGTGGTGCTATATTTCGTCTAGAAGCTCGAAACCGAGCGTGCGCTCCTTTTGCCTGTGTCCATTTCGGTAAAAACTAAGGCCATCAAGAGTTAGTTTAGAGTCACCGGGACTAAAAAATATCCCTCAAGTTTCGGCAAATCGAATCAAAATTGCTTAAAATCAGGATGCACGCAAGGCGGTGTCTGCGACTCTTGTAGTCTTAAAATGGATTCGGGCTATATTTCGGCCTAGAAGCTGGTCACCGAGCGTGCGCTCCTTTTACCTCTGTCCATTTCACTGAAAGATAACGCCATCAAGAGCTAGTTTAGAGTCCGCGGGACTGGAAAATATCTCCTAAGTTCCGGGAAATCGAGGCTGAGTTGCTCAGAATCACGATACCCGTAAGGTGGTCTCGCCTACTCTTTCATTCTTAAAATAAAGTGGGGCTATATTTCGACCTAAAAGCTCGAGACCAAGCGTGCGTTCCTTTTACTCGTGTCCATTTCACTGAAAACTAAGGCCATCAGGAGCTACTTTAGAGTCCCCGGACTGCAAAATATCTCCAAAGTTCCGGCAAATCGAGCCAAAGTCGCTCAAAATTAGGATCCGCGTAAGGTTGTCTCGCGTACCCTTTCAGTCTTAAAATGACGTGGGGCTATATTTTGGCCTAGAAGTTTAACACCGGGGGTGCGCATCTTTTACCTCTCCCTATTTTACTTAGAACTAAGGGTACCGGGAGTTAGTTTAGAGTCCCCCGGACTGGAAAATATTCCCGAAGTTCCGGGAAATCCAGCCGAAGTTGGTCCAAATAACGATGGGCGTAAGGCTGTCTCGGCTACTCTTTCAGTCTTAACGTGAAGTAGGGCTACATTATGGCCCAGAAGCTCGAAAGTGATTGTTCTAAACGTTTTCCTGTGTCCATTTTACTGCAAACGAAGACCATCGGAAGTTAGTTTAGAGTCCCCGGGAGTGGAAAATATCCCCCAATGACCGGGAAATCAAGTCAAAAATGCTCAAAATCACGATGCGCCTAAGGCGGTCTCGGCGACTCTTTCAGTCTTAAAATAAAGTGGGGCTATATTTCAGCGTAGACGCTCGACGCCCAGCGTGCGCTCCTTTTACCTTTGTCCATGTCACTGAAAAGTAAGGCCATCAAGAGTTCTTTTGGGTACTCAGGACTGGAAAATATTCCCGTTCCGTGAATTCGAGCCACAGTCGCTCAAAATCAGGATGCGCGTAAGGCAGTCTCGGCTACTCTTTTAGTCTCAAAATGAAGTGGGCCTATATTTCGACCTAGAAGCTCGACACCGAGCGTGCGCTCCTTTTAGCTGTGTCCATTTCAATGAAAACTAACACCATCAGGAGTTACTTTAGCGTCCCTGGGACTGGAAAGAATACCTTAAGTTCCAACACATTGAGCCAAACTGGCTGAAAATCACGAAGCGCGTAAGCCGGTCTCGGCTACTCTATCTTTCTTAAAATGAAGTGGGGCTTTATTTCAGCTTAGAAGCTCGACACCGAACGTGCGCTCCTGTTACCTGTGTCCCTTTCAGTGAAAACTAAGAGCATGAGAAGTTAGTTTAGATTCCCCGGGTCTGGAAAATATTCCCCAAATTTTGGCAACTTGACCCACAGGTGCTCGAAATCAAGATGCGCGTAAGGCGGTCTCGGCTGCTTTTTCAGTCTTAAAATAAAGTGGCCTATATTTCCGCCTAGAAGCGCGAAACCGAACACGTGTTCCTTTCATCTGTGTCCATTTCACTAAAAACTAAGGCCATCTGGAGTCAGTTTAGAGTCCCGAGACTGGAAAATATCCCCCAAGTTCCAGCAACTCGAGCCAAAGAGGCTCAAAATCACCATGCGCGTAAGGCCGTCTCGGCTTCTTCTTCAGTCTCAAAATTGAGTTCCGGGAAATGGAGCCAAAGTTGGTTAAAATCACGATGCGCGTAAGGCGGCCTCGGCTACTCTTTCTTTTCTGAAATAAAGTGGGGCTATTTCCACCCCGAAGCTCGACACCGAGAGCTCGCTCCTTTTGCCTGTGTCCATTTCACTGAAAACTAAGGCCATTAGAAGTTAGTTTAGAGTCCCCGGGACTTAAAAAATATCCCCCAACTTTTGCCAAATCAAGGGAAAGTTCCTCAAAATCATGATGCTCGTAAGGCGGTCTTGGCTTCTTTTTCAGTCCTAAAATGAAGTGGGGCTATATTTAAGCCAAAAAGCTCCACATTGAGCGTGCGCTCCTTTTGCCTCTGTCTATTTCACTGAAAATTGAAGCCATCAGCAGGTAGTGTAGGGTCCCCTAGACTGGAAAATATCCCCCAAGTTCCTTCAAATCAAGCCAAAGTTGCTGAAAATCACGATACGCGTAACGCGGTGTCGGCTACGTTTTCAGTCTTTAAATGAAGTGGGGATAAATTTCCGCCTTGAAGCTCGACACCGAGCGTGCGCTCCTTTTACCTGTGTCCATTTCACTGAAAACTAAGGCCATTAGAAATTAGTTTAGACTTCCCGGGACTTAAAAAATATCCTTCAATATTTGCCAAATCAAGGCAAAGTTCCTCAAAATAATGATGCTCGTAAAACGGTCTTGGCTTCTTTTTCAGTCCTAAAATGAAGTGGGGCTATATTTAGGAAAAGAAGCTCGACACCGAGGCTGCCCTCCTTTTGCCTGTGTCCATTTTACTGAAAACTAAGGCCTTCAGGAGTTAACTTAGAGTCCCGGGGATTGAAAATTATCCCCCAAGTTGCGGAAAATCAACCTAAAGCTGCTCAAAATCACGATGCGCGTAAGGCGGTCTCGGTACTCTTTCAGTCTGAAAATGAAATGGGGCTATATTTCGGCCTAGAAGCTCGACACCGAGCGCGCGCTCGTTTTGTTTGTATCCATTTGACTGCAAACCAAGGCCATCAGAAGTTAATTTAGAAAGCAGGGGACTGGAAAATATTTCCCAAGTTCCGGGAAATCGAGCCGAAGTTGGTGAAAATATCGATGCCGGCAAGGTGGTCTCGGCTACCCTTTCAGTCTTAAAGTGAAGTGGGGCTTTATTTCGGCCCAGAAGCTCGAAAGTGAGCGTTCAAAAAGTTTTGCTTTATCCATTTCACTGCAAACCAAGGCCATCAGGAGTTAGTTTAGGGTCCCCAGGACTGGAAAATATCCCCCAACCTCCTCGAAATTGAGCCGAATTTGGTCAAAATCACGATGCGCGTAAGAGGGTCTCGGCTACTCTTTCAGTCTTTAAGTGAGGTGGGGCTATACTTCGGCCCAGAAGCTCGTAAGTGAGTGTTTATAAAGTTTTGCTACGTCCATTTAACTGCAAACCAAGGCCATCAGCAGTTAGTTTAGAGTCCCTGGGACTAGAAAATATCCCCCAAGTTCCGCGAAATAGAGCCGAAGTTGGTCAAAATAACGATGCGCGTAAGGCCGTCCCGGCTACCCTTTTAGCCTTAAAGTGGAGTGGGGCAAGTGAGCATTCAAAAAGTTTTGCATTGTACATTTCCCTGCAAATAAGGCCGTCAGGAGTTAGTTTAGAGAACTGAAAATTATCCCCCAAGTTTCGGGAAATCGAGCCGAACTTGGTCAAAATCACGATGCGCGTAACGCGGTCTAGGCTACTCTTTCCACCTTAAAATTAAGTGGGGCTATATTTCGGCCCAGACGCTCGAAACTGAGCGTCGAAAAAGTTTTGCTGCTTTCATTTCACTGCAAACCAACGGTTTCAGGAGTTAGTTTAGAGTCCCCGGGACTGGAAAATGTCCCGCAAGTGTCGGGAAAAAGAGCCGCAATTGGTCAAAATCACGATGCGCCTAAGCCGATCTCCGGTACTCTTTCAGCCTTAAAGTGAAGTGGGGCTATAATCCGTCCCAGAAGCTCGAAAGTGAGCGTTCGTAAAGCTCTGCTATGTCCATTTCACTGCAAACGAAGGCCATCAGGAGTTAGTTTAGAGTCCCCGAGACTAGAAAATATCCCCAACTTTTAGTTAATCGAGCCGAAGTTAGTCAAAATCAAAATGCGCCCAAGGCGGTCTCGGCTACTCTTTCAGTCTTAAAGTGAAGTGGAGCTGTATGTCGGTCCGGAAGCTCGAAAGTGAGCGTTCAAAAAGTTTTACTCTCTCCATTTCACTGCAAACCAAGGCCATCACGAGATAGTTTGGAGCCCCTGGGCCTGGAAAATATTCCCACACTTCCGGGAAATTGACCCTAAGTTGGTCAAAATCACGATGCGCGCAATGCGGTCTCGGCCACTCTTTCAGTCTTAAAGTGAAGCGGGGCTATATTTCAGCCCAGAAGCTCGAAAGTGAGCGTTCAAAAACTTTTGCTGTGTCCATTTCCCTGGAAACCAAGGCCATCAAAAGTTAGTTCAGAGTTTCCGGGACTGGAAAATATCCCCCAAGTCCCGGGAAATCGAGCCGAAGTTGGAAAAAATACCATGCGCCTATGGCGGTCTCGGCTGCTCTTTCAGTCTCAAAGTGAAGTGGGCCTATATTTCGGCCCAGAAGCTCGAAAGTGAACGTTCAAAAAGTTTTGCTGTGTCCATTTCACTTCAAACCGAGGTCATCAGGACTTAGTTTAGAGTCCCCGGGACTGGGAAATATCTCCCAGGTTCCCGGAAATCGAGCCGAAGTTGGTCAAAATCACGATGCGCGTAAGGTGGTCTCGGCTACTCTTTCAGTCTTAAAATAAAGCCGGGCTACATTCCGTCCTATAAGCTCGCACCGAGCGTGCGCTCCTTTTACCTCTGTCCGTTTCAGTGGAAACTAAGGCCATCACGAGTTACTTTAGAGTCCCTTGGACTGGAAAATATCCCCCAACTTCCGGCAAATCGAGGAAACGTTGCTCAAAATCACACTGCGCGTAAGGCACTGTCGGCTACTCTTTCAGACTTAAAATGAGGCAAGGGTTCATTTCGGCCTAGAGGCTTCAGACTGAGCGTCCGCTCCTTTTACCTGTGTCCATTTTACTGAAAACTAAGAAAATCAGGAGTTAGTTTAGAGTTCCCAAAACTGTAAAACATCCCCCAAGTTCCGGCAAATCGAGCCATAGTGGCTCAAAATTACGATGCGCGTAAGGCAGTCTCGTCTACTCTTTCAGCCTTAAAATGAAATGGGCTATATTTCAGCCCAGAAGGTTGAAAGTGAGTGTTCAAAAAGTTTTGCTGTGTCCATTTCACTGCTAACCAAGGCCAACAGGAAATAGTTTAGAGTCCCAGGGACTGTAAAATATCCCCCAAGTTCCGGGAAATTAAGCCGAAGTTGGTCAAAACCACGTTGCGCGCAAGGCGGTCTCGGCTACTCTTTCAGTCTCAAAGTTAATTGGGGCTATATTTCGACCCAGAAGCTCGAAAGTGAGCGTTCAAAAAGTTTTCCTCTGTCCATTTCACTGAACACCAAGGCAATCAGAAGTTAGTGTAGAGTCCCCGAGACTGTAAAATATCCCCCAAGTTCCGGGAAATCGAATCGAAGTTGGTCACAATCACGATGCGCGTAAGGCGGTCTCGGCCACTCTTTCAATCTTTAAGTGAAGTGGGGCTATACTTCGGAGAAGAAGCTCGTAAGCGAGGGTTTATAAAGTTTTGCTGTGTCCATTTCACTGCAAACCAACGCCATTAGGAGTTACTTTAGAGTCTCCGGGACTGGAAAATATACCCCAAGTTCTGGGAAATCGAGCCGAAGTTGGTCAAAATCACGATGCGCCTAAGGCCGTCTCGGCTACGCTTTTAGTCTTAAAGTGGAATGGGGCTATATTTCGGCCCAAAAGCTCGAAAGTGAGCATTCAAAAATTTTTGCATTGTCCATTTCACTGCAAAGCAAGGGCGTCAGGAGTTAGTTTAGAGTACCGAGAACTGGAAAATATCCCCAAAGTTCTGGGAAATCGAGCCGAAGTTAGTCAAAATCACGATGCGCCTAAGGCCGTCTCGGCTACGCTTTTAGTCTTAAAGTGGAATGGGGCTATATTTCGGCCCAAACGCTCGAAAGTGAGCATTCAAAAATTATTGCATTGTCCATTTCACTGCAAAGCAAGGGCGTCAGGAGTTAGTTTAGAGTATCGAGAACTGGAAAATATCCCCAAAGTTGTGGGAAATCGAGCCGAAGTTAGTCAAAATCACGATGCGGGCAAGGCGGTCTCGGCTACTCTTTTAGTCTCAAAGTGAAGTGGGACTATATTTCGTCCCGTAAGCTCGAAAGTAAGCGTTCAAAAATTTTGCCTCTCTCCATTTCACTGAACACCAAGGCAATCAGAAGTTAGTTTTGAGTCCCCGGGACTGTAAAATATCCCCCAACTTCCGGGAAATCGAGTCGAAGTTGGTCACAATCACGATGCGCGTAAGGCGATCTCGGCCACTCTTTCAATCTTTAAGTGAAGTGGGGCTATACTTCGGAGAAGAAGCTCGTGAGCGAGGGTTTATAAAGTTTTGCTGTGTCCATTTCACTGCAAACCAACGCCATTAGGAGTTACTTTAGAGTCCCGGGAACTGGAAAATATCCCCCAAGTTCCGAGAAATCGAGCCGAAGTTGGTCAAAATCACGATGCGCCTAAGGCCGACTCGGCTACTCTTTTAGTCTTAAAGTGGAATGGGGTTATATTTCGGCCCAAAAGCTCGAAAGTGAGCATTCAAAAATTTTTGCATTGTCCATTTCACTGCAAACCAAGGTCGTCAGGAGTTAGTTTAGAGTCTCGAAAACTGGAAAATATCCCCCAAGTTCTGGGAAATCGAGCCGAACTTAGTCAAAATCACGATGCGGGCAAGGAGGTTTTGGGTACTCTTGCAGTCTTAAAGTGAAGTGGGGATATATTTCGTCCCAAAAGCTCGAAAGTGAGCGTTCAAAAAGTTTTGCTGTGTCCATTTCTCAGGCGTTAGTTTAGAGTCCCCGGGACTGGAAAATATCCCCAAGTTGCGGGAAATCGAGCCGAAGTTGGTCAAAATCACAGTGCGCGTAAGGCGGTCTCGGCTACTCTTTCAGTCTGAAAGTGAAGTGGGGCTATATTTCGGTCCAGAAGCTAAAAAGTGAGCGTTCAAAAAGTTTTCGTTTGTCCATATCACTGCAAACCAAGGCCATCAGGACTTAGTTTGGTGTCCGCGAGACTGGAAAATATCCCGCAAGTTCCGGGAAAGCGAGCCGAATTTGGTCAAAATCAGGTTGCGCGTAAGGCGGTCTCGGCTACTTTTTCAGTCTTAATGTGAAGTGGGGCTCTATTTTGGCCCAAAAGCTCGAAAGTCAGCGTTCAAAATGTTTTGCTGTGTCCATTTCACTGCAAACCAAGGCCATCAGGAGTTAGTTTTGAGTCCCTGGCACTGGAAAATATCCCCCAATTTCCGAGAAATCGAGCCGAAGTTGCTCAAAATCACGATGCGCGTAGGGCCGTCTTGGCTACTCTTTCAGTTTTAAAGTGAAGTGGGGTTCACTTTCGGCCCAGAAGCTCGAAAGCGAGCGTTAAAAAAGTTTTGCTGTGTCCATTTCACTGCAAACCAAGGCAATCAGGAGTTAGTTTAGAATCCCCGGGACTGGAAAATGTCCCCAAATTCCTGGAAATGAAGCCGAAGTTCGTCAAAATAACGATGCGCGTAGGGCGGTCTCGGCTACTCTTTCAGTCTTAAAGTGAAGTGGGGCTATATTGCGGCCCAGAGGCTCCAAAGGGAGCGTTCAAAAAGTTTTGCTGTGTCCATTTCACTGCAAACCAAGGCCATCGGGAGTTAGTTTAGCGTCCCCGGGACTGGAAAATATCCGCCTACTTCCGGGAAATCGAGCCAAAGTAGCTCAAAATCAGGATTCGCGTAAGGCGGTCCCGGCTACTGTTTCAGTCTTAAAGTTAAGTGGGGCTATGTTTCGACCCAGAAGCTCGAAAGTGAGCATTCAAAAAGTTTTGCTGTGTCCACTTCACTGCAAATAAAGGCCACCAGGAGTTAGTTTAGAGTCCCCGGGACTGGAAAATATTCTCCAATTTCCGGGAAATCGAGCCGAAGTTGATCAAAATCACGATGCGCGTAACGCGGTCTCGGCTACTGTTTGAGTCTTAAAGTTAAGTGGGGCTATGTTTCGACCCACAAGCTCGAAAGTGAGTGTTCAGAAAGTTTTTCTGTGTCCATTTCACCCCAAGACAAGGCAATCAGGACTTAGTTTAGCGTCCAAGGGACTTGAAAATTTCCCCCAAGTTCCGGGAAATCCACCCGAAGTTTGTCAAAATCACGATGCGCGTAATGCGGTTTCGGCTACCCTTTCAATCTTAAAGTAAAGTGGGGCTATATTTCGGCCCAGAAGCTCGAAAGTGAGCGTTCAAAAAGTTTTCCTGTGTCCATTTCACTGCAAACCAAGGCCATCAGGCGTTAGTTTAGAGTACCCGGAAGTAGAAAATATCCTCCAAGTTCCGGGAAATCGAGCCAAAGCTGGTCAAAATCACGATGCGCGTAAGGCGGTCTCGGCTACTCTTTCAATGTTGAAGTGAAGTGGGGCTATATTTTGGCCCAGAAGGTTGAAAGTGAGCGTTCAAAAAGTTTTGCTGTGTCCATTTCACTGCAAACCAAGGCCATCGGGAGTTAGTTTAGCGTCCCCGGGACTGGAAAATAGCCGCCTACTTCCGGGAAATCGAGCCAAAGTGGCTCAAAATCAGGATTCGCGCAAGGCGGTCTCGGCTACTCTTTCAGTCTTAAAATGAAGGGGGCCCATAGTTCGACCTAGAAGCTCGAGACCGGGCGTGCGCTAATTTTACCTGTGTCCATTTTACTGACATCTCAGGCCATTAGGAGTTAGTTAGAGTCCTTGGGACTGGAAAATATTTCCCAAGTTCTGGCAGATCGAGCCAAAGTTGCTGAAAATCACGATGCGCGTAAGGCGGTGTCGGCTACTCTTTAAGTCTTAAACTGAAGGGGGGCTATATTTTTGCCAAGAAGCTCGACACCGAGCGTGCGCTCCTTTTACCTGTGTCCATATCACTGAAAACTAAGTTCATCAGGAGTTAGTATAGAGTCCTCCGGACTGGAAAATATTCACCGAATTCCGGCATATCGAGCCAAAGATGCTTAAAATCACGATGCGCGTAAGGCGGTGTCGGCTACGCTTTCAGTCTTAAAATGAAGTGGGGCTGTATTTCGGCCTACAAGCTCGACACCGAACGTGCGCTCCTTTTACCTGTGTCCATTTCACTAAAAACTAAGTCCATCAGGAGATAGTTTAGAGTCCTCGGGACTGAAAACTATCCTCCAAGTCTCGGCAAATTGAGCCATAGTGGCTAAAAATTACGATGCGCGTAAGGCGCGTTCGTCTAAACTTTCAATCTTAAAATAAAGTGGGGCTATATTTCGGCCTAGAACCTAGACACCGAGCGTGCGGTCGTTTTACCTGACTCCATTTCACTGAAAACCAGGGCCATCAGGAGTTAATTTAGAGTTTCCGGGACTGGTAAATATCTCCCAACTCCCGGGAAATCGAGCCGAAGTTGGACAAAATTACCATGCGCGTAAGGCGGTCTCGGCTACTCTTTCAGTCTTAAAGTGAAGTAGGGCCATATTTCGTCCCAGAAGCTCGAAAGTGACCGTTCAAGAAGGTTTGCTGTGTCCATTTCACTGCAAACCAAGGCCTTCAGGAGTTAGTTTAGAGTCCCCGGGACTGGGAAATATCTCCCAAGTTCCGGGAAATCGCGCCGAAGTTGGTCAAAATCACGATGCGCGTAAGGCGGTCTCGGCTACTCTTTCAGTCTTAAAGTGAGGTAGGGCTATATTTCGGCCCAGAAGCTCGAAAGTGAGCGTTTAAAACGTTATGCTGTTTCCATTTCCCTGCAAACCGAAGCCATCAGGAGTTAGTTTAGAGTCCCCGGGATTGGAAAATATCTCCCAGGTTCCGCGAAATCGAGCGGAACTTGGTCAAAATCAAAATGCGCGTAAGGCTGTCTCGGCTACTCTTTCAATCTTAAAGTGAAGTGTGGCTATATTTCGGCCCACAAGCTCGAAAGAGAGTGTTCGAAAAGTTTTGCTCTCTCCATTTCACTGCAAACGAAACCCATCAGGAGTTAGTTTAGAGTCCCCGAGACTGGAAAATATTCCCCAAATTACGGGAAATCGAGCCGAAGTTCGTCAAAATCACGATCCGCGCAAGGCGGTCTCAGCTACTCTTTCAGTGTTAAAGTGAAGTGCGGCTATACTTCGGCCCAGAAGCTCGAAGGTGAGCGTTCAAAATGTTTTGCTCTATCCATTTCAATGCAAACCAAGGCCATCAGGAGTTCGTTTAGAGACCCAGGGACTGGAAAATATCCCCCAAGTTCCAGGAAATTTAGCCGAAGTTTGTCAAAATCACCATGCGCGTAAGGCGGTCTCGGCTAATCTTTCAGTCTTAAAGTGAATTGTGGCTATATTTCGGCCCAGAAGCTCGAGAATGAGCGTTCAAAAATTTTCCTGTGTCAATTTCACTGCGAACCAAGGCCATCAGGAAATAGTTTAGGGTCCCAGGGTCTGGAAGATATCCCGTAAGTGCCGAAAAATCGAGAAAAAGTTGGTCAAAATAAAGATGCGCGTAAGGCCGTCTCTGCTCCTTTTTCTGTCTTAAAGTGAAGTGGGGCTCTATTTCGGCCCAGAAGCTCCAAAGTGAGCTTTCAAAAAAATTTGCTGTGTCCATTTCACTGCAAACAAAGGCCATCTGGAGTTAGTTTACAGTCCCCGGGACTGGAATATCTCCCCCAAGTTCCGGGAAATCGAACCGAAGTTAGTCAAAATCACGATGCGCGTCAGACGGACTCGCCCACTCTTTCAATCTCAAAGTGAAGTGGGGCTATATTTTGGTCCAGAAGCTCGAAGGTGAGCGTTTAAAATGTTTTGCTCTGTCCATTTCAATGCAAATCAAGGCGATCAGGAGTTAGTTTAGAGTCATCGCAACTAGAAAATATCCCCCATATTCCGGGAAATCGATCCGAAGTTGGTCAAAATCAAGATACGCGTAAGGCCGTCTCGGCTACTCTTTCACTCTTAAGTGAAGTGGAGCTATATTTCGGCCCAGAAGCTCCAAAGTGAGCGCTCAAAAATTTATGCTCTGTCCATTTCACTGCAAACCAAGGCCATCAGGAGTTAGTTCACAGTCCCCGGGAATGGAATATCTCCCCCAAGTTCCATGAAATCGAACCGAAGTTACTCAAAATCACCATGCGCGTCAGACGGACTCGGCTACTCTTTCAATCTTAAAGTGAAGTGGGGCTATATTTCGGCCCCGAAGTTCGAAGGTGAGCGTTCAAAATGTTTTGCTCTGTCCATTTCATTGCAAACCAAGGCCATCAGGAGTTAGTTTAGAGTCCCCGGGACTGGAAAATATCCCCCAAGTTCCGGAAATCTAGCCGAAGTTGGTCAAACTCACGATGTGCGTAAGGCGGTCTTGGCTACTCTTTCAGTCAAAATTAAGTGGGGCTAAATTTCGGCCCAGAAGCTCGAAAGAGAGCGTTCAAAACGTCTTCATATGTGCATTTCACTGCAAACCAAGGCAATCAGGAGTTAGTTTAGAGTCTCCGGGAATGGAAAATATCCCCCAAGTTCCGGGAAATCGAGCCAAAGTTGGTCAAACTCACGATGCGCGTAAGGTGGTCTTGGCTTCTCTTTTAGTCTTAAAGCTAAGTGGAGCTATATTTCGGCCTAGAAGCTCGATACCGAGCGTGCGCTCCTTTTACCTGTCTCCATTTCACTGAAAACTAGGGCCATCAGGAGTTAATTTGGAGTCCCCCGGACTGGAAAATAAGCCCCAAGTTACAGGAAATCGCGGCGAAGTTGGTCAAACTCACGATGCGCGTAAGGCGGTCTCGGCTACTCTTTCAGTCTCAAAGTGAAGTGGAGCTACATTTCACCCAAGAAGCTCGAAACTGTACGTTCAAAAAGTTTTGCTCTGTTCATTTCACTGCAAACCAAGGCCATTACGAGTGAGTTTAGAGTCCACGGAACTGAAAAATATCCTCCAAGCTCCCTGAAATCGAGCCGAAGTTGGTCAAAATCACGATGCACGTAAGACGGTCTCGGCTACTCTTTTAGTCTTCAAGTGAAGTGGCGCTATATTTCGGCCAGGAAGCTCCAAAGTGAGCGTTCCAAAAGTTTGGCCGTGTCCATTTCACTTCAAACGAAGGCCATCACGAGTTAGTTTAGAGTCCCCTGGACTGGAATATATCCCCCAAGTTCCGGGAAATCGAGCCAAAGTTGGTCAAAATCACGATAGCCGTAAGGCGGTCTTGGCTGCTCTTTCAGTCTTAAAGTGAAGTGCGGCTATATTTCGGCCCAGAAGCTCGAAAGTGAGCGTTGAAAAAGTTTTGGTGTGTCCATTTCACTGCGAACCAAGGCAAGCAGAAGTTAGTTTACAGTCCCAGGGACTGGAAAATATTCCCTAAGTTCCGCAAAATCGAGACAAAGTTGGTCAAAATAAAGATGTGCGTAACGCCGTCTCGGCTACTCTTTCAGTCCTAAAGTGAAGTGGGGCTCTATTTCGGCCCAGAAGCGCCAATGTGAGCGTTCAAACAGTTTTGCTCTGTCCATTTCACTGCAAACCAAGGCCATCAGAAGTTAGTTTACAGTCCCCAGGACTACAAAATATCCCCCAAGTTCCGGGAGATCAATCCCAAGTTGGTCAAAAGCACGATACGCGTAAGGCGGTCTCGGTTACTCTTTTTGGCTTAAAATCAAGCGGGTATATACTTTGGCGTACAAGCTCGACACCGAGCGTGCGCTTCTTTTACCTGTGTCCATTTTACTGAAAACTAAGGCCATCAGGAGTTAGTTTAGAGACCCCGGGAATGGAAAATATTCCCCAAGTTTCGGCAAATCGAGCCAAAGTAGCCCAAAATCACGATGCTCGTAAGCTGGTATTGGCTACTCTTTTAACTTAAAATAAAGCGGGCTATATTTCGGCCTAAAAGCTCGACACCGAGCGTGCGCTCCTTTTACCAGTGTTCATTTCACTGAAAAGTAAGGCCATCAGGAGTTAGTTTAGAGTCCCCACGACTTTAAAATATCCCCCAAGGTCCGGCAAATCGAGTAAAACTTGCTCAAAATTGCAAAGCCGGTAACGCGGTGTCCGCAACTCTTTCAGTCTTAAAATGAAGTGGGGTTATATTTCGGCCTAGAAGCTCGACACTGACCGTGCGCTCGTTTCACCTCTGCCCATTTCACTGAAAACAAAGGCCATCAGGAGTTAGGGTAGAGTCCCCGGGACTTGAAAATATCCCTTAATCTTCGGCAAATCGAGCCATAGTGGCTCAAAACCACGATGCACGTAAGGCGGTTTTGTCTACTCGTGCGCGTAGGGCGGTGTCGATTACTCTTTCAGTCTTCAAATTAAGTGGGGCTATATTTCGGCCTAGAAGCTCGACACCGAGCTTCCGCTCCTTTTACCTGTGTCCATTTCACTGAAAACTAACGCCATCAGGAGTTACTTTAGAGTCCTTGGGACTAGAAAATATCCCCCAAGTTCCGGCAAATCGAGCCAAAGTGGCTCAAAATCACGATGCGCGTAAGGCGGTGTCGATTACTCTTTCAGTCTTAAAATCAAGTGGGACTATATTTCGGCCTAAAAGCTTGACACGGAGCGTGCGCTCCTTTTACTTGTGTTTATTTCACTGAAAACAAAGGCCATTGGGAGTTAGTTTAGAGTCCTCGGGACAAGAAAATATCCCTCCAATTCCGACAAATCGAGCCAAAGTTGCTAAAAATCACGATGCGCGTAAGGCGGTCTCGGCTACTCTTTAAGTCTTAAAATGAAGTGGGGCTATATTTCGGTCCAGAAGCTCGAAACCGAGCGTGCGATCGTTTTACCGATGTTCATTTCTCTACAAACCAAGGCCATCACAAGTTAGTTTAGAGTCCCCAAGCCAGAAAAATATCCCCCAAGTTCCGGGAAATCCAGCCGAAGTTGCTCAAAATTACGATGCGCGCAAGGAGGTCTCGGCTACTCTTTCACTCTTAAAACGAAGTGCAGCTATATTTAGCCCTAGAACCTGGTAACAAAGCGAGCGATCGTTTTACCTTCTCCATTTTCTTAAAACCAGGGCTATCAGGAGTTAATTCAGAGTCCCCGGGCCTGGAAAATATCCCCCAAGTTCCGGGAAATCGAGCCAAGGCTGTTCAAAATCACGATACGCGTAAGGTGGTGTCGGCTACTCTTTCAGTCTTGAAGTGAAGTGGGGCTATATTTCGGCCCAGAACCTGGAAAGTGAACGTTAAAAAAGTTTTGATTTGTCCATTTCACTGCAAAGCAAGGCCATCAGGAGTTAGTTTAGGGTCCCCGGGATTGGAAAATATCCCACACGTTCCGGGAAATCGAGCCCAAGTTGGTCAAAATTACGATGCGCTGAAGCGGTCTCGGCTACTCTTTCAGTCTTAAAGTGAAGTGGGGCTATAATTCGGCCCAGAAGCTCTAAATTGAGCATTCAAAAAGTTTTCTGTGTTCATTTTACTGCAAACCAAGACTATCAGGATTTAGTTTAGAGTTCCCACGACTGGACAATATCCCCCAAGTTCCAGTAAATCGAGCCAAAGGTTATCAACATCACGATTTGCGCAAGGCGATCTCGGCCACTCTATGAGTCTTATGTTAAGTGAGGCTGTATTTCGGCCGAGAACCTGGAAAGTAAGCGTTCAATAAGATTTGCTGTGTTCATTTCACTGCAAACCAAGGCGATTAGGAGTTCTTTTAGAGTCCCTGGGACTGGAAAATATCCCGTAAGTTCCGGGAAATCGAGCCGAAGTTGGTTAAAATCACGATGCGCTTAAGCGGTCTCGGCTACTCTTTCAGTCTTAATGTGAAGTAGTGCTATATTTCGGCCCAGAAGCTCGAAAGAGAATGTTCAAAAAGTTAGTTTAGGGTCCCCGGCACTGGAAAATATCCCCCAAGTTCCGGGAAAGCGATCCGAAGTTGGTCAAAATCACGATGCGCGCAAGGCGGTCTCGGCTACTCTTTCAGTCGTAAAGTGAGGTGGGTCTATATTTCGGCCCAGAAGCTCGAAAGTGAAGATTCAAAAAGTTTTGCTGTGTCCATATCACTGCAAACCAAGGCCATCGGGAGTTAGTTTAGGATCCTCGGGACTGGAAAATATTCCTCAAGTTTGGGGAAATCGAGCCCAAATTGGTCAGAATCACGATTCGCGCAAGTCGGTCTATTCTCCTCTACGAGTCTAAAAGTAAAATAAGGCTATATTTTGGCTTAGAAGCTCGAAAGCAAGCGTTCAAAAAGTCTTGCTGTGTCCATTTCACTGCAAACCAAGGCCATTAGGAGTTAGTTTAAAGTTCCCGGAACTGGAAAATATCCCCCAAGCTCCGGGAAATCGAGCCGAAGTTGGCTAAAATCACGATGCGCGCAAGGCTGTCTCGGGTAGTCTGTGAGTCTTAAAGTAAAGTGGGGCTATATTTCGGCCCAGAAGCTGGAAAGTGAGTGTTCAAAAAGTTTTGCTGTGTCCAATTCACTGCAAACCAAGGCCATCAGGAGTTAGTTTAGACTCCTTGGGACTGGTAAATATACCCCAAGTTCCAGGAAATCAAGATGAAGTTGGTGAAAATCACGATGCACGCAAGGCGATTTCGGCTGCTCTATGAGTCTTTAAGTGAAGTGGGGCTATAATTTGGCCCAACAGCTCGAAATTGAGCGTTCAAAAAGTTTTGCTGTGTCCATTTTACTTCAAACCAAGGCCATCAGGACTTAGTTCAGAGTCCCCGGGACTAGAGAATATCCCCCAAGTTCTGATATACCGATCCAAGTTGGTCAACATAAGAATGCGCGCAAGGCGGTCTCGGCTACTGTATGAGTCTTAAGGTGAAGTGGGGCTATATTTCGGCCTAGAATCTCGAAACCGAGCGTTTAAAAAGCTTTGCTGTGTCCATTTCACTGCAAACCAAGGCCATCAGGAGTTAGTTTAGAGTTCCCGACACTTGAAAATATTCCCCAAGTTCCCGGAATTCGAACCGAAGTTGGTCTAAATCACGATGCGCCCAAGGTGCTCTCGGCTACTCTATAAGTCTTAAGGTGAAGTGGGGCTATATTTCGGCCCAGAAACTCTAAAGTGAGCGTTCAAAAAGTTTTCCTGTGCTCATTTTACTGCAAACCAAGGCCATCAGGAGTTAGTTTAGAGTCCCCCGTACTTGAATATTTGCCCCAAGTTCCAGTAAATCGAGCCGAAGTTTGTCAAAATCACGATTTGCACAAGGCGGTCTCGGCTACTCTATGAGCCTTAAAGTTAAGTGGCGCTATATTTCGGCCCAGAAGGTCGAAAGTGAGCTTTCAATAAGATTTGCTGTCTCCATTTCACTGCAAACCAAGGCCATCAGGAGTTCGTTTACAGTCCACGGGACTGGAAAATATCCCCCAAGTTCCGGAATATCGAGCCTAGGTTGGTCAAAATCACGATGCGCGCAAGGCAATCTAGGCTACGCTATCAGTATTAAAGTGAAGTGGGGGTATATTTCGGCCCAGAAGCTCGAAAGTGAGCGTTCAAAACGTTTTGCTGTGTCCATTTCACTGCAAACCAAGGCCATCAGAAGTTAGTTCAGAGTCCTCAGGACTGGAAAATATCCCCCAAATTCCGGGAAATCGAGCCGAAGGTTGTCAAAATCACGATGCGTCAAAGGTGGTCTCGGCTACTCTATAAGTCTTAAGGTGAAGTGGGGCTATATTTCGGCCCAGAAGCTCTAAAATAAGCGTTCAAAAAGCTTTGCTGTGTTTATTTTACTTCAAACCAAGGCCATCAGGAGTTAGTTTAGAGTCCCCGGGACTGCAAAAACATCCCCAAGTTCCGGTAAATCGAGCTGAAGTGGGTCAAAATCACGATGCGCGCAAGGCGGTCTTGGCTACTCTATGAGTGTTAATGTGAAGTGGGGCTATATTTCGGCCCAGAAGCTCGAAACCGAGCGTTCAAAACGTTTTGCTGTGTCCATTTCACTGCAAACCAAGGCAATCAGGAGTTATTTTAGAGTCCTCAGGACTGGAAAATATCCCCCAAATTCCGGGAAATTGAGGTCGATCTTGGTCAAAATCACGATGCGCGCAAGGCGGTCTCGGCTACTCTATCATTCTTAAAGTGAAGTGGGGCTATATTTCGGCCCAGAAGCTCGAAAGTGAGCGTTCAAAAAGTTTTGCCGTGTCCGTTTCACTGCAAACCAAGGCCATCAGGAGTTAGTTTAGAGTCCCCAAGACTGGAAAATATCCCCCAAGTTCAGGGAAATCGAGCCGAAGCTGGTCAAAATCACGAGGCGCGCAAGGCGGTTTCGGCTACTGTTACGAAGCCCAGGTGCTACGTATTATGTTGCATGTAAATAAACGTCGAAAACTCAGAACTTTTAGTTTAACTTTAATAAATCCACTTGTAAATCCAAATATCCACGAGCTTAAGTACTGCGACAAGTATTTCGATCAGCCCAATTTTAGCGATTTAGGTTCATCTAGTCGTGGTTTTCTACAGACAATAAAAGGAACTAACTAAGTACGGGAACCAAAAGAGCGAAATTATACGAATGTAACCCTTACCGACTGTTTCGTTCCAAGTACAAAGGTCCAATGTTCTTCAAAAACAACAACATGGCGGATCGCAAATCAAAGAAAACCCACATGCTTCATAACACGTGAAGCAAACACGTTACGTCATACACAGGTCCGCACAACGTGCGCAATGGTAGCTACACCGGCTCCTAAATGAACTTTCTAGAAATAATTTCATTTACATACTAAACAGCTACCATTGTGAACTTAAACGTCCTATAGTACCTATAGGTAAAACGCAGCCTTTTGTTCATCGATAAAACACAGCTTGAATGTCACTAAAGTGGGTTGTCTACTTATTGTTGCCTAGTCACGACGAAGTGATCGACCAGGTTCGATCCATGTTAAGCGCAACTTTATAAGACCCAGCAGGCACGTCAAATGCATCATATTTGAAAGAAATGTTCCTAACGTCACTTAATGTTTTAAGGGCTTGACATTTCAAGAAGACACAACTTGGTGATTGGTCACGTGAGAACAGTTCTTGTCACTTTGATTTCTCTTTCTCTTTGACGTTTTGCACGCGTCATGACAGTGCAACTTGTTATCACCTTTGCAGAGCGCATGTATCCATCTTCACCTTTGAAGACCTCCACAACTCGCGCCAATGGCCATTGACCTCTAGGATAGTGCTCATCTGCAAGTAAAACAAGATCATCAACTTTGAGGTTTTCCTTCAGTTCATTCCGTTTCTTCCGTTCTTGAAGAATGGGAAGATATTCTTTAATCCACCGTTTCCAGAATACGTTTGCTAAGTACTGCGCTTGTCTCCGCTGTCGTCTGCAATGCAGATCCTCCTTTTCAAAGATACCAGGGGGCACGCTAACGCATGGTCGCAGCTGCAAGAGATGATTCGGTGTAAGGGGTTCTTCATCCATCGGGTCATCACTGTTTCGTGTTAACGGCCTACTGTTCAGGATGTTAGTTGCTTCTGTTCGTACAGTTGACAGCACTTCATCGCAAACCACCTGTTCCTTCAAAAGAGCCCTCAGGATTTTGCGTACAGACCTTATCATCCTCTCCCATGGGCCCCCCATGTGGCTCGCTCCAGGGGGATTAAAGATCCATTCGATGCCTCTTTGTGCACAAAACCCACTAATCTTTTGCTGATTCCACTCATCAGCGGCATCCTTTAGTTCCTTATCTGCTTTGGTAAAGTTCGAGCCACAGTCACTTCGAATCTCTTTAGGGCATCCTCGGAGGTTAATGAATCTCCTCAGTGCGTTAATCATGGAGTCTGTATTCAGGCTATGTGCGACTTCCACGTGTACGGCACGGACAGTTAAACATGTAAATAGGCAACCCCAACGTTTAACTCGACTTCTTCCTTGCTTCACCTCTATAGGCCCAAAATAGTCCACACCGACATATGTGAAGGGAGGTTCATATGGAGTAAGTCTATCTTGTGGCAACTTGGCCATGAACTGCTCTCCAGTAGGCGCATTCCTCCTCTGGCAATCGAGACATTTCTTCAACGTGCGACGCAGTGCAGAACGTCCTTTCACAATCCAGAACCTTTCCCTAAGGGATGAGGGGACGCTTTCTTGACCGAGGTGGCCCACTTTGCTGTGGTGATACTGGATAAGCAGCTCTGTGACATGATGGTGACTGGGAAGGATAAACGGATACTTCAAATCTTCATCTATCGGAGCATTCTCCAGTCTCCCGCCAACTGACAACAAACCATTTCTCAACTTCGGATTCAACCTGAAAATTGAGGATCCCTCTTTCTGTATGGCCCTCTTGACCTGCC
>Ga0126339_10000254_pt1 | contig 26200 bp, 13 predicted proteins | sample OrbTmetagenome_2_FD_92532 | JGI IMG/M metagenome (GOLD analysis project Ga0126339, IMG submission 92532) | Coral microbial communities from Petempiche,Puerto Morelos, Mexico - Orbicella T R C metagenome | ecosystem: Host-associated > Invertebrates > Cnidaria > Coral | place: Petempiche,Puerto...
ATGTTGATGATAACAATAGGTTACTTTGGAGTGAGCTGAGCAGGTACATGTACTTTAGGTTATACTATATGATAAACAATACATAGCAAAAAAGATTTTGTATGGTGCATATTAAAGTGAAGGGGTGGCTATTAGTTTTCCAAGCAATGTTATTTGGGAGTGTTGCTGCTTGATTCATTTCAGAATATGCAGGTAATGAAAAACTACCCAAAGCCACTGATTCATCAATGATTTAGCCTGAGGGTTTTAAAAATATTTATTAATTGGATTTCATTTTTGACAGAAAAAAAAAAGATTTGTTAAGGCTATATAAATCATGTTTAAGATGAGAGAGCAGATGTATGGCTCACCTGCTAAATACAGAGTATCTTCAGCATTTTAAAACCAGATCCTTCAAGTGTGTACTTGTATGTGACAACAAAGACACATTAAATTGATTCTGACACAATTGACAGAGTTGATGAGTCTGAAGAAGAGAAAGAAGCTGACAGTGAAGACAGTGAGTCTAACCTAATGAAAGAACTAAAGAAACTTTACAACAGCAAGGAAACTAAGTCAACATCAATAGCTTTTAATGGAAGGCCATCACCAAAACAGTCCAAGGTGAAGTTAAACACTCCAGCAAAAACGAAGGGGAAGAGGGCTGTGTTGAAGCAGAGGTAAGAGAAGAATAGTCAAAGAGTAGATCTGTCTCACAATTTTGAAAAGAAGTTATAAGTTTGGTTAGTTTTTCTATAACTTTGCATCCTGCCTGTTTCTATTGTTCCTGACTTCTAAAGCAATACATTTGTATTACCTGAATTAAGAGTTCAAGTGAATATATTAAAGATCATATATTCAAATTGTGGAGTGGGCTGAAGACATGAATGATCATTGCAGTTGTGTGCACAGTTGTTCTCTTTGAGAATAACTAAGGCATAAACAACATACATGTATTATTATGATCATGACCTTTTATAACATAAAATTTAAATGATGCATGAATGGATTATGGTTGACTGCCAGAAATACGTCTCATTTGCAGGCTAGGATTATGGTAGCCTCTTGTCAGCTTTTCATAAAAAGGGTTTCTTGAAAGTCTTACCTGTAGCAAGTTAATATGACTTGTGTTGCATGGTGTAAAATATTAAAATGTTTTTTTCTCTTGAAGTAGAGATTTGGAAAACAAAACAGAAACAAAAGATCAGAACAACAAACTGGATAAAAAGGAAAGTCAACCTGCAGTTAACAACAGAATAGAAAACAGCTGTATCAACAAGGACAAGCAGATGAAGACCAAAAGCATTGGAACACAAGACGTCCCTTGTGATATCAAAGGTGTGTTGGTTCATGTACAATTGTCAGACCTTGTATGCTTATACTTGCCTATTTTTAGAGTGTTTTGTTGATGTACAGTACATGTAATAGCAAACTTCTCTAGCACTAAGTTTACTGCTGTCGGTCTACTACAAATTCATGCGCATTAATTTTAACTCATTTGAACAGGATATCCAATATATTTTGCAAATATTGCATTCTCAACATTGCAAAAGCTGAAACACTTGTACCATAATTTCTGTTTCGTAAATTAAAGGTTCCTCCTACTTACTTTGTTATTGTCACTTTCTATATCTTCATTGCCTCAAACAATACAAAATATTCTGCCCCATAGATGAAGCAGAACTGGTGAAGGTTGTTCATGATTTATGTGACAAAGTTGTTTTGGAGGTAAGATCAAGCTAAAATGTAGTTGGAGCTTTGATGAATTGTTCTTGACTAACATCCCAGTTGTCAACATAACAAGTTAAGTCAAATTGATTGTAGTGGAATATTTGTTACATATCCCTATTCTTTTTTACTAGGAAGCAAATATACTCGACAACATCACCAACATAGTGACACTAGTTTCCTTCAGTTATGCAAAAGAAGAAGCTGATAGAGAGAAGGTGTGCATTTCTGTACTTTTGTCTGTTTAGTTTTAGATACATGTACATGTAGTTTTTACAAACTGTGAAATCTTTTAAAACTACATTAAGAAGCCGAGCCAGTTTGTGCATTATAAGTCTACTGATCTGATGCATATCCTGTTTCAGGACTGTCCTTCAAAGTTTCTAGGAGAGCATTTCCTTCTAACAGTATCAGCTCTTAAAGAAAAATATGAAGGATGCAGTGATGTCATCAGAACTGGACAACAAGTCAGAGAGTGAGTTTCTCGTGGTGTTTCAAAGTCACATACGGTGACATTGTCGCACATTGTACTGTGGTTGCCTTTCCCCAGCCCCTCGTTTTGTTTTACTGCATGTATAGTGCTATAGATTAGCAAAAGGAGGGTAGTCTGACGAAATAATCTTAAAAAAGTTGTGTTTAGGTTTTTGTCTTTCTTCTAATAGCTCTGGGTTTGTTACAGTATTGTACAGTGTTGTTGTTACATTTGAAAGGCCCAAATACATGTAGTTTGCTAAAACAACTTGATGAAAAAGTAATATGAGTTAATAAGCACGGTTTACCACATTGATTGCCTTTGATGCCTTGCTTTCAGGTACCAGCTTCAAATCCTGCTAAGAATGGAGATTGCAGCTCTTGCAAATGCCGATGAAAACAGTCCCCTGGTTGAGGAGGTAGTAGTTGAAACGTTTTTAAACTGATGTGTGGTCTAGTAACTGACACGGCTTTTACAGCATACATTTACATTGGCCGTCTTACCTCATAGTGGAGTTCTTTATTGATATTCCGAGAAATCTTGTTGGGAATCTAATTGCTATACCACCACTATCACAGACAGCTGGTTATTGAACTTCAGGTTGCGTTCCTTTGGGGTGATCTGGATCAGGGTCAGTGATCCAAAATCGCTCGGATCATGGTGCATCAAAGCAGCCAATGAATCCTTGACCAGAGTGGATTAATCGGTGCTTTTGATGTACCATGATCTGAGTTTGGATCACTGATCTTGATCACCACATAGGGACACGCCCTTAATCAAGGAGCACACGTACAGTGTACATGTGGTCTTTAGTGTAGTGTGAGATTGAATTCGAAGAGTCGATAGTAATACATTAAACGTTCTCCCATGTCTTGGGTTCCAAGCAAGGCAACGATACACAAAGATTCCATCGCGTTAGTATTTGACTGTTGCTTGTCACCATGGCACTTCGTGTTATTTCAAAAGTAACCAGGACTTGTTGTTTTTCAATGTTTGTGTGCTGTAGGTGACTGCACTCTTGCGAGCCATCTCGTTCATGAAAGACCCTAAGTTTCTGACTGTGTATCTACGCGAGGTACTTCTTCAAAGGTACGTAACTACATGCATTTGTTCATAACTATCTACACTTCATTTTCAGTTGAAGTATTTCTTCGCCTAGTGCGTAGTTAGGGACGGCTTTGGGCAATTTTCCCCACCAAAATTCCTGCACAGCAAAAACTGCTGAAACAAAAGCGTGCAAGGGGAGCCGTGGAAAAAGGGGAGCCGTGGGAAAAAAATCGAGCAAGTGCCTTTGTATTATCCAGGTCCTGTTTTAAGTTGAAAAACAATTTGCACAAGTTATTGCCCACCAAAAAAAATCTTGCACAACCTGAGCGTGAGAAAACAATTCATGCCCCAGAAAATTGCTCAACCCCCCCCCCCCCCCTCCCTCAAAAAAAAAATGGTGCGTCCCTTAACTACCGACCACCCATCCAGGTACAGTCACATCCTTGCCAAGTTCCTGTGCGGTGTTTATGAAGGTCTGATGATGCGCCCTCCCAGGGAACTGTTGACGCCCTCCAAATGGTCCAGCGATGATGAATCACCCATCAGACGCTCCGTCAACTCCAATTCCAGCGCTAAACAAGACTCTAATCAGCCAAGGTAACTTGCATGGGACGAGAATTGTATTGAGTATGTTCATGATGGACTTCGAGGGTGACAAATTTTCAGTGGAAAAATGGGAACGCGTCATACAGGTTGCCATCTAACAACATGGATTGGAGATACATTACTTGCAAAAAATTTCGGACGTTTGATTTTCGGACACTATTTGTCTCATTTCGGACAAATTTCGGACAACAGTTTCGGACACTTTGCTGAAACATACCTAAAGTAAATTTACGCCTACAAAAGACGAATTAGACTGTAACAACATCTGTAAACATGATAGGTCTACTGCAGCCTCAAGGTTTTACGAATACACCGACGAAAAAATAACATAATTGATAAAGGAAACTAACAGCTTTGGAGCTACTTCCAAGTTTTGTACTGTACTGTAAATATTTCGGACGCCTAAAAATTCGGACGGTTTTTCTTCGGACCCTCTTTTTTGTCTGAAATTAAAATCATTCGAAATTTTTTGCAAGTAATGTAGGTTAGCTTATACAGCGAGAGTCTCGTCTCGCGAGAGCGTGGTAACTTACTTTTGAGCGATACTGTATGATTGACTCTTTCTAACTTTTGAAATGCACTTTGTGTTATTTTAGGAGCAGTGGATGCCGTGTTCTCACCCGCCATTTGAGTGTCACAGATGCGGTTGGTAAAAGAAGAGAGATCGTTGTACCTGGGAAAGCAAAACCAAAAGATAAAGAGAAGAAAAAGAAAGAAAAACCACAAGGCTCTATCAGTTCACGAGGTTAGTCTTACGAGGACCTATTCCCCGCCCCCCCCCCCCTCCCCACTTTTCATGGGCTGCCGTGCATAGCGATATTCACAATATATCTAGTGACACTCTAAATTTGACACATGTGCATGGCCTGTAGGTGCAAGCAAGAAGGAAGAGAAGAAAGCCACAGGTCAGAAAACGCCAGTTAAACTAGTCAGACGAAATCTTTTCACGGAATCCGAGGAAGGTGATGAGAATAATTCAACTGCCAGAGTGCCAAGGAAAAGAAAGCTGTCAGATTCAAGAGGGCAACAGGATCAAGCCAAACGACGATTTCACCGGAGAAATACTGTGGGTATGTACATCTACGTTTGCCACTGCTAGTGACTGTTATGGTATTACCAACTTGGACATTTTGTTTGCATTTTCAAGCACTGTTAACACTACAGTAGTATCACCATTACTTAATGCTTTAGGCATCTAAATGACGCTGAGGATGTAAAACAATGTCGCGAAAAGTCAGTTCACAGATGGTGATCCGGTTCTCGTAGCTCTTCTGACGCATTTACTGACACATATTTCCTCTTCAGGGGCTAAACGCTTTGAATTTCAAAATGAATTTAGCCGAGACCTTAGTACAAGGGCGAGATGTTTGGACACGCATAACTGCACACTTGAGCTGCTCACGCCTCAGTGAAAAAGGCACGGCGTACCAAGAACCAGCATCCAGTTGTAGTGTGTATTATTATTACAATTTACTCATGATTATTGTTTTGGTTTGTTTCAGGTTCCTTCTCAAAATCTGCTGTTCAGGAGACTCCTGCTCATAAACAGGTCTCCCATGCGTTGTGGAATAAACAAGATCGTGCCAGGTGAGATATTCCTTGTGAAAATTTACAGATTTAAAATGTGTTGTTTACGAATTACGGAACGCAAGAGTACTACCACATATGAGGTCAATATTTCATAACGGGCACCATCCCTAACCGGGCTTCTCCGTTCTCCATGTAAAGTCTTAATGCAATAGGCCATTTTACAGTTGTGTACTTAGTTACCTGGCCAGTAAATGCAAGCGAGGCTGTAGGCGACCTTGCTTTGACACAGATCCCTCTGTTTTTCTAATTTAAATACCAAGTAGTTAGCATAAGAACAACTTGATTATCACATCAAAAGCAGTGAGGTCTTTATCAAAACAAGATCACCTGCGGCCTCGCTGCCATTCAAAGGCCAGGGCCCAGTTGTTCGAAGGCTGGATAACGCTATCCACCGGATAATTCGCTCTCCAGTGGATAAGTGTTAACAAAACAAACCACGCTATCCGCTGGATAGTGTTATCCACCTTTTGAACAACGCAGGCCAGGTCACTCGCTGAAAGACAACTGTAAAATAGTTTATTTGTCAAAATGGCACGATTCCTGCCTCGGCCACTATGTTTGTTATAGAACTTCTTACTCTTATTTTACAGACAAATTTGAGTGCAATATTCATGTCAGTTAATATTCATGTAGCTTATCACCGTCTCATGTACTTGTATTCCAGGAAACGTTCCAGAGCTTATACAGAAGTGCATGTTTTACAGGAGTCACCCCTAAAAGAGTTACAAGCAGGTAAATTAACTTGACTGTTGTGCTGTGGGGTCTGTCTGGCTTTCTCTCTCTAGTATCCAGGATGACTATGATCACAAGACACGATGCGAGAGGGTTGGACAAGCTTCTCGTTCTGTCTCGTGACGAACACAACATTTGTTCTAGCGTGTATTTAAAGCTCGTTGTGTAAACCAAATTTTGGGGCTCAGCCCGACACTCAGTTTGGAGTGGTCACAGGATTGTCATAAATGAACATTTCAATATTTTTAGTGATTCAACTAAGTAGGATACAATTCTTTGCAGGAGAGATGCTTCCTCGAAAAAGTCCTCGGAGGCCGCCATCATTGCTCTCCCAGCGGAGTCAGTCATTTTATGGGCGCTCAACTAGTGTAGGACTATTGACCAGGACCAGTTCCTTCACGGGGTCATACTCTCGTGACTCCCCCAAGAAAGAGCCCACAGAGGAAATAGATTCTGGTTCTTCTGAAAAGACCCCTCAGAAGACGTCCTTTGCTGCGGCTGTTTCGCCGTTACGGTTCTCTCCTCGACAGAGGAAGAAGTTTTCGCTGCACAGTTTGTTGACCACCGCAAAAGAATGTGATCCAAAGGAAAAACATTTGACGAGTCTTCATAAACCTACGACACCAAAAGAAAAACGTCTGGGCACAAGATCTTCTCCGAGACTCCTCAAGAAGCGGTCGTTTTCTTGTATTGGGTTTTCGTCTGTTCCCTTCCCTGGCGCTCAGGAAAAGAAGTCAGATCCTCTTCGTGCGAAGCCAAGATCATTTGAGAGTACAAGCCGCAATTCGCTATTAAAGGAGGATGTTTGTTCCGACAATGCTGTACAAGGAAGCTTGATGAAAACGCCAAAGAAGCAGAAAACCGATGACTTTTCAGAGGTCGGAAAAATCACCCCAAAATCGACTTCAGCGAAGATGTCGTTTGCTACCGTCTCGCCTTTGCGGTCGTCTTCTCGGTCCTCTCCTCGGCAGAAGAAGTTTTCGCTGCAGAGTTTGGAAAAAGAAAAACGTTTGCCGATTCCTCATAAGCCTACGACACCCGAAGAAAACCTCATGGCCACTAGATCCTCTCCAAGACTCCTCAAAAAGCGCTCGTTTTCTGGTGTAGAATTTTCGTCTTTCCCTAGAGTCCAGGAAGAGAAGTCAGATCCTCGTCGTACAAAGCCCAGATCATTTGAGAGTACAAGCCGCAATTCGCCATTAAGGGAGGACACTTGTTCAGAGGATGTCGTGCAAGAAAGCTTGATGAAAACGCCAAAGAAGCAGAAAGCGGATAGCCTTTCAGAAGTTGGAAGAATCACTCCAAAATCGACTTCTGAGCAGTCAGAAAAGCGAACGCCATTAAAAGATCATCATTTGGATGAATGTGTTGTTCTTCTTACGCCAATTCGACGTCCCTTAAATTCTACCGTGCATGTTTCACCAAAGATTGTAACTGATGAATCTTCTGCGTGTTCAAAAGGTCACACTCCCCCTGGTGTTGCGGAATCTTCAAAACAAGGGGTGGATTCGGCAATAACGCCGGTAGGAACACCCGTTAAGAACGACGTCAGCTCAGCAGTCCGCAGCTCACCGAGATTAGCGGGACACCGAAGCAAGCGCGACATTTCCGAGTCTTCCAAAGGAGCATTCCACGAATCTCTATGTAAATTTACAGATTCTAAATCGAAGGATGAAAAGTTAGTGAATCCCAGCTCTGAAGACTCCATAAGGTTCACCGGGGAGACTGTGGAAAATACCAGAACCCCCGTTAAGGATCGTCCTTTTGACGACTGTGTGGTGCTTCTGTCCCCAATTAGGGAGCTTCTAACATCTCCAGTGCACGTGCTATCTCAAGAAAAAATCGTGTTGGTCACTCATCCGGGCTCTAAAAGTACCTGTCAACTTGACGAAAACCCGGATACCAACATGATGACCGGTGATGCCGGAAAATGCTCCTTATCAAAGGAGGATGCTACAAGCATTAAGCCACCTCGTTTGTCTCTCCGCATTGCCATGTCTTCCGCTCTTGATGCATCAAAAGAACGAAGCCTGGGGAAAATATCCCCAGCAGTAAACGGCGAGTCCACCGGTGTAACGTTTAAAGCAGACGGAACGTTCAGCTGTGCGAGTCTGGTCGAAAATGATGAATGCTGTGGCATTTCTGCCGCAACTGAAGAAGCGCAAAGAAGCGTCTCATATAGTCACTTCCAGGGAGCTGTGCTGTCTCCTCGCTCGACCCGCACATCTCCTAGAGAAGCTCAGTTATTATGGAATCAGCGTCCACAAAACTCAACTACTCCTCAGAAAAAAGGGAAAAAGAAACCAAATGGTGTGTCCAATTCACCGGCTGAACCTACACGTCTGAGTCCTCTCAACCAAATACTACGGCAGCAAAAACGAAAAAGATGTTTTTCAAGCTCTCCCGCGGATAAGCGTTCTAGAGAAGTGTGCCGGGGTTCACGTGACACTTTACGTGCACCTGACACTTTGTGTGCACCTCGAAGGACTCCAAGAAAGAAAAAGTCAGTGCGAGGCAAAGACGTGGACGGGAATAGTTCTTTGAATGTTTCTTGTCCCGTCGTCGTTGAGGACGACAATTCGATGTCGTCAGAAGATGTGGTCAATTGGCTTTGCGAAATGGAGAAAGAATATGACCGTTCTGTGGCTGAGAAAAGTGAAGTTTCGAAGTCGCCCGCAACAAAAAAGAGACGAATTGACAAATCTGTTGTGTTCGGTAGGAAACGCGCTGGGAATGAGGCGTCAAGAAAGCAGAAGAGCAAGAGTACGAATTCGTCCTTGAGCAGTGACACAAGCTACGAGGAAGACGATGAAGTGTTTCAGAGTCCCGCCGCGTTAGCCTCAGCGTGTCTCAGGCGGAGACATTTGAATAAAACACCCTTATCAGCGAGTAGCATTAAATTGTTACAAGAATCTCCAATACTTTGTGATAGTAAACTTTCGATGTCGCCCTCGACCCGTACACGAAGCTGCTCCGATGTATCTCCGAATCCCGAAGAGTACAGTCGGAGGGGAAGACTTGCGCGGCGAAAGTTCGTTCAGAGGAGAGCGAGCATCTCGGAGAACTTCGTTGATGACCAAGAGGAACCGATAGGGTTTCATTTGAGAAAGCGACTCAAACTCAATACTTAATTTTTACTTGCTTATCTTAAGATTTGGTTTTGGAATTGAATTTGCAAAGTTGTACATATCGTAGTCTTACTGCAATCCGAAGCCGAGATCTTTTATTTGTGACGTAATTTTCGTGTTGAACGACGAACCGGCTTTGACATAAATCAACTGTGCCCTCCAAGTCCCAAATCCTAGAACGTTTTTTGGTTTTATGTTTTTTTTGCACGCACTTGTCGTGTAAATGCTGCCTTGTTAGCTGTATACTAGCTCGTATTGTTTTTAAATAATAAATATATTTGTGCTACGGAGACGAAAAGTTTGTATCGTTGTATTTTGGTGAAAAGTGGGATCCAGATCATGTGTCGCGGAGAATGAAACTTTTCTTTTTCTCTTTCGACTTCGTGATTTGTCCATCGAGAATCAACAACTCGAATAAACTCAGATTAACAGATTGCGTATCGCGAGGAAAAGAGGCTAGCGGGATATTTTAAGATGTGCCAATTCGCAACTCCAAAATATCCTTTCACTTGGTTGACAACAATAGCAACAACGACTTTATTTGTAACCAGCATTTAACATTTTAGCTTAAGTGTATGATACGAAATGTTTCCCCCCGTTTTTGTTTCTTTGATATGTGTGAAAAAACCATTCTGAGTTTGCAACATAAAGAGAGAATGCCAACTTCGTTCCCAGGGCTATTCCCTTTGAAATCGGGAAAAGCCCTGGTAACGATGTCTGATTTCATTCTCGTCGCCATAGCCCTTTCTCGTTTCTCGTGCCAAGGCCCCGCCGGCTAAGAGAAGCGAAAAGGGCTATAGGGACGAGAATGATTTAGGTGTACTTCAACTGCTTGCCTATGTTCAGATACAGTCCGCCATTTTGACAATAGGAAAGTCAAGATGAAAAGGGAAAATACTTTCCTATCCTCTGCTGGAAAGAAGAATGACGCTGTTATTGACGAGACTGAAACTGAAGATGAACTTTTACCTTGGTTCACCCCACACCCCTCCCCCATCGTGAACAATCCGCGTATCAAAAAATGTACTCACAGTTAAACCACTTTTTGTCATATACCTGCCATTATTTACGTGGTGTGCAGTGATGGGCGAAAACTAGCCATGCGGGGTATGAAGTTTTCTTCTCAATATGAAAAAATCAGAATCATTCATTCACGTGATACTATCATGCAAAAACCAGGGAAACGAAATGCATGCAGGGTACGAAATCCACACAGTGCGAAAAAAGGCTCGATTTCCCCTAACAGCGGCTGGTAATCGAGCAAAAGACAAGAAACAAAAGCCATATATAAAAAGCCCTTTAAGAATTACAATGATGTTTTTCCTTACGGATGTACTGAAACTGATAGCCATCTCCACCCTGTTTGCTTCTTTTCATAGACTTAAGCCGGTAATTACCTTCACAATCTTTTGAACTTTATTGCTTCCATCACTTGTAATACAATCAACAAATGCCTTTTTTGCTAGTGGGCTCCTGCGTAAACTATAAAAGAAAGGAGAACAAAAATTCACGGCCAAGTTTTTATTTACCAAAGTTGGAGACAAACTGCGTGTCACTTCCTCCCTCTCCCCCTCCCCACTTGACATTATTACGAAATGGTTGTTGAGCCCGCGTTCCACAGAGGGAGATCGAGGGAAGAGGAAATATGGCGCTAAGGGATCGTAAAAGTTCCTCTGAATCGGAGGCCAATTTAATAGGTGAAAACGAGCCAGATGATCATTTCGAGGACGAACCAGATCTCTGCCTAGACGAAGAAGAAGAAATAGAGCTCGCCCTTAGCGCTCCATCAGACGATCAGTAAGTTTTGCTCCTGTGAACCTAGCGGAAACTATGCCGCCAAGCTTTCAGTGTTTATATGTTTCTAATTCATTTTTACAAGTTTCTACTTGAGAAATATATCGTAAAAAGCCGACAGAACGAAAATCAAGTAGATGAGAAAGAGTTTTGTATTATATTACGGCAGTTTGGGGGTCGAAATGTATTATTTATCGGCTGATTACCATTGGAAGCAGCCTTGCCAAGACTGCGGTGATATTAAAGATTGACAAGTGTAGAAATTAGTAGCAATGGTTCGTTTCCCGTCATGAAGAACGGTCATGTTATGTCTGCTTGCATTCTTGAATGAAAAATGCAGGAAAACATGTTACTAATTTTCTTGAATTCTATGTGTTGATAAATGATCCTAGTCAAGCCCTTATAGATTGATTGATTGATTGATTGCTTGGGGAAAAATTGGTTCTCTGCTGCACTAGGATCTAAAATTACGTTGTGGCTTGTCTGTCCTAGAACAGGAATTTTCCTCAAGGAAATTTAAATTCGACAGTGACTTGAGTGGATGACATATACTTTTTCCTAAATTCTAAACTTTGGTGGGGATAATAATGTTGTCGAGAGGTGGCCATTAGAGGGAGATAGGGGTGTGATAGGGGTGTGATATGACACCTTTTTTGGGGGGTTGCAACATTTTTATGTGTAAAAAATGCTTATTGTAGCATAGAAATACCTAACACAATCAAAATATGTCAATAAAACAGAAAACCAAATAGAAATAGAGACTAGTGACACACAGTATGGATCAAGTTTTTTGACCTTTTATTATTTATAATATGGGGTTTTGTACTCACCATTCTTCAGTTGGTGATTAACTGGTTTTTGTAGAAAGATAATTTTGGTAGTTTGGGATGCACTTTGGTGGCCATTGTGGAGAGGTTAAAATAAGAGTGAACACAAGGACTGTCCGCTGGGGATGTTGAGAGGTGGCTATTGCAGAGGGGTAGCTGTCAGTGTGGGTTGTACTGTAGGTAAATATATTTCTGGAAATAATCTTTTATTTCATTTGGTTTTCTAGATGGTACCATGGAAAGCTTGACAGAGCAGATGCTGAAAAGAGACTTATGGACAATGAAAAAGTGGGCTCATACCTTGTGCGTGAAAGTGACCGAAAGCCCGGCACATACTCTCTTTCTTATCTTGGTCGTAATGGAATCAGTCACTTCAGAGTGACAGCAGTGTGTGGAGATTACTATATCGGAGGACGGCAGTTTGATTCACTGAATGATCTGATAGGCTACTATACAACCTGGTCTTGTTTACTAAAGGAAGAACACCTTCTGCACCCAGTGCCTCCCCCAGAGCCAGTTGTTAGCAAGAAAAGGGTGTTGGCCAAGTATACCTATAACAAAGCCCCTGATACAGAAGAACTGAGGTGAGTTGTGTTTGATTGGTAGAACATGTTACTGTATAGAGTGGTTTTCAATTGAATGTTGTAAAACCAAAACCAAACCGATAACTTGCTAATTAGACTTCTCAGCCAATCTCAAACTGTAATAAAAGTAAAATCCAAAACTAAAACCAAATGTCATTGAATACAAAAATAATTGTCTAATTACTTTTGACACTAAATTGAAAAGTGCTCTAACTTGTAGTACGTACTTTATTACCATTATTCAGAAGAACAGAATTAAATACCTACTGTAATATTAATAATTTTTGTGGGTTTCATTAAAGTTTTCAGTTGGAGGGCACTCGGTTTTCACAGTCGGGCAAAACTTTTTGAACTGACCCTTTTTTTAATGAGAAAAACGTTCTTCTGGATGGTCAAATAAGGCAGGCAAAATCATCCTCATGGTCAGTCAATTTGCCTGGTGCTGGCCCTTAATGATTAATCCTTGATATTACAGTGTACTTATTTCAGTCTGACTAAAATTGCTTAGGGTCTTATCTTCATGGAACTGTCATAAATAAATTCATTAACTAACTTGTTCATAAACTTAAACTTATCAAATCATATCAAGCACAGTTCCTTAAACATTTTATAAACTCGAAACATGAGTTAGTCAGGCACTCATTTAAGCACCACATGTCATGTCACTAGTCTTCTATCAATTTATTTTGTTTTCAGTTTTTACCAGGGAGATGTTTTTGTAGTTGATGATGTAATTGACAGTGATTGGCTCTGGGTGACAGCTCAGAAAAACAAGGAGAAGGGACTTGTACCTGCAGCCCTTGTTGAAGACGCTGTGAGTATTATTTATTAAGCTCCCTAGCCTATAGTCCCACCCACTACCCCCTGGGGATTCTGGTTAAAAGTCAAGTCTCTAGTCTACATGTAAATTTTTGTTCATTGTCTGTATATATTTTGTTTAGTTCAAGCTGGGAGACTTGAGCAATTACTCAAGTTTAGCAATTTACTCTTTGGTGATTACCTTGCTCTTGGTGTGAGCATTTTTATAATCAGCAAGAGGGAAACTTCATATACATGGACATTTAACTATGGCCCTAAAAGTGTCCATATTTAGAGGTTAGAATATGTATACCTAAGATATAAATGGTGCATACATTTACACAGCTAAACAACTGTACAGCATTGACTTTCAAGAGAACTACTGCTCATGGATTTCTACTACTATTTAATACATGTATTGTAGTTGTTGCTGATTCTCAATGACTTCCTCAAAACTAAAATCCTGGAAGGCATGATTGAAAACTATTTCTAATCAGGCTCTTGCAGCGTATCAAAATTCATCACACTAAAAGTAAGCTATACACCCATGTATACTGTACATGTAGTTTTCAAATTATGGGTTAATGTAGCAGAAAATGTTTGAGCTAGGAATCAACTCATGTTGTATGTAAAGTGGGATTTGAATATATCTTGTCCAGTTCCAGGCAATTTTGATCATTCTGTCTGTCTATTTTGTACATTCCAGTGTGAAAAATGTAATACTGTGTAACTGGGGAGAAGGTTTTATTTTGTAAATGGAATTTTCATCTTTTAACTGTCTCTTTCCCATCCTACAGAAATCAGATCTTGATCCTTGTGCAGGAAAACCGTAAGTCTTTTAAATTTTCTTCTTTTTTTCCTTGAATTTATTGATCCTTTCTACAGTTACAGTTGTAGTGCTGATCTAACTTCCTCATTTTATCATCTTGTCAATCAAAGGTGGTTCTTTGGAAATATTTCAAAACAAGAAGCACAAGAAATTCTTTCAAGAGGTATTTATAGCATTTGTGGCTTTTTGTCTAGTAATATTAGATTTAGCTAAGCCTAAAAGCATAGTTCCTGATTGCAATAATTAACCATTAAGGAAAAAGAGGATTTGTTTTTCTTGGATCAGAAACTCAAAGAATGATTAATTGTGAGGATGTAATTGTTCAGCATGTGGTTTCACTATTTTTTCCAGTTAAATTTTAACAAACATATACCTAATACAGTAAGCATACCCGAGATTGTGAAAATTATATATATGCAATATATCAGGGACTTTCCAAGAGATGGTTGGGCAATGAATATGTCGCAAGAGAAGTAAAAAACATGCCAGGGGTTAATTCGTGTAGAAATTCTGCCTTTGTATGTGCTCCCTCCTCTTCCCCCAGAGTAACAACCTGGCTTGAGTCTGTGATCCATTTGAAAAACCAGTACCTGGTCATGGAGACCAACTGTTTGGCACAGAGAGGGGGTTTTATTGAAAGCAAAAAGCCCCCCTCCCATCAGACTTTTAGCCAGGATTTGAAAAGTGGACCTCCAAATATGCTAAAGGGTCTACTCACATGAACAATTTATAAGGCAACATATGAAATATAAAACAATTTTCTCTCATAAGTGGCCATCCACAGGACGCCTGGAAGCCCATCTGGCTAAAAGTCTGCCCCCATCCCCTTGAATACAACCAAGGAAAGTAGCCTTATATTAGGAGTCATTAATTACATTTTTGTAATGACCACAGAAAGGAGGCATTTCATTTATACAAGAATTAATTTGCATTTGTACACTTTTAAAAAACTAATCTTAGACATTGTATGATGAGCCTTCATTCTGTAGCCACCCCCCCCCTCCCCCGTCCCAAAAAGAGAAAATATCAAGGCTTCACTGTTCTTATATCTTTGCAATTCTCTCGATGTTACTTCAGAATAAGGATGTCTGTTAGGTGCTAAAGAAGACTTGACATAGATTAATGTTTATTGTTTTAATGGAACATAATGGCTGATTCCCTCCATGAGATGCGCCTTCAGGGAATCATGATAGTTGTATTCATGAAAACAAACATCCAGTCCAAGATGATGAATACAACTACCATGATTCCCTGCAAGCACGTCTCCCAGAGGGAATTGGCCATTGATATAATCTTAAAATAACAGGTTTACACATTACACATGTACATGTACTTAGGGATGGACCATTTTTTTTGCAATTTCCCAAAAAAATTCCTGTGCAGCAAAAACTGTTGAAAAACAGTTGTGCATGGGGAGCCTTGGGGAAAAAAATGAGCATGTATTTTCTACTATACAGGTCTTATTTTTGATGTTGAAAAAAATTCTTGCACAAGGTAATGCCCACCCAAAAAGTTATGCACAATCTAAAGGTGAGAAAAATTTTTTTAATGTCCCAGAAGATTGCCCAACCCCCCTCCCCCCTAAAACAATAATGGTCTGTCCCTTAGTCTGTTCAAACGTATACCAGAGGAATTCTATAGTGTTTCACTGTTTGCTTTACATAAATCATATTGTAACAATGGATACCAATGATATTGAAATACATGCACCCTTACCAAAACAGTCATCAATTGGAAGTTCAAATGCATTGTGGGTAATTGTTCTTGGTAATGTTATTCAACAGATGGCATTGTGGGTAGTTTCCTTATAAGGCCAAGTGACAAGTCTCCAGGGGATTACTCACTCTCACTCAGGTGTGAAGATTAAATTGTAGTTTTTCTTTTCTGGTTCAATCTTTGATAAGCTCACCTCATTTTGTCTCATCGCTACTGGCATACTGTACCTGGCATCTGTTTAGTGAGATTATTTTAATTTTTTATATGGGTCTGCTTACAAGCTGCAGCCTTTTTGACTTTTCACTGTAGTTAACGTGAAACTACTCTAAACAAGGCGGCCTAAGTGCGTTCTTAACAAATTGACCAGTTGTGTTTGAATTGTGTCTGGGCAAGGATTCTGCGGTTCCTTTGGCGCACCGTGATCCGAGTGATCTTGGATTGATCTGTTTAGAAAAGAAACGCAAAATCCGTTTTCGGATTTAAGAATCCAATCTTGGATTTTCTGAAAGAAACGCACCCTAAGATCGTATCTTACTTGGTGAACTGTTTTTTTTTTTGTTACCAAAACGGAATGATGCATCATCTGTTATAGAGTAGTAAGTGATCTTAAAGTCGGCCGAGAACCCAGGCCAAGGCAAAACTCATTTCTAGCCAACTACAGTGGAATGTCTACGGAATAACCTTGTAGAATGGGTTACTTAATTGCTCACAAATATACTGAAGGTTACGCAATGGCGTCCTGCGAAATTAATACTAGTGGAACAAAGTATTTAATGATATGAAAATAGCTCTGAAAGAGGGGACACATGAAACATTCCGTGATGTTACCAATGATACAATAAGTCAAATTGTTCTCACATTCTGATTGATTCTTATGATTGATTGGGTCATTTTCATTACACCCCGCTATTGCGGACTCTCGCTATTACGGGCACCAGATGACGGCGTCCGAGAGTTCTAGCTATTCTTAAATTCGAGTTTAAAATAATGTTATGTTTGTCTAGTGGAACCTCGATATAACGATGGGCCAAGGGACTGGCAAAATATGTTCACTTGAACGAGGTTTCGTTATATCGAGGTTCTTTTCCATATATTTTACTATTGCTGGGGCGAGGAATATCGTTCGTTAGACCGAGGACATTGTTACATAGAGGTTCGTTAAATCGAGGTGCCACTGTATGTATGTAGTGGACTCTGTAGTCTTTGTAGTTTCCATAATCATCAATTCGAATTCTCCAACCGGGAAACGGGCCTTATTTTTGGTTTTAATTGTTTTTAATTCATGCTTTTCAAAATTGGTAGCTCATACATACAAAGAAGAGCCTGAAAAAATGAAATCTAGTGTATAATTTACAATGATGTCAAAGAGTGTTAAAGCGCACAACTTCTTTAGTCGTGAAAGTATAAAAAACTTTCTCATGTTTACAACTTATTCTTAAAGTTAGATCGCGTGGGTTGGTATTTTTTCAATGTCATTTTTAGCTTTTCTTCAGGCGTAGGCCCACACAGGAAAATAGTTTGTTTTCCAAAAAAAAAAAAAAGCTAAATTGATTAAATTATCATTTTTATCAATGGCCCTTGATTTCTCCGCTATTTTTCGGAAAACGGTTTAAAACGATAAACAGAGTTCACCAAGTGATTAGCGTCTGAGAACCTGAAGTCATCCTTACCAAACGTTCAGAACACCACAATGGTTATGCAGTGTTCTGAGTAGAAAGAAAAGCCATCGAACTACAGAACCTCCGCACGTGAACCGTCAATGCACATGTCTATTTTCAATTAGACGCCGCAACTGCAGCTGCACAATGGCAGTTCTAAGTTATGAAACTCTGCTCATTACTGAATAAGACCTTTAAAAAATACTAGACGCCTTCCGGGTTTTCCGGCTAGATCTGTCTGTTGTTTCTTTAAAGAGGGACAAAGTGGGCGTTTTCCAGGATGTTTTTTTTTACAGTGAAGCCAGTCTATATGGTGTTTCCTGCCTTGCCAGTGTGTCCCAGCTGAAACTTAACTGAGACTGCGCCCTTGTGAATACGTTGCCGAAAGCGTGTGTGGGTTATTTGACACTTTTGACTTGACGAAGACAAAGCTCGCACCTAAATATTCCCAAATATCTCGTTCACTGCCTGCGTTGTTGCCAGAAAACTGAGAGAATCTTAGCGCTTAAACGAAGCCACTGTTCTTGTTCATGAGCATGTTGACACTGTGTTTTAGGGGGTATTAAAAGGCTTCATTGCAGATTGCTGTCTACGCCGCTGATTTCATAAACGTTGTATTACCTTTTCTTGAATTTATTAAGCAGTGAGGCTTTTCTATTTGAACTCGAAAAAAACTTGTATTACATTCGCAGAGCTCCTGAGGGTATCACGCGCTTTCTTATCAGAAAACAAGGAATGCAGTATTCTATGGGCGGCAGAATGTTTGACAGGTAAGATTGCATTAATGCTCTTTACTGATCAACTTTATTAGCTTTTGTGATTGTTTTTCCTGATACTATCTTACTTTTCGCAGCATATTTGTTTATGCCTTAAAAATATGCTCTTCCTAACTAAACTTGGCGTCTTAACACTGTCAAGCGTTGTCGGTGTGGAATTCCTTTCGAGGACCCGTTGTCAAATCTTGCAACACATGTGACGCGTGCAGGGCAGATGTCGCTTGAGGGCCAATGTTTGTCAAACCTCTTCCTTATTTTATATTACACATCCTTTAACTTTGCTGTGCACATTCACAACATTGTGAAGACAAGTTGAAAATCCTACCTAACAATCAGATCACGAGCTGGAGATTTCTATCACTTCGTCCCCTCGTCAACTATCACGTATAGAAATCGATAGCGACTGAATAATCTAATTGTTTTAGTATAAATCTGCTAGTCGTTCAGAACTTTTTCTAAATCCTCCCCACAGACACTTATTCGAATTTTGTGAAGCTGACGTCTTCAGATGTGTGCATGCATAATCTTGATTTCGTTTCAATAAAAATACAGTCGAACCTCCCGTAAGCGACCACCCAAAATGTCATGCCTATGTGGTCGCTCACGGGAGGTGGTCGCTTACCAGAGCTTAGAACTGCATATTGGGTCAAAATGTTGCCTCATTAGCATATGGTAATTTTAAGACATTTAGGTCGTCTCTTGTACGACTGATAGAGTACAGTGTATGTGCATTTTATCTTTGAATTTTCAATGTTTTATTCATGTGAAAAATCAATTTCGAGAAAAAAATCCGGTACTACCCAGGAATGCAATAATGTTACAACACCTTATTATCCAATTTTCGCATTATTATCTGTCAATTGGTCGCTTACGGGAGGTTAAAAACAAAAGAAAATTTCAAACTTTCAGCTCTAAAAGTGGTCGCGGTCGCTTACGAGAGGTAGTCGCTTACAAGAGGTTCCAAATATAGTGATTTGACTTGGAAACTTTTGGTATTTAGGAAAACTGGTCGCTGAGGAGAAGTGGTCGCTCACGAGAGGTGGTCGCAACTGGAGGTTGCACTGTAGCTTATGATTTTAAGATCCTAGTCAGTGGACTATTTTACTAAAATTCACTACCATTTTCTTGCAAGAATTGTTCTCCATTACTGATTCTAGCCTCCCTGCTGAGTGAAAACCTCGCGGGTCGTATAGTTACTACAAAGGTCATCTTTATCACGCAAGCAAGAGCAAGACCCTCATTTTTTATTGTATTTTTGTAGCAGAACTTAATTTTTTTGTTGTTGTTTTAGTGTGGATGCCGTTGTAGCAAGGTATAAACACGAACACATTGTCGAGGGCCTTTCTCTGAGAGAACCAGTATCGAGGGTGAGCCAGCTCTCTTTGATTCTTATAGTTCAATCTTTATGAAAAACCAAAATGTAAAATGTTCCAGGTTCTGTGTTTGTTTTGAACTTTGGCAGATTTGGTGCTTTGGTGCAAGAGAAAAAGCACTGGCATCTGTTTCCTTGAATCTTCAACAGACTTTCTAAACAACTGATAGAGATTCAATTTTAGCTGGCGGTCCAGACGATATTCAACAGATGACGAACCTTTGTTAACCGATATCGTGACGTCTCGGCTGCCATTTCCAAATTCAGGATTTCTTTTGCTCCTTATTGCTACCAGTCTTGCTGTAAATCATTTATACCACACGTACTGAAGGATTGATCGAAAGTTTGTTCGAATTCCTTTTCTTAAAGGAGCTCAGTCACGGTATTTCCAGTTATTTTGACCGCGTACAAAAGTTACCTTTAAATTGAAGGAAATTTGAAAATAATAGTTTACTAAGATAGAAACACACCAAAGAGATGATAATAAGCCATAAAGAACAAGGATGGTTAACGATGAAGAAGATTGACACGGATTACAAATGACGAACTTGAAAAATTTAGGCTTAACTTTTTAAGATGAGCAAACCGTGACGTAGCTCCTTTAAGCCTGGGGAACGAGGTTACACAACTGTCTGTTAAAGCAGGAGGAAACGTTTGTGGATTCATACGCGTGCTTCCAGTCGCAAACTGTATCCTCGGCTTTTGGACTTTATTTAAGTTGCGAAAACAGTCAGTTTCTGGTATCCTGTGTTTTGTAAGACGGAAAAAGAAAGTTCTGTTTTTTTCTCTATTGTGTTCCAGGCTCAGGATTGGGACCTTCCTCACAGGCCAATGACACCGAGCAGGAAACTGGACCAACAAAATGGCTCATCATTTATGTTCAACCGATCTAGAGCCCCAGGGCCTGCTATTCTAAATAGAAGTCAACCGGCATTCAAGAGAGGATATTTAGTAAAGAAAGGTGACTTAGGCGTTCTTGTCGATCGTTTAGTTAGGGCGGTTTTCAATTAAGTGTCGTAAACCCAGAACTGAAGTAATCACGCTAGCCAATCACAAAGGACACAGACAGTCCAGTGAACCAATCAAAACTCGAACTAATTACATGTAGCTGACGCAAAGCGCGGGAAAACGAGGGCGAGCGAGTCACGATTGGTTTTGGTTTTACTTCTATTGGATGAAAAAGTGGCGCGAGTTTTTTAGGCCTATCGTATGGCTTAGGCCTAGGGCAAACGTCGAATCTTAGTCGAATTTAATTCGTCGAACCTATTAATTTTGAAATAGGCGCATGAATGGTGCGACGTTTGTTGCAATTAAATTCGACTCAAATTAATTGGTTCGACTCTAGCATAGGTTCGACTTACCAAGTCGGATAATGCGACAGTGGTTCGGCGTTTCAGCAAACGCCTCTCTAAACACGCGCTGAACTCAGTTCATAAATCATGCAAATTACAAAGTAATTGATTCAAATGTGATGGACCGGGCAATCCCCAAAAAAATACCTCCCCCCCCCACAGCAAAACGCTATTCCCCCCCCCCCCCTGACGAACATGCGCTGTGCAAAGACAATTTCGCGACCGGGAATGTATTCTCGCCCCCAGAGGCCGCGCTCCTTTTGGTGCTGACCAAAATGAGCGCGGCCTCTGGGGACGAGAACGAAGGAAGAGAATGCCGAAAGTCATTGCTGACATCGCACAGCGTGATGGAAATGTGTTGTTCCTGTTTCATTAACACTAAATATGAATGCTTGAGATGCGAATGGCCTACTTGCAATAAATGCTCAATGTTTGAAGAAAACGAGGACGTTGAGGGATAGAGAGCCGGGAAAAGCGTTGCATACTGCGAGGCTTGTGACAGGGACTTAAAGAGAGCCGCGCCGGATCTACCGTTGTCTGAAGAGAAGAGTATCGGCATTTCGCTAGCAAGTCGTAGCGGTAACTAGTCGCGCATCGAGTGAACAGCACAGGGACACGTGCTTATTCCTGTGTTTTAATGAAGTGCAACTTGTGAAATAGGATCGACGCAGGTTCGACGTTTGCTACCACGCTGGAATTAAGTCGACTCTTTGTCGTACCTATTTTTAATTTATTCGACGCGACTTGGATTCGACGTTTGCCCTAGGCCGTAGTGACGCAAAACCAATTACTTTTCGACTCTCAAATGAAAACCGCTCTATTCTCATAATTATATTGTTTTACGTTGCTTTTGATAAAAGTGATAAGTCCAGTGGTTGTTCTTTTTTGTGGTTTCACGTTGCGTTGTCTTTCTCCCTTAACAGGACACCGCAACAAGTGGAAAAGAATGTTCTTCGTTTTAGATGGGTTTGAGCAACATTTATACTTCTTCGAAAATGAAAAGGTTAGGTACAAATTATTTTTTTATTAACTTCTTTGCGTGATGGCGAGCCACAGGACAATCGCGATTGTCTGAAGCTGTGGGATGACGTCACGTTCAGTTGCTTAGCAAGATGTTTGACAGACGTCACATTTCATCATTCCTTAGCTAGCCTCCCTCTAACTCTCTTTTTCTTTTCCATAGAGAACTAAACCAAAAGGTATGATGGATCTTAGCTTCTCTATGGTTTACGAAGTCCACCAAAGTTTTTTCGGCAGGTAAAATATAGCTAATACTCAACTCAACAAAATTACTTGCTTCTAATGGTACTGTGGTCTTATGGTTTGTAGTAATAACAATGCGGCCCTCGAGTGCGAGGGCCGCATTTGGGAATATTGGCCCGAGGTCGTGGCGCAGCGAGGCCCGTACAAAACAGACCGAGGGCCAATATTCCCCAGTGCGGCTTGAGCAAGCTAGGTTAGTAAGTAGTTTATTATATGGCAGAAAACAAAAAAAACATAGGGCTCATGACCGCTTTCATGGAAATTGAGTTTGTGTCGCAAAATCATGACCAAGAAAGAACCAATCAGAATGTTCAGATTTGCCTCAAGAGACTACCTTGCCATATAATAATCTGGTGTCAGTATTGTCTTATGGTGTGTTGTAATCTGTAATCAAACGCTACGCAAGGAATAGTTAGATTTTTCGATCATTTTCCGTCATTCATTCGATTGAGCCACATCGACCACATTTGCCGATCGTCTGCATTCTATACGATAAATATTAAGTCAACAATATTTTGCGAATAAGGTTTTATTGATTTCGTAATTATTTCCTCTCTTTCTCTTCTTCTTTTTTTCTTCTTTTCAAGGCCAAACTGTTTTCAAGTGGTGGTGCGGGCATTCAACGAGTCCCGGATGTTCTACCTTTGTGCCGACACACAGGATCTTGCAAACGTGAGGAGTTTGTTAATGTTTCGCCATTGCACATGATACCTTTAATATGAGATGAAATCTGGAGCGAATCTCAGTCATCTGGCGGTTGCTTGTGGGACCGAGGGCCCTGCGAATCCACTGAGGGCCGCCCCACAGGTCACGTACCGTCGAGGGGCAGGCCGCTGGCTGCATTGGTTTGAGTCTAATTTTGCCTATAATATATTTAGCCACATGTTACTCGTAGGAAACAATATGGCTTCTAATCTTCTGGGTTCTCCCTAGTAATGGTCCCAGAAGTGACTGCGAGATGAAACTCGCTCCAGATTTCTTCTTGTTTCTTAAGAGGCGAATTTCCATGTGACCGAAGAAGTTGAAAATGAGAACGTGAGGCAAAAAGGTAGTCTCTGGAACTGGCTTGCCATTATTTTTTCCGCGCTGTTGATAATGCAATCAGCTTAAACACTTTGCTAAAGTTCTTGGATCGAAGGAATTTTTCAATGTGCTTGCTGTACCCGGGAACAAACCAATTTATGCTAGCCTGCTTTTCTTATCGATCAGATTACGTTTCTCGTGCTAGAAAATCAATCTTCCTTGCTCATAACGTTATGACATTTTTTTTTTCTGTATTTCAGGAATGGATGGAGGCCATCAAAAAGTTTTGCGGTAAACCAGTGAACACGAACCTCGGCGAGCGCGATGTTAAACAGCTCAGGAGTCTGGAAGTGATCATTGTTGAGGCGCACAAACTGAGTTCCAATAAAGTTTCACATCCTTACTGTATGATCTCTTTGAACGAAGTCAAAACGTGCAGGACAAAGACACAGGAAGGACACTCGCCGATATGGAACGAGGAGTTTAAATTCAAGTAAGCGGCGACTAGTGGAGTTCTGAAAAGAAATTTCGGTATTGAAAATGAGTCACCTTTCCACTCACCTCGCGTTTGTTACTCTGCTTGAAAAAAGAACTAGATTCCATTAGTCTTGATTCATTCTAATCGGAGTACAGGATTTATAGCCAAATGGTAACATGTGTAACCATTTGTGAACTGAACGACCTTGGCTGTGGAGTCCATAGTGGGTATTGCGTAATAACCTCATTAATATGTCAGGTTGTCGAAGTCTTCTTGCGTAATTCTCTTTTGTTTTGAATTTGAAAGAAGCTTTCCGCCATTAACTGTTTCTACAGCTGTTTTCGTTGCCTGTTTTTTTATGTGTGGGGTTTTTGTTTTTTTTTCCGCTGGATACAGAACTTACGGATCTACCATGCAATGTTAACCTTAATTGCCTCAGGTTATTAACCGTTTTTGCATGATAAGTACCGCTAACTGGGCTATTGCCTATATTTGCTTTCAACGAGTTCAAGTACCAGGGGTGTTATGTAACGTTAAGATATACAGCAATACTACCGTGTAATAAGCAATATTACCGTGTAATAAGCAATACTACCGTGTAGTAATTTGTGTTTTTCTTGTAGTGACCTACCCTCCGATGTATCGTATTACTCAGTTGATCTTTACAATCGCAACAAACGCTCCAAAGATGTTCTAGTTGGTATGTGTGGGTCATACACAATGTGTAATCTATCAAGCAGTTTGACATTTTTTCACTTATGCCCTTTAGGCAGCGTTCACACTATGCCGGAGGAATGTGAAAACGTAGCTGCATTTCTACAATTTGGCCAACCATCCACACTAATCCGTCACGAAAACGGGGCTTCTCTAAAACGCTCTCCGAAACGAAGGAATTTGAAAACGTCGGCTTTTCGATTGCGTGTGGAGGGAAAACATTTTGAAAACGGAGCTTTTCGAAAACGATGGCGTCACGATGATCATCATCCTCAAACACAAATCCAAAGTGACCGGTGATTGTTGCATTTGCAAATTCCTCCCGCTTAGTGTGGACGGGGCTTTAGTTTGCATTCTGCCTACCTTCACATCGTGGGAAAAAGCTTGTTCTACGAGTGAATGCTCAGTATGCATATTGAAGCTATTCTGTGCTAAGGACTCACGTATAACTTATATAAACAAACTTGTGTTTCTTGTTTGAGCAAAGTATTCAATGTAAAGTAGACAAAGCAAAAAGGTGTAATCTTGAACCTTTTGACGTTGGGCTTGACTTGGAAACGGTTGATTTGCTTGCTTTGACGTTGGCCATAGCCCTTGAAAACTAAATCTGGTTAAATCTTGTAAGTGACGGTAAGTAACTGATAACTGCCTCACAATCGAACTGTTGCTTTATCTTGTCTTCAACAGCAAGTGCGATGGTTCCATTGAACCGTTTACCAAAAGGAAACGTTTTAGATGAATGGTACCCAATCCTCCCTCCCTCTCACTCCAAAATGGAGGTCGGTAGCATTCGCGTCAGGAGTAAATTCACGGTAAGACAAACTGACAGCAATACCTTAAGCGATTTTCACTAGAATTTTGAAAGTAATTCCCATTTGCTTTGGTTTTTCATTACCACGCTAAACGATTGGCTAAAACAACTCGCGCCACTTTTTCATGCAATCAGTATTTAACCAGAACCAATAGTGTCTCGCTCGAACACGTTTTCCCGCTCTTTGCGTCGGCTACACGGCCTTGAGTTTTGATTGGTTCATTGATTGTCTGTGTCATTTGTGATTGGTCAGAGTGGTTACTCGGGTTTTGGTTTTAGAACACTCAAATGCAAATAACAGTTTCTCCGGAATGTTCAGATATTGTCTAAACTACTTATTCCTTTGTGGAAGCTGTATTGAAAAACGACGTTTTAGGCATTTATGTAGCATCTGAATTTCGATTGACGGAGCGAACTATTATTCTGTTTTGCAGCATGAAATCATTATGCCTGTTGAAGAATATAATTCACTAAAAGAGGTACGTGTGCTTTAACTGAACCAAATCTAGAGAGACTGCTGAGAGGTTGTGTGTTTGTGCGACAATAGCGACAACAACAACAACAACAACAACAACAACAACAACAACAACAACATCTATATACTACCTGGTAACATGTGACGGAAAAGTCAGGTGAATTTGAACGAAACCAAAGGGTAATTAAGTCAGGAACAGACATTTTGGGGAGGACAAGGAATTTTAGGGGCTTGCTTTAAACGTCGGGGGAAATGAACAAAATTGCATATCAACGAGAAGCGATATTTGGCCGCGTATAAAGCCCCGGCCAAACGATCGCAACACGTCAACGCAACATATCGCAACATTGTTGGGCGCAACATGTTGCGTGCGTTTGGCCACCGTGTTGCGATGTGTTGCGACATGTTGGGTGTTGTTGGCTCAAGTTTGAAAATGGTCAAATTTGAG
>Ga0126339_10000256_pt1 | contig 26177 bp, 8 predicted proteins | sample OrbTmetagenome_2_FD_92532 | JGI IMG/M metagenome (GOLD analysis project Ga0126339, IMG submission 92532) | Coral microbial communities from Petempiche,Puerto Morelos, Mexico - Orbicella T R C metagenome | ecosystem: Host-associated > Invertebrates > Cnidaria > Coral | place: Petempiche,Puerto...
AAAACACGTTAAAGAAATATCGAGGTGTTAATAATGTACAGTCTTGAACGTACCCTAAAAATTGAACGGTGAAGGAAAACAAAGTAAACAGATGTCTTAGTTGTTGCTATACATGTATCAGAGGTCGTATAAAGGGAATTGAAATAAATAGTTTTTTTAGAAGTACTTTGATCATCAATTTTTTTATGGGTTGATATAGATCTTTTGTTCACGGAACGGAGTTGATGTACATTTACCACTCGAGTTCTGCGTCAATGTAAACTGACCTGGTACTAAATAGAGTTTCAAGAATTTGAACTGTTTAGATTCTGGGGTCTTGCGCAAAATTACAGCATTTAAGCTTTGCTAAAAATGATCTGAACACGGTATATATACGGTTGAACCCACGTAATACCGACAGCTTTATCTATATTACCAACCGCTCAATTGTTCAAGAGCAACTCGATATTTTAAGAGAAGATTGACTTTATCTGTTTATTCCGATTAGTAACTGCACTAAAATTTCGATTGACTCCTCTTTGGTATTTATTCCATGCAGCATTTTGATCGGTTGTTACGTCATAAATCTTCAAAGCGATGCACTCCTACTTTTTGTTATTGCAATGTTTGTTTGTACAATACGAATCCTACACGTGAAACTTGGAAAAGTCTGCTATTAAGAACGGCACCGCCTCCCATTAGCTGTGGAAGGGTTTTCAAGATGTTTAAAGTTATTGTCACGAACTTTCATGTTAGTCCTCAAGTCATGTTCACTAGAAAGCTATCCGCAAATATGAGATGACCAGGTGCAATTTGGTATCAATTTAAAGTTCCAAAACGCTTTTGAAAAGGTGCAAGCATTTTTGAAAAATCGCGAAATTTTGAGAACCGATAATGGCTAGGTGGCAAAATATGACCCCACACCATATTCACTTAAAATTTATCGCTGCGAAAATAGTCCCACTTCAGTTAATATTTAAACAAACGTGCTCCTTTCCACGTCTGGTAAACATCTTTGTTCATGTTTGTTAAGGGGTGTAAGTGACTTTTTCAGGTGATGCCATCAAAACTCGTGTGTCGTCATTTGGGGCCGCAGCATTTAGCGAGTTTTACTCGTATAATATATAAGCTTAAGTCTCGCTTGTTTATTCGCGCGCGGGCAATAAGCAAGAGCACAAAGAACCACTCGCACGTGCACGATACAGCGACCGGTGCTTTGAAAATTTCTAATTATAATTAGCAATGTATAATGGGAGTCCAATATGGCCAACTCTCAAAAAGAAGAGTTTTAGAAATATTTGACTGCATGCTGTGCAAAGTATTGCACCTTTGAGAAATAACTTTTTCTTCAAACATTAAAACGATCGAATTACCGCACCAATAGAATACATAAAAACACTCTAAGTGGGGTGACTTCTATTTTATTGTTTATTTCTGAAGACCAATTAAAAATAAGCGCCGGACCAGAAAGCTGCGCTCTTTTTCTCCAGAAAAGTTCCTCGTACTCTGAGCTCAATAGTGCAACAACGTAGTCATTCTTAGCGGATTTATTAAGAGAGGGACTTTTTAACCTAATTATCGAGAATGTCTTGCGATCATTGTTATTGATGTAGTAATGCTAGTATCTATATTTCATTTCTTTGTATCTTCCTACATGATGTCAAAAAAAACGACTTGAAAGCCAAGTGCTTTTTAGAGAGAATAATATCGGTTCAGTGATAAAGGTCCACTAGCTAAGACTGTTAGGAATTTCGTCTCCAGTTCAACTTAGACTTGACCGCTAATGACTTCTTCTCATTAGTGCTATGAATGCACACGATCTTTTGACAACATACGTTTCCCGAGTACAACCGAGGAAGTAAATTGGAATTTCCATTTCGTGTGCGAGACAGCTTACAAACTTAGGGGGTGACACCGACAGACCAGATATAATTCTCTCGGTGAATAACGTCATCAGTTCTTGGGAACTCAAGATCACTTGTCGCTCTGGACAACAAGAGTGCAGTTGGAGCTTTCCACATTTCATCAAATTAGAAATGAAAATAATATTTTTGGCTCTGATTGTGCAGTGTTGCATCAACTTTGCATTAGTACAGGCCTTCGTGATAACCAGGGCAACCCATGGCAGAGACGCTTTCAAGATACCTGCTTCAATTTGCAAGGGAAATGGTGCCCAGTCAGGCAGCGATTGCAAATCTTTCTACGCAGTGGATAGAGCTCGCGATTGCTCCTGTATGTGTCCTGCCAGAAATGCGACATTTGCTTTTCACAAAAGGCGATGGTCGTGCGTTGAAAACCGAAAACTGAGGGGACAATTAAATCGAGGTAAGAGAATACTGTTTATTAAAAAAAAATTCACATCACTTGGCTTTTAATGGAAAGTGTAGGAACGAAAGTTTGAGCTCAGAAAAGGATCCCTTTAACTTAGAGACATTTAATTTTAGGGTGGTATCATATTTAAAGGGTATTGTTCTAAAAGGGCGCATTTTTGGAACTTCATATTTTTCGGTTTAGGCCGAAATTAGAATGCACTAAAAAATCTGAAAGCGTACACAAGCCCTGATATTTGAAAGAATGTCGGTTTTCATGAACCTTGAGCGTATTTTAGGTGAAGACGTATTATAAATGGAAGTAGTTTTGCATGTTAAGAATCGGTGAGCTCATATTTGGAAAGAATTTGCGTCTAAAGAACCGATTTTGGGCACTCAGTACGTCAGCAAAAGGATATCAGAATTCTTTCATCTCGAAACAGTACTCATATGAACTCGAAAACAACTCTTTGAAATTGCTTTTAGTGTAAGACAAGATAAACATTGGGTTTTTCGTAAAATATACAATTTGAAAAACTCAGAACAAAACCCATTAACGGTTTAGAAAAATGAACTTTGATCGGTTTGTTGCTATCGACATCATAGATCTGCCAACAGCAAAACGTATCTATGATATTGAAATGCTTTTAGAAAGCTTGATTTGAAATTCCTTCCTAATCAATATGGTTTTTCTGAGAGAGCTTAATATAGAACAAGAAAAAACTTACAATTTTAATCTAGACTGGGTAAAAGCTGAATTTATTCTTTCTTGGAATCCATTTTGATTTGTGCTGCAACACATTTTTAGCGCCTAACAGTTTGAAGTCCCGAGATATATTTGCGTTGTTTTAACCTTTCGGTTTTCTGTGAATCAATACTAAACTTATGCAATTAAGCATGAAAATATGCCCCAAACCCCCCGAAAAAGAAAACAGCAACCAGAAGATCGCATCGAGGCAGAGTGTTATTTCAGTCAAGGAATCAAATATGACAGTAAGTTAGAGCTCTAAGATTTCTTTTGCTGTAGTTTTTTCAATTTTTCCTCATGATACATTTTGAGCAGAACATTGCGACGAATGTCTCTTTTATTGACATTCTGTCGATGGACATAAATAACGTGCAAGATATTGGGTTTGTTGCCAGTGTTGCCTTGTGGAATTACCAAAACAAAGTATAGATTTGATTGAGGTAGAACACGGAAAGCTAATAGATTGCTCAAGGTAATTAAACGAGGCTCAATTTTGGTTTCGTTACGAGACTTTTCAAGTCAATACGCCTCAGTAATATAATATATGAAAGATCATCCCAGTTGTGAATTCGAACGAATTTCATAAGGTATGCACTGTTACGACAATAGCGGATTCGAACCCATGGCCCGGTTGATTAGGGTCAGGCACTGATATCGCAGAGTTAATGCCTTCGAATCCCGTTCAAGCATGATATTAATTTCGCTTTTTTTTCATGAGTGCCTAAGTTGCGTTCACACTGCAATACTCTTTCATGGGGCATATCTTTCTCTCGCAGTTCAACTATACGATATTTCATATATTCACTAAACCGCAGTGATTGCAAACAAAAATCAAAGGGGCCTAAAAACTATCTGTTGCTATGACAACATACTGTGTTTTGTTATGTGCGTAATTTCCGTTACGAATTCCAAGCAGAAGGAACCTTTAGTGAAATATTAATCATAAGCATAGCTTTTTCAAGGTAGAGAAATAATAACAAGAAAACTTCATAATCAAAGATAGCTGATCATTGAAGAGGCGGAGAATAAGATCTTAATAGATTACGAACAAAGCCGTGTTAAAAAACGTACTTGTCTAATAATAGGTCGCCAATTTTAACAAGATTCGTTATCTGTGAAGACGGTCAGTTGTATGCAAACGTTATATTAACTACGCATATTATGCAAGAATAAACACAACATCTCTATCATTTTTAATTCATAGGCTGTGGTTTTATTACTTCGTTTACTACGGAGAATGCAGACAAACGCTTACCAACACTAGCCTTTGGTGAGCGGAGAGAAATTTCACTGTGGTTTGTTTTCTGGCAGTTCTGGACTTGCACATTGGATATTCGCTCTTCTTGGTATTTGGGATGCAGGGGCTCGAAAATTTCCTTAAGAAATTACTACAACTCTGCGGTGAAACTTTTCACGCTTAATCGCAGAGACTCAAATGCGCCATACGTCCTGAGGGTAAGTGCACATTTTCAAATGAACTTGGGTTATCTTTAGCAGAGACGGATCCACAATTTTTCAAGAGGTTTGTAGGGATGAATGATACCTTGAAGTTGTAAAATCAATGGGGCATGCCTCCAAAATGTTTCAATTTAGGCAATGGAAACTAATTTAAAGTTGTTACACCACATATAGTATAGCACTACCACAAAGCAGAAATTACAATGAAGTGAATGTCCAACGTGTTTCTATTCATTTCTTCTGTAATATTCACAATTTTATTTTGCTTCTTCAAAAAGGGGATGGCCAGCCACCCAATCCATCCCCCTAAATCCGCCCCTGCTTTATCCTATTCCAAGAACAATAAACTCCTAATCTATTTCAAAAGCTACAATATCCATACAATGCAAGACAGACAGGAGGCTCGAGCATTTATATAGAAACTGAAGGGAACCTCGTGGCTTATGTGGTAATCTAACGGAGCTAATATTTCAAGAATGGCAATTAGCAAGGCAAATGGATATTGCTTTGGTTTCAGGAGGTTCCAAGTGTTTTCATTCTGCAGCTTCTGTGATACTGTACGTGTAGAATGACGTTTTGCATTTTTTTGTGACTGGTGGAATTCCATTTTTGGGATCACTTGGGACTTTCTCTGGGCGTTTTTTCAAATCCCAGGAAGTTTGTGTAATGTGATAAAGAAACACGATGGAGAACAAAATTTCAGAATTTTTTAGCCTGTCATTTTGAGGAGACGGTTTGCTAAATACGTTTTAGTAGTGAGATAACTTCAGGGTACCTCATGAAGTAGTATTCACATTGTTTTCTTTTTAAGACTGCATCTAGAGAGAGAATGTAACAAAATAAGACGTGTGAAAAACCATGTAAGTTAATGGAGAGACTAAAAAAAATTGGTTTGAATAGATACAATTCTGAGTGAGCTTTTAATGCTTGATTTTCCATCTGCAGATTGTGTGTGATATTGCACTACTGTAAAAAAACACAGCTAATGACTGTCTAAGAATTTGCAGAGATAGTATGACAAATGGTTCACGCTTATTTGCTGATACGGTAATCCAAGAGGGATATTTTAACAAAGTAGGGATAATCAAATAAATCTCATAGAGAAAAAAGGGTAACAAATTCGAACGTGTGAGAAACTATGAATTTTAATTGACAGACTAAAAGAAGTTGGTTTGAAAAGATATAATTCTGAGTGAGATTTTACTGCTCGATTTGTCATCTGCAAATTGTGTGTGATATTGCACAGCTGTAAAAACAGCTGTTGACTTTCTAAGGATTTGCAGAGATTTTGTGACATTAGGAAGCTTTCTCAATATGGTAAATGATTATTTGCTGATGCGCGCGGTAATCCAAGGATATTTTTAACAATGTAGGGATAATCAAAAACATTTTGGTCGTGACTAAGAATCTTTGTATATAGGAGGACACTGATATTGATTATTATTATACATTGAACCCACTATCTCTTTTTTGATTGGCCGAAAGCGTACAGTGAATTTTCGAAATCAGCGCCTGTGACGTCATAACTGCAGATTATACAATAATCATGTCAAGGACACTCAAGGTCACGGGTAATCATGTCATGTATGACCGCGGTGCATGATTTCTACGGGTAATCATGTCAAGTTCGCGCGCTTTGTGTTGCTTGCCGTCAGTGAAGAAGCAAAAACATGACTTCCATTTCTTTTCCTTCAATATATAATAAAACAATTATTGGATTCGGTTTTTGTGATATCCAGAATAATCAAGGTCTCGGTAAGGGTTATCAGCCTCAGCCTTCGGCTTCGGCTGGTAACCCCTACCTTGACCTTGACTATTCTGGATATCACAAAAACCTCCTCAAATAATTGTTTATAATCCATCAAATATCTTCGCTTGCGTACGATTGGTCTAAACACGTCACATGAATGCATATGCCCCAAGTAAAACTGGGGACTATCCAAGGGATACTCCCCAATTTTCAAAACTGCGTGTGTTGCGAAAAATATTTGCTCGAGCTACGCTTTCGGAAAACTGATCGCTTCTCACAACCGACAATGTCCGCGGTCAAATATTTGAACATATTTTCGCGCCAAACGTAGGCTATTGTCTATCTAGTTTTGATGGAGCAACTAAATGGCTAATAATATCCGAAAATGACCCACCGAAAACTGTTCACTTATCGAGTAGTCTTATTTTCCGAACAAAGAAAAATTCTGTAGATTTTCAAAAGATGATGGACTGACTGTAAAGCTAGCTATTTTGTATAAGTTTATAAGTCAATAGAAATTTGCTTTTCTCTTGGATAAACAACAATATACCAGGTACAAATATTTAACTGTACCTTTAACTGTACCGTTAAATCGAGTTGTATTTTAGTCTCATTGCAATTTGTGACAAGTCTACTTGGGCAATCAAGAAACGGACATTGAGCCGCAATTTTAGAACCAAGAAAACAATGCGGACTCAATAATTTTGTACTTTTTCCTCTACAGCTAACTATGGAAGGATTTGTATAAGTTTGTAAGTTAACTTACATATAAATTTGCTTTTCTCCCAGGTAAACAAAAATGTACCAGGTACAAATATATTCCGGGGGAAGATAATGAATTTGGTTATGGACTGCAGAGTGATACAGACTACACAACGGGTCCAATTTGATTCAGGCTGCCTTCTTTTCAAGCTTGTAGGAAATGCCATATGTAAGTAACACCGATCAGCATCTCATCATACTCCCCCCGGGGACCCACGTGCCCATAGTTGTTGTCATGGTTGTTGTTGTTGGTGAACAACCACTTTTAAGAATTTTGTACACACCGTGTTAAAAGGCGTAAAATTTGCTACATATATACTTAAGCGTAATTTGGCACGTTCATTAGTCCTTACGGGAAGAAAATGATTTTTCATTGGATTTCGTGATAACAAAGAAAATTGTTGCTGTTGACATTTAAAGGAGCTCAATCAAGGTAATCTGAGTTATTTTTTCCACACACAAAATTACCTTTAAATTGAACGAAACCTGAAAATAGTAGTTTGCTAAGATATGGAAAGACACCAAAGAGATAATAATAAACCATAAAGGAACAAGGATGGTTAAGCAAGGATGGAGATGATTAACAGGGATTGTAAGCGACGAACTTAAAAAATTTAGGTTGAACTTTTCAAGAAGCGCAAACCGTGCCGGAGTATTTATTTCATTGGCATGCTCATCTCTTCATAGGCCCTGTAACCAACGCGACTGTGACAAGATCTTCAACCATACATTCAATGGAAAAATCCTTAAGAGTGCTGTCAACTTCAAGGATAACACCTTCGCACTCTTCAATCATTCAGCAAAACGCTTCAAGTGCCATCATGTCTGTCAGTCCATCACATACCCTCGCTATCTCCAAGGTTTCGACATACCTCAAAACCCAAACGACCATCACCGAAATTTCCTCGATGACCTCTGCTACCAACTCTGCTATCACCGAAATCTCACGCACAGACTCCACCTCCCAGCCAACCATCTCCGTAGTTTCAACCAACTGGGACACAACCAATATCTCGCCAACAGCCTCCGCTTCGCAATCGGCAGTTTCACAACCAACCGTCACGAAGATTTCACCGACAACCTCCGCTACTCAACCATCCATCTCCGAGATGTCACCCATAGCACCCACTACCCAAATGACTGGGGGTGTCACCCAAGCAACAACTTCCGAAGTTTCACTTGGTGCTTCTAAAACGCAAGCAATCCTCTCCAAAGTTTCACCATTGGTACGTAACACCCCGCATGTACAGCCTGACATCGACATTTCATCGACAGCATCCTATGCCTTGTCGGCGGCCTCCGTAGTTTTACCACGGGTGCCCGGCGCTCAATCGACTGCCTCTGAAGTTTCGCCGACGGAGCCCCATACCACACCGACTGACTCTGAGATTTCAGAAATGCCACCAAAAGGTCCTGGTACTTCCCAGACACCTCGCATTCTCCTGCCGCAGACATCCCACAATAACCAGACTGGCTTAGCATCAAATGTAAGACAATGAAATATAGTATTATAAATGAAAAAAAGTAGGACTTATTTCTATAGCTTCAAATTCTTCTAGATATTATCACGTTTTCGTCTCATAATACCGTGAACTAACTGGTTGTGAATTTGGGAAGATGTATCATTGAATTTTGTTGCCTTTGATTAATATAAGTGGCCACTTTTTGCTTACACATATTTATTCTGATAAAAGCACACCAGGAAGTCTGGAAAAACTCTTGCGCGTGATTCCATCTTTCCTTTTATAAATTTTCAATTCTCCCAAGCTTTCTCCTATGTGTGCATCAGGTTACTGAAAAAGCACTTTTTTCTATTGAAAATTTCTCCTACAACCTCCGTTAAATTATTAACAATTTTGTCATTTTTGTTGTTTCTTCGTCTAGGTCCCCCCTACTCTCAGCCAGGATCGTGAAAGAAGTAGAGACAAAGAATCTTCTTCTGCGGGACTCATCGCTGTAATACCTATTACACTCGTAATCGTAGCCGCCATTGTTGTCAGCCTCGTGTATCGCCGTCGATATTCAAGGTAACTTTGAAAAGGCTATAGATACTACTGTTCTAAACTGAAATCCCATCTACACGCGCTAAAAAAATCGGCACGGCACGGCACGGCATTTTTGGCACCGTGCTGACCATTTTTGGGCACGGCACTCCAAATTTTCGACGTGTAAAGGAGCTCAGTCACACTATGTTGAGTTATTTTGGCCGCGTACAAAACTACCCTTAAATTGAAGAAAACCTAGAGGTAGTACCTAAGCGGGTAGAGAAATACCAAAGAGATGGCAATAAACCACAAAGGAACAAGGATGGTTAAGGATGGACAAGATGAACACGGATTACAATCACGAAAAATTTAGGATAAATGTTTCAAGATGTACAAACAGGGACGTCGCTACTTTAAGTTTAGTGTGTCGGGTGGGATCAAGATCTTATTGTTCGACGTTGAAACATTGTTATTTTGTTTAAAAATCCATATCATGTTGGGGGAAAGTCTGAAAAAATGCGAACCTACGAGAATGGTGGTGGCAGTTGTCATTTATTACTGTCAAGCGAAAAAAAGGAATTCTAAGAATTGCCCCATTAGTAGTAATTTTGAATTTGAAGGCAAATATATCTTCCTTGTTTAATTTAGTATCCAGAAAAGAAGAATGGTATCACTGATTAGTGCGGAGGTATAACGAGGGATATCATTACAATCAAGTAACTGGTCATGATTGACTGGCTCATCGATTAATTAAGTGCTCGAGGGGAAACTTGCAATACATTTGTTTCCCATCCAGGGTACAAGAGTACTTTACCTTACGCTTTGTTATTAAATAGACTAATTTATTCCAACTGTTGCTTTTATAGCAAGAGGCTGCGTTCGAGATCAGACACCATCAGTGAAACCACAATGGTAAGTATATTGAAGGAGCTACGTCACGGTTTGTACATCTTGAAAGTTAAGCCTAAATTTTTCAAGTTCGTTGTTTGCATTTTCCTATCTTTAACCACTCTTGCTTCTTTAAAGTTTTTTATTATCTCTTTAATGTTTTGCTGTCTTAGTCAACTATGATTTTCAGGTTTTCAATTTATACGTAATTTTGTAAGTGGCCAAAATAACAAAATACCGCGACTGAGTTCCTTTAAGGACTAAGAATGACAACGGCATTTTTCTGTTTGGCTCTCATGACCACGTGCGCTTTGTTTGGCTCTAATCTGTATCAATTGCATCTGTCGCAGGACACATTGGTGATGAGCCCACAAATAGACCGAGCAAACCCGCCTGATCGTGACAGAGCTTCTTGCAATACATTGGAGTCCAAGTATCCATGTAAGTTCTTGATATTCAGACGTTCTGTTACGCAATCTTGCATAAACCAGGTTTGCATGCACCAGTTCTATCCCGATTTGTTTGAGCCTTTTAATAAGCCTCGTATGGCAGTTCTCCCTTCCGTGTTCAAAATTACATTGCAATGCACCGTATGAACAGCATAACAGTTACTTTGCAGGAACTTCCGTTTTTAGATGTATCATCTGCAGAGATATCCGCTCCTTGTCTCAAGTTGATTTATGATCTAAAACATGGATTCCCTCCCTATTTCCTTCTCTTTAGGTCCCTATTGAAATCCACGAAGCCTCCCTAGAGCTTAATAGGGTCTTACACAATTTATTTAAACTATAATGTAATCAGAATGTGTCTATGTAACGCAGAGCACGCGTAATCTGACTTGTTTGTTTGCTAATTCTTTCTCTTCTTTCAGATTCACTCAATGCGTCACCTTTTGAAATCCCTGAATACGACGCACCACTCTCCCAGATAAACCTTTCGTTAGAGGATGAAGACACACCATGCCGCTGGTATGCTCCAGCAGACATTGCACAACGTCACCCAGGAAACACCCGAGCGCCGTTTGATTACGTTCTTGAAAGGCCAATTACAAACAAAAAACCACCAACAGACCATGCAACGGAAGACAATGGACCAGAAGAGAATAATAATAAAAATGATAAAAACAAAGACCCAATGTATTACGTCTTGGAGGGACCCTACCCGGAAGGTGTAGATGGGAATGGTCAATCCAGTGCCATCTCCTCGGACCGACCTGAAGAACCAATTTACTGCACAGTAAGGGAGCTTTTCCGGGGCTCCTCCCCAAAACCTAATTCTGAGGTCTCCAACAGTTCCAAAGATGATCCAAAATGTGAAGATGAACCAATATACAACGTTTTGGAAAGACGATATTTTCAAGGCTCAAAGGTTCCTGCTCATTATCTACAAACCTCCCCAAACGGGCCAATTTTCGGCTCAATGGAGAGGCCTTCGTCTGTCGATAACAATCGAGATAATGTTCCTAAAGATGCAGATGAACCAGTGTATGATGTTTTAGACAGAAGATATTTTGGAGGCTCGAGGGTTCCTGCTCATTATGTACAAATCACTTCAAAAGGGCCAATTTTCAGCTCATCAGACGTCCCTTATTCTGATCCCTCCAAGAATGGACATGATAGTCCTAAATGTGCAGATGAACCAGAGGAGAAAATTTTGGAGGAGCGTTATCTTGACGGCTCGCAAGTCCCCGTGCATTATGTACGGGTCTCTCCGAATGGGCTAGTCTTCAGCACCTTAGAGAAAGTATATCGAAATTCCCGCAAAGTACCTAACAATGATCCTAAATGTGAAAGTGAACCAGAGGGCGGAAACATTGTGGAAGAACGCTATCTCGAAGGTTCAGAGGTTCCTGAACATTATGTTCAAACTTCTCTGAACAAAGTAACTTTTAGTACTCTAGAATTTCGAAATGCTCGGGAAGGATCTAACCATGATCGCAAATGTGAAAATGAACCAGAAGTCAACTCCCGGGACAGACCACTTTTTAACATTTTGGAGAAACTTCATCGGAATTCCGGCAAAGGATCTAAATGTGGTGGAGATGAACCAAATGGCAGCATCGTGGAGGAACGCTACCTTGAAGGTTCAGAGGTCCCTAAACATTATGTAAAAATCACCCCGAACGGACAAGTTTTCAGCACTTTAGAAAAAGTACATCACAATTCCAGCAAAGAATCGAAACATGATCCTAAATGTGGAAATGAATCAGAAGGCAGCATTGTGGAGGAACGCTACCTTGCAGGTTCAGAGCTCCACGGACATTATGTAGAAATTACTCAGAACGGCCCAATTTTCAACATTTTGGAGAAATTGTATCGTGATTCCGTCAAAGCATCTAAAAATGATCCCGAATGTGGACGCGAAGGAGTCGAGGGAGAGGGAAACATTGTGGAGGAACGTTATCTTGAAGGTTCAGAGCTCCCTTCTCATTATGTACAAATCAGCCCGAAGGACGCAATTTTAAACATGTTAGAGAAGTTGTATCGGGATTCCCGCAGAGGATCTAACTATGATCCCGTAAGAGGACAAAAAGGGAGCATTGTGGAGGAACGTTATCTCGAAGGCTCAGAGGTGCCTAAACATTATGTACAAATTACTCCAAACGGACCAGGTTTCAAAAGGTATGAGAAGTTACATTGCAGTTCTCGCAAAGTATCTAAATCTGATCCCAAATGTGGAAATGAATCAGAGGACAAAATTGTTGAGGAACGTTACCTTGAAGGCTCAGAGGTCCCCGAACATTATGAGCCAATCATTCCGAACGGACCAGTTTTCAACATTTTGGAGAAATTGTATCGGGATTCCGTTAAAGAATCTAAGCATGATCCTGAGTGTGCAAATGAGCCAGTGGACAAAACTTTAGAGGAACGTTATCTTGAAGGTTCAGAGGTCCCTAAACATTATGTGAAAGTCACTCCCAACGGGCTAGTATTCTGTACTTTAGAGAGGTCACATCGCAATTCCCGAAAAGATTCTAAATGTGATCCTAAATGTAACAATGAATCAGGGGGCAGCATCGTGGAGGAACGTTACCTTGCCGGTTCAGAGCTTCCTTCACATTATGAACCAATCACCCCGAAGGACCCAGTTTTCAACGTTTTAGAGAAGTTGTATCGGGATTCCGTCAGAGGATCGAAATATGATTTCGAGCGTGGGACTGAACCGGGAGACACAATTGTAGAGGAGCGTTATCTTGAAGGTTCAGAGGTCCCTAAACATTATGTACAAATTACTCCTAATGGGCTAGTTTTCAGCACTTTGGAGAGGTTACATCCTAATTCTCGTCAAGGATCCAAATGTGATCCTAAAAGTGGAAATGAATCAGAAGGCAGCATTGTGGAGGGACGCTACCTCGAAGGTTCAGAGGTCCCTAAGCAATATGTAGAAATCACTCCCAACGGACCGGTGTTCAACATTTTAGAGAAATTGTATCGGGACTCCGTCAGAGGAACTAAACATAATCCTGAACACGGAAGTGAATCAGAAGGCAACATTGTGGAGGGACGTTATCTTGCAGGATCAGAAGTCCCTAAACATTATGTACAAATCACTCCGAACGGGCTGGTTTTCAGCACTTTAGAGAGGTCACATCAGAATTCTCACGAAGGTTCTAAATGTGATCCTCAACGTGAAAGTGAACCAGAAGGCAGCATTATGGAGGAACGTCATCTTGAAGGTTCAGAGGTCCCTAAAAACTACGAAGGACCTACGAAGCACCCAGGACCCAGGACTCAGGACCCAGTTCTTAACATCCTACGGCGGTTGTATCGGAATTCCCGCCGCAAGGGAATTAAACGTGATCCTAAATGTAGGAAAAAACCAGACGGCGACACTGCAGAGGAAGGTTCCAAGGAAACTACTTGCTAACGGCGCTGCGATATCTTAGACAGTGAAATTAACGATACATTGGAAACAAGATTTTATCAGGCGATAGGTTTTATCCATATTTTGATAGACCTTGTGTGTAGTGTTCTACAAAAGTACTATACTCCCGGGAGGGAATCCCATTTAAAAATGATAGGGTGCTCGTCGTACCTTGAAGGGGTTAAAAAAGAGGTTTGGGTACCTCTTAGAGTTTTCAGGTCATGTTGCAGCTCTCGTAAGGTCTCACATGAATGGCTTGAAACCCTTTAAGAGGGCAATAGAACAAACAAAAGAAACAGTGCCCCCTAGCTCCAAAACAATAACAGCTGCTGCAATGACGACAAATAGAATTACAAGCTTGGGTGTTCAGCCTCCAAAGATCCACAGTGGGAGCTTTCGCGATGCCTTTTAAGATATTGAACGGAAAACAATATGACGGGAGATGATGTGTTGTTTTAGAATTCGTACCTCTTAGGGGGACAAAAAAATTCAAGTCACGTCCACAAAACAGAATCTTGGAACCTCTTAGGGGTTCTTTTTAAAATTTCCCTTTAGCACCGCGGTCCTTTTTATATGGGAGTCCACCGAGACTATACTGCACTACAACTACTTTAACTTTATCGTGGTTATGGTAGTATCTTTGATGCCGAAGCTGTAATCTTATTTTTAGATTTAAAACGACAAAGAAATATTTATTACGAGACAAATATTTCAGCTACATAACGATCATAGACGATTTATATAAACCACCCTGGTTTCATACAGTATATTCGGAACTCGTTTCAATAACATTCAATGGCAAAACCCTCAGTCACAATGCTTTATTTTCAAAACAATGCTCTGTGACTCTCAGTGTGTTTAAGAACGCCCGATAACTGTTTCAAAATGCAAATTTCCATGAGAATTGATCTTACGAAATTTAACAGTGGCTTATTCGCTAATGAGATAAGGTCAGGTTTGTTTAGTTTCCACCAATACTTTTTGATGCTGAGACGAACAGTGCGTTCTGACAGTTTAGTGGTGTTGATTACAATTAAGGTGGAGTCATAGAAACTGAACTACAATATATAGAAAATCTAAAATATGCATGACAAACTACGCATGCAAACAAATACGCCGCTTTTTCTAGTCGAGATAAACAACTTCAGTAATTGTTTTAGTCATAAATAAAAATATATGTACACAAGAAAGGAAGAAATTTATCAATGGATTACTTTTGTTTGACCTTTGCCGGCCGCTTGAGCAAATGTAGTAATCGTTGTTTACTTGATTAAAATAAACTCGCCAATAGCAGTTAATAGCTGATGACTTTGTCTGTAACCTGCTAAAGCGTTTGCAATGTTCAAAACTATCAAGTCATCTCTCGACACAATCTTAGTTTATATTTTTTTTGGCCGAGTATCAGGCGTGTTTGGTTCGTATTTTGGCGAGATTTAGTCTAGCCAAAATGCCAATATCTACAAGTGTCAGTCTCTAATGTATCCTAAATAATGACATTAAGTTCACATTCATTGCTCATTAACAGTCTAACGCATCTTTCCCTAATCGAAAGTCAGGGGGTCCAACAAGCACTCCAGAAACCATAAACACTCCGTCCCGTAAAGTTCTGACCGTGATCGTGTGGTAGCAAGGGTTCACTCTTGTTGCGATTGTATTATTATTAATACCGATCCAGTTTCCAGTTTGAATCGGTCTTAATAGCATTGTCTTTATTGTTATCCAGCCATATCTCAGCCTGGCCTCTGCTATAGAACCTACGTAAAACTATCGCAGATCGTGATGTAACTGAGGAAACTGTCAGCTGAAGGGTGCTTGAACTTTTCCACCCACACCACCCTCCCTGAGAGTCAGTACGAAGCTCTTTGGACACGCTCTTTCCCTTTAATTTTTTCCGCGGACTTGAAAACTCGGTGAAAAGCTTCTGTTGTTTATAACTTCAAGTTGAAGATTTGGATGGTGAAGGTTTCTAAAAACATTTGGTATTTTTCCAGTCCAGCATAATGGCTTTTTCAAAGTCTCGCTTTCACGTTCGATGAGCAAGAACTTCGGTAAAGTAGAGCTTTCATTTCCTCCATCGACTTGATCAGCAGCATCATACACGTCATCAATAAGTTCTTTTGAAACGTTGCTCACATGTTTAATCATCAGGAAACCAACTAGAGCATGTGCCCTGAGGCCAATATGTTTACCATCGGAGCCAGTCATGTTTGTTAAAATTACTTTCCATCGACCTTTTTTGTTCTTGCGACAAAGTATTTCCTTCAAACTGAATGACGTAATCTCATAATGGTGCGCAAGCTCTGTTTGTCCAAAAGTCTCTAGGTTTCTGCACGTCGGATTAAACGGCTCGCTCTGGTAGCCCAGATTAGCTACCAAATTAATATAAAGTAGCTGTGGTGCTGAAGGATACGTAAGCAGTTGTCGGGTTAACTGTTCCAAATGTTTCGCTGTCCGAAATCTACAATCATTCGCTGAGATTTCTATTGACACAATATCGAGTTTTTTACCTTCTGCAATAATTAAAACGTTTCGTAGCAAAACGCAAAGAAACGGCTCCCAGTGGCTCCGATAGTTAAATGAGTCTCTTTCACTAAGGACTTGATCGTTTTGTTAAAGACGTTGTTCCACCATTTCACGAACACTTTGAAATATAATCCATCAAAACTATTCTCGTCAAGTCCTAATTGTCCGCCCGCGCTGTTAGACCCTCCAATGACCAATAGATTGATGTATTCACCTCTTAAAGCTTTCTTGAGAACGTTTTTTAAGCGAGCACGATTACCAACTTGAATTGCTCTTGACATCAAATCGTCGTCAAAGCCAATTCTAGGCGAATGTTCTTCCTCCAGTGCATCTTTTACTCGCTGTAGCATCTTAAAAGAAATATTCTTGTTCAAACTAAAGTCGTCGGCATCCTTCAATGTCACATTAGCATCTCCGACGAAACCAATGTAATAATAAGACAAAATAACAGACATGACGACAAACAAGCAAACCTTATACACGTAAAGCACCTGCATCTTGGCGAGGCAAGTTATGTGAATACCGTCACAGCTTTTTCTTAAAAATATCCGATACTTTTACAATGTTGTCATGGTTTCTGGTCATGCCAATAAAACTTGTGGTCGTGTCGTCACGGTGATCCTTTCTTGCTGAATGGAACACAATTCCCAGGAGCGCCCGACGGAGAATTGTGTTAAACAATAAAAATGCAGCCAGAATATATTAGATATACTTTTCTATTCTTTATGAAATTATTAACTAAAGGGAAAACTTGTTTTTCGGTGCAGGAAGTATAAATTATTGAAGCAGCTATAATGTAATCGTGAGATATTTCAGTGTATTGAAAAGGTTACTTAATTTTCTATTTCGACGCAGATCAAATTATACTGAGACCGTCTCCTTATATTTAATTTTGTTATCAAATGATCCTTGAGAAGGAAAACTTGAGTTCATTCATATTCCGTTGCACACCATAATTTTCGAGATTTTCCCCGCAGTATTTTCCGTTACCTTGGTTAATTTTCTTACGGGCGCCAATCGAGATTATAATGAAATAAAACTGAGATCTCGTTTGTGAGCGCTTCCTGCAAATAGTGATTCTGGTTTCCACAACTTATCAGGGTTTTGTTATTTAAATTTACAGTTAAACCTTGCTCATTTTGTTGACCTTTTTGGACATTGAAATACGTTAGTTGAAATTCATATTTCGTTCACACGGTTGCACAATGGTGAAAAGAAATTAACGTGCCCATACCACAAATAACATATCGGTGACGTCTTGAATATGCTTGAACTGGATAGCACGTACAGTTAATGAGTTGTGGAGAGGTGACTGTTGTAGAGAGCTTAAAATAAGAGTGAGCATATTGACTGTCTGCTGGGATCAAAGCAAGTGGTCGTTGTAGAGGGGTGGTCGTTAGTGAAGGTTCGACTCCGATGCTATGCATATAATCCCTATTAAATGCCAAACCCTAAATGAATTTCTCCTTTACCCACACTGTACCCCTTTGCGTTTGCGCTAATTTTATCTCCCGCCTTTTTTGTTTCGCTGGTAGTATCGACCATCAGGTGAGAAAATACCGTTAACCTACACTGACATCAGTTTTTTTTTCCTGGGGTGGTGACTTTCTTTGTGATTTTGCTCAAAATGGGCAGTACACTTATTTATGGTACTGAAATATAAAGAAACATTTGAATACAAACTGGCCCATTAATTAAGGCAAACCTTCCCCTCACCACGTCGACAGCGTTAAACTATGAAGAGGGTCTAACATAGACTTTTTAAATCCCGCATCCTTCCACTATTTTTGCCTCAATCCCGCTATCCCGACCCGGTCAGAAAGTTTATCCCGATCCCGCTCAGTCAGACTTGCAGTTCTCCGCGTGACGTCTGTAACGTGAGACTTTCTGTTTTCCTGCAACCCGCCATCAATTTTAAAACTATCCCGCATCCTGCCTATTAAAATGAGCAAATCCCGCTCCCGTTGAAGTATTTTTATCCCGCATCCGGCCAATAAAATTTCTGTCATCCCGAATCCCACCTCCATTTTCACTCCTATCCCGCATCCTGCCAAACCTATATGGTGAAAATCCATGAACGTCAGCTATTTTGAGGTATATGTACTCTACCCCGGTCAGATGTGGACACCATTTACGATATACCTCTTCTTCAACTCTTTGACACCCCTCTGCCCTCGCGGGTACCTATAATGTTGGAAGACAGGATGTCCCCCCGACACAAAATGTCGTTCGATGCCTTTTACATATTACAGCTTAGTTTTCCTCGCCCTGTTTTTCGTATGTGCAGTTTTTTAGATTTTCTTTCCCTTAGTTGTTGTGAAGAGTACCCGGAATTTAGCCCGCAACCTTCTTAGGAGTCTTAAATAACCCCTGGGGTTTAAAATGGTTCAAAAGGTGTTTTTTGGGGGCCTTTTTCCGCGTTGGTGACGCTGGAGGTGGGAGACAAGATTTCATGTTTTGAGGAAATTGTGTTTGTGAAAGGATTTGGTGAAAATCAGATTTAAAAGTCGTTAAAAGTCGCGAATTTGAATTTAAACTGTTTTGATGAACATACCAATACAAAAGCCATAAAATACCTCAAAAAGATCTCAATGCACATTTGAAGTAAGGAAAATTCATTATATGTGGGATGAAATTATGTCACTCGTTAAAATCGTAATCTGAATGTAGTTGTAGAGAAACTTCTTAACAATGGAATTATAAAATTTAAAAAGTGGGTGATTCATATTCGGTTGTGTTTATCAGGGGATGGTAAATGAGAGACTATGCGAGAAAGCGAGACTAGCTTTTGTGAACCCGAGAAAAATTTGAATTTTCAAATTGCGAGACAGAGACTTCAAAGTGTTTTTAATGAGAGTGCTAGACATTCAGATTCTATTCAGAAAGATGTTCAGACGTTAGTTATAAAACAAACAAACGAATCGAGACTTTGCGACTTTCTTATTAGTTTTTCAAAAAATCAGGACTTTGAGACAGCTTTGTGAGAAAAAGAGAGACTGTTAGAAGCATATAAACGGTAAAAGAACGAGACTACAAAACCCCTGAAATTCGACGAAAATTTTGAGAGACCCATGGTTTTTGAAGAAATATTTACAAGCCTTTTATTCAACCATTTTTGCGGTTTGAGAAATGAACAACTCTCGATCGAGAACGGGAACGAAGAAAAATACACCAGAGCGGAAGAAAATACAAGCAAAATGCGCTCAAAAATAGGTTTATTCTGGCCTCGTCGGTGCCTGTATTATTTCACAATTGCGATTAAACATTTTCTCGATCATTTACAATAGCATTTGTTACATTACTTAACGATTTTTCAATAACGAATGACAGGCCGACTCCAGAGCTAGAGAATTTTGTCGCTGCTTGTAAGGAATCAGATCAGTTCCATGTGATGGGATTGGTTCATTCACTGTCGTCAAGAAATTCCCGTTTGCAGTGACTCCTGGCTGCCGCACAGAGAGCCCTCCCGGCGAGTTGGTGCTGAAATAGAAAAGATATTTTGTGAGGCGTTACATGAGGTATATATTTGAGCAGCTGTCAGTCAGTTGGCAAGTGCGCAGTGATATGCTTGTTTGGGCGCGCGAACAAACAGTGTACATACATGCACTTCTCACCTATTTTTAATTACACAACCTGAATGAAACTAATGAGTTAAATTTAACCAAAAGAGAAAGTTCTAGGTAATTTTTCTTGATGTAAAAGAACTTTAAGCAGATGTTAAATTTTAAAATATGTCGCTTAAATTTTTCAAGTGCGCCATTTGTAATTGGACTCAACCTTATTTAATAACAACCTTCGTTGCTCCTTTCCTGTTTTATTGGTGTCTCTGATCTCTACCCCAAGCTATTTTATTCCCTTCGATAGGAAGAGAATTTTGTTCATCGAGACATCGCTCCTTCATTCAACTGATATTTAAAAAAGGCCTAAATTTGATTTTGGATAATGAATTGTGCATACGTATTTAATTCAAGATCTTTTACACTCTTCGCTGTCCATGCTAGATTCCGTTCAATGGCGCGGCCTAGTTATAGTTCATGGCGAATCAGAACTTAAAGATTTCGACAACGATAATTTGTACAGCTTAACGATAAACACTGGTCAAGTAAAAAAAAAAAACAACAACAACTGAAAATGGGAAAGTAACCTTTTGCTCTAAACAGAGAACGCAGGTTTTTAATATTCATTTGAAGTGATATGTTCAGTGATTGTTATCAACAAATTGCATTGCTTTATTGCTGAACAGTGTTAAAACGTGTTTACAAGAAAAAAAAGGAGATAAAACGATCAATTTTATTCTTTCTCTGTGGGAATTTCACGGTAAATTTGCTGGTCATATCGTTGAAAGGATTTAGCTTTCAAAAAATTATGATGCGACTAATAATGTTCTAAAAATAAATTCACCTTCCCCTCAAAACCTAACGAAAACAGGTCATCTCTTCGAAGGGACTCCAGTGAACCTCCCAAACAAAATATTAATCATCTGCGACTGCTTTTAATTCAATATCGTCGAAACGATTTATTTTCTCAGACTTAAAAACAAATTTATAAAATCAAAATTACTAATTTTGTAAAAGCGACTCAACTTAAGTTTAAGAAATGATGATCTCGTGAAAACGGCAAACCTATCGATTTACAAAATTTGTCTCACGCAACGGAGGATGAAAATTTGTCAATAGAGTTTTAGAGTTTTAACCGTGGTAAAAAAACTATTAAAAACTATTACAAAACTACAGAACTAAACACTCTTCATGAAGGTTTGAGTTATCACTGAAAGTTGAACAAAAATTGCTTTGATTATTCTCCGAGCTAAGTTAAAAATTTATTTGATTTCTTATGTATTTGAATTCAAAGGTTTTTATTTCTAGGGGTGAACATTTTTTTCATACACGTACTTTAAGAGTTCTCGTTTAGTTGATGTGAAACGAATTTAGTCGACAGTAAAGCATAAAATACGCAATCTCGTGATAATCAGACATTAAAATAACCAAGGACCGCAAGATGAAACAATTAACTTAAAGAACTTACTTCATACTCTCGCTTTCTTGGAATGTTACCGCCGCCTCCAGCCGTGAAAGCCTCACTTTCTGGCACAAAAGAAACAGCGAAGATTAAGAGAGCAAAAACGAGGATAACTTTGGAGTTCATCTTGAATGTTTGAGATTAGAGGTCTGTTCTTGTTCCTATTTGTGTAGAAGTGAGTTCCTTCTTTGTGGACAAGTGAAGCTGTGAGATGCTCAATTCTAAGGCAGACGTTTTTTATCCCTCTAAGAACAAAAAGAATGCCTTTGTAATTTCCGCGTGGCCGGAATTGAAGTCTAATGAAGTCGTAATTGAAAATAAATTGCTGTTTTGACAGTTCTTATGTAAATACTTTTCTCGAACCACAGAGCGAAATATCCGGACTCTCGAGAAGGGAAAACGACAAAAACGCGCGTTAAAACTGACTTAGACATACTCTTGTACACAAAGCCATGTACAGTTTTCACAAAATAAGTCCACAATTTACTCTTTGCTATAACTGATTTTTCAAAAGTCAATTTATCTGCTAAGACTGTTGTTCTGAAAGTCAATTGAGTGGAGATTATCTTTCCATTCATTAGAACGGCCGGATTTCTGACAAAGAAAGCTTTCTCGATTGTTTGTATTATAGATAATTTAGATCATATCGATGCAAAGTTTTCCCTTCGCACGACACTTCCTTGTTTTGTGACCACACTTCCTGACCGATAAGTACACATTTCAGCTCATGCTTAGAAAAGCACTAACAGAATATTTCAATATAAGATCCGAGTTTTTATCGCATAGATAAGCAGCAAACAATCGAAGCCGTACAGACTGAAAGTGAAGTCAATAAAACAACGTATACCGTAGCTCTACAAAAAAACAATGAAATGCCTCCATTTAGATTTTTACTGAAGATAACGTAATAGAACCATAATTCAACGAGTTGTCTATGTGATCCTTTGATTAAGATAATTGATAATATATTAATTTCTGTCAATGACATCATACTCGGCAGACATAAAGGCATGCGAATTTTTTGTTTTTTATAGCAGTCCATTGAGTACAAAACGCTTCGGAATGGTCTCATAACACTTCTAGACCAGCATGAATGACAATCAGTTAAAATGAAATATGCTCAGCCATTTTTTTGTTATCATTTACACAGACCTCACGGCATGGCTAGCAAGGTCATTGTTTTCATTGTTTATTCAAACGGAATGTGAAAGAAGTGTAATTAATTTTGATGTAAATAATAATGTACTTCTCTATTATGAAAAATTGAACTTTAAGGCCTTTTTTGGAATTGCATGTACAACCGACACCTCTAAGTAAGCGGACAGTTTGACGGCGTCAACTGATTTTGTCATAATTAACTGGTGTTGACTGTGGGTTTGAATTGTTTTTAGCAAGCTTGTCCAGTGTACTTATTACTGACGACTTCGATTACCACTTGCATGATGTTTTCAATTAGTTCGAAAGAACAGGGTCGCCCTTGATCAAACAATCGATAAAAGATGTTCGTATTTGACTCAAACATGACGCTAAACATATAATTTCTCTAGCGTTGGTACCATATTTGTAGAAAAACTAATATTAATTCCCTCCAAACACATCATACTGAAAAAGATCAACTTCATAAAACCTGCAAATTGTCCTAAACCTCACTCATTCTTATGATTAATTCTAAAGTCAATTAATGTGTTTCTACCTTCTTTAGCGTGACCATTCAAACAAAATCTATTGAGTATTACTTTCGACTGATGCTGTTTGTCTTTTTCAAAATTTTCCGAATTGAAATTTAGACTTCTTATTTTAATGTGCAGTGTAGGCTACCTTAAATAACCTTTTGCAACTCAGAGGGAGAATCTTACAAATTTATTTGATGAAAAACTGAAACTTCGTGTTCTCATCCTTAATTTATTTGAATTAAAATAATGAATAGTGAAAAAATTAACCTGCAGTTGGTCTAACCATACTGAGTGAGTAGGCTAAATTTTTGCCCAAGGCATCTAAGGCAATTGTCCATGCAAGGATATCATTGCATTAAGATAATAAGGTAAATTTTCACCTCTAAGTATTCCTTTGCAGGACAAAGTTTCGTTTAGTTTAAGGAAAGGGAGTTATTATTTTTAAGGGAGATTCAATCAGTTATAATAGTAGCGATCATTATTTCAGTAGAAAATTAAATGAACAGTGGTATCATGCAATGCAAGAAAGAAAATCTATTGTGTTTTAGGCGCGTTTAAAACTCTCAAATCATTACATTCCTGCTACACAATCCTATACACAAGAAAGACTCTTTCAGTTTACGACTGTAATGTTAATTCGTGGTCTTTTTGTGAACTTGAAAATTCACTTGTACTTTTAATATCGTGACTCATGTCAGCTGTGCAAAAAAAAAAAAAAAAAAAAAAAAAAAAAAAAAAAAAAAAAAAAAAAAAGAAAAGAAAAACTGATTAACTATGGTATCATGCGAAGAAGAGAAACAAACGTAAGCTAGGTTACATTTTATTTCTGTTCTTATATGAACAACGAAACCGTTTTAATGAGACTGTACTTATTCTCAGTCAGCCGAGGTACTTTATTAGTAATCAAATTCACGAGTTTCGCTCCATTGGACTAAAATGTCTCTGGATGTAAGATGATTTAGCTCCGGCTGTACTGTTGCAATTACGTGCAAGTATTTTTTCTTCTGAATATCGGCAAAAGGAATTGAATTTTCCCTAGTATAATTTTCTTTGAAGAGTCAATTTTATTCTAAATATAGCGATTTCAAAAACCAAATGACAGAAATAAAATATCCGTAATGAAATGTTTTGTGTGCTCCGTTTTTGCTGGGTTGTAACCAAAAGTTACGCCGGATCACGTGCCTTAGAAAATGAAAACCTTTAATTTTGGAATATTTGTTGACCTAGCATTCACACTTGAAAGATTGAAAACGATGACTCACTCACTCTTCACAGAAACGGAAAATTTTCCCGGAAAACGCTTTCCAACGTGGAGATTTTCAAAGACACTTGAAAGCGTCGTCACTCCATTTAAACAGCGAAATCAGACTTTTAAGAAAAGTTTATTTTCCCATCCCTTTGACTGATCCCGAAAGAAAGATATAATTAAGCGAAGTGGGTTGAAGTCCTCAAGATAGGTTTCAGTGCGTTGTCAACGCGGGGGCGTTTTAAATCGTTTTCAAGAGTCGCGTTTTTGGCGTGAGAAAATTATTGATCTTCAATTTGTTCACGGTAGACCGAATGGTACACACATAAAAATAACTTCTATTAATAAAATCCAATCCAATGCGATCTAGTAGACAGACCGTAAACTGCGACTTATAGCCCTGGGTTTAGACAACTTCGTAAGGGGTTTTTGGATGGGCTTATAAACGGAAGGGGCATATATCCGGGGTGGGGTATAAGCAAAAATAAAAAACCCTTTCAAGATTACCTACGGCAGTGTTGATCGAAATACATAAACCAATTTTTAATTTAGATTTTTAGTTTTTCATTTTAGTCGTTTAACCAAACCCAAAGGAATCGTATTTGGCCAATCACAACAAAGAGCTAACGAACTGACCCAGTCAGAATTCGAAGCTGAGACATCCAACCGGTGGCAGGCGTGGAGAAAGCAGACACTGATCAAAACCACAGGAGGTACTCTCTAGATCTTTGGGAAGGGGTGTGCCGCTGGGACACTGTAACCCTAGACCATGATCACCTTGATTTTGTAACGCTATTCTAGACTAGGCACCAAAAACCCCTACCCTAACCCAGAGTAGCTATTTCCCATCCAGAAACTTTATCATTTTCCTAGTCCAACATAAGCAAACAGTAAACCAATGTCTTACAAAGTCACTTCCGAGTTCCAGTTTCTATCATAGAAGCCCTGGCATGACCTTCGCTAATTGGTGTTCCGAATTTCCTCGGTAATCTTCGTGTGATAATTTGTATATCCGAGCTTTACCATGGTCTCAAATATTTGGATAATCATGGAAACTGCATGTAATAGGCCATTTCCGAGAAACCATTCATATGAAAATGGGTTCCATCTACAGGTTCATTTTTTATGCAAATCAAAGTCATTTTCGTACTTAGACTCGTTATGAAACAGAGGCAAAAGGGAACTCGGAAATGGCGTATTGACTATGGCAGAAGCAACCTGGTTCCCAGAGTCTCACTTTTGGCGGCTGCACCTAGAAAAGAGAGATCTTGAGAATGAGGTCGGGTGTTTTTCGGGAATCTTCGCCATGCAATCGTATCCGAGCTTGAAGTAGACGTTTCATAGAGAAATTAGAGAATTCAACTCTTTCTAACAAATCTATATAGTACAGAATGCTATTATTGCAATTGAAATATGTAAGTAACCAGGACTGAGTCATTTCGAAGAATTGTGAAACAAACAATGATTGCTTTCATACTTGCGGGTTTTGACTGATCTATTGTTCTTTACATCGCGCACGACGAGCTTCATCTAGCTAAACTGAATCAAAGCAAAAAAATTCTCCATGCTGTATTGCACACTGAGGGATTTTAAAGAAAAGAATTACCGACTGAAACAAAGTTCAACCAGGTATAATCATTATCGGTAAAAAAAAATCTTAGTCTTGCCTTGTTACGAACCTTAGGAAGTAAATTTTCATTTTCGAAAATGGATCTAAAGTAGAAATTATTCATCAGGGACAAAGCGTATTGCAGAAGCGTGACAAAGGGAACAATGACAGTGCTGTTTCGAACTCAGAATTGTCGCTTACTTTCGACTGGGAGGCAAGACGTGTCAAGATTCATCCTGTAAACTTGTACGAACAAGCCGGAGCAACATCTGGAAGCTGACTTTTCTGCTCGCTACAGCTTCACTAGTTCTGGATTATTCGGAACTATTCAGGTCGGAAGGCTCTTGTATTTTAAAATATATGC
>Ga0126339_10000257_pt1 | contig 26110 bp, 18 predicted proteins | sample OrbTmetagenome_2_FD_92532 | JGI IMG/M metagenome (GOLD analysis project Ga0126339, IMG submission 92532) | Coral microbial communities from Petempiche,Puerto Morelos, Mexico - Orbicella T R C metagenome | ecosystem: Host-associated > Invertebrates > Cnidaria > Coral | place: Petempiche,Puerto...
GAGTATTTCTACTCCCCCCTGGATGGGATGCTAGTCCATCGCAGGGTTACCCCCAGCATTAAGTTCGCCGATACCCATTTATACACCTGGGTGGAGAGAGGCACTGTGAGAGTAAAGTGTCTTCCCCAAGAACACAACATAATGTCCCCGGCCAGGGCTCGAACCCGGACCGCTCGATCCGGAGAAGAGCGCACTAACCATGAGGCCACCGCGCCTCCCACATTGTGAAAACCACTTTAATACGGAAGGACTGGACAGATTTTGTTTATAAAGTTAAAAGTAATTTACCTCTTGCTTCGTTATTCTCTTTATCACACATGTACATATCTACAAATGCCTAAACTTTTATCCATTTTTCCCTTTTATCCATTTTTTTTATCCAATTTTTTTTCTCTTATTAGCAAAGAATGAAGAAAATAGGAGTCGTTAAGTGAGCGTTATTCCTCTCTAACATGCAGAATTTACAAACCTGTGAACTGGCAAGGGCTTGAGCGGGCGAGGGATTCACTGAGGAGGCGGGTACAGGAGGTGACTGCGAATTTACCCCAGGGGCTTCTCTGGAACTACTGTCCGCTACTGCTATGGGGGGAAGGTTCTTAAGATCCACAGTGGATTCTACACTTGCGTTAGCAGGCGCTGGTACTAAGAGGAATGTACCGTCGGAATTCTTCTTTAAAAGAAACTTTCCACCTGACTCAACTGGTCCAAGCAGGGGCGCCAAACATACAAACAACGAAACAAACACGACGAATGAGTAGCTCATGGTGGAGGGAATTGGCCACGAGACCTCATCAGCCATCTACAAGGATCGAGGCATGTTCTGTAGAAAGAAACAGAGAAAATGAATAAATATTAAAATAAAAAACTTTATTTAAATGTCAAATGTATTTGGCACTGTTGTGCTAATTGGGGGCGCTGTAATTATGTAAAAAAAATATTTCAAATAGAACATAAACTATTAAGAATCCCAACTGGTGGGAGGCTGACCAGTGGGCTATTTACACCGGTGGGCTATTTAAACCCGGGGCTACCGAGAACAAATCCAGATAGCGGTAGTGGGTAGAACTCCAGATTTAATTTTCAAATCCGGCCAACCCCCTAAACCACTCGGCCACGCCGCCTCCACATAATGATGCTTTCAGTTTTGTTCGCACAGATATTGTCTGCTCCAGCTTGAAGTTTGTCGAGGTCTATGATAGGTAATATTGCTGTGCAGCGTTCTACACTCAGAGAGAGAGAGCAACAAAAACATGGGGCATCGGGGCAAAAACCCAAATACCAAAATCAGTCGTGACCTGGTATAGACTAAGTCCACTTTCCCGCGCTTTGTGACTTGACGCGAATTGCATATTACTGCGCTTCGAATTGTGATTGGTCACTGGGTTATTTGCTTCGAGTTTTGTGATTGGTCAAATGTGAGTGTTGATTTTACAATCTGGGTCGGATTGTTCAAAGCCTGATTAAGCTAACCCAGGATTAGCGAGTATTTTGATTTAAGTTTTGTAACTTTTCGCTGCAGTTTTCTGTTTGTATTGTTTGTCTTTCAGTTTTGAATTTGACTAATCTCAAACTGCACAAAACATAAGCAGTGAAAACTGAAAAATTAATACTTCGGTTAACTATTAATCCTGGGTTAATGTTAACCGGCTTTGGAACAACCCAGGCCAGCCCTGATCATTGCAAAACGTTTAGAAAACGACTTCCAACAGAATTTAGAATACTAACTAGCTTTTCCAACTTATAGAATTGGATAATTACTGGAAAAGCAAGAGAAAATCCCGTTTTTGCGCGTAATTACTAGAGGGAAATCATAAGTGCCTGGTAACTTTCAAAGAACCAAACAAATATGACAAGCAGAATAAGCGAACAGACAGCAAGCAAAACACTGTGGAATTAGGATCAGGAGCCTTCTAGTATTTTGAACCGTCCTAAAACCGATCGAAAATAATCCCTTACAACGTCTTATAATGTTGCGTTGACCACTATATATTAGATGACCATCGCTCACAGCTTTAGCTTAGGTTGCCACGACTATGCACAATCTTTTTTTCGGAATCTCACATTTTGGTTGAATTGGCTAGGGGACCGTAACTTTGGTCAGGTACGTACTCCAACGCATCTCCAAACCTATTGCGCTTTGGGTAGAGTCAATTCGGAAACAGGTGGAAAACAATTAATGGGAAAATGAAAAAAGCCGAGTAACAAAGTATTTTGCCAGGCGTCGTCGCCTTTTTCCTTCTATTAACAAATGGTTATTTTGACGAATGAACAGTAAAGTAAAATCACTTTCAAGTCCGATTCTCTTCTCTCGTTGAGCTCATTAACTTCACTCGGTCACCAGCCGTAATTTTCTTTGTTATACTGTATCACTGTTTATACTATTGATATTTGACAGGCTACGAGAGTATAATAGAGAATGTCTTGATCTACCACCAGATTGTATGCATGGAGATCTCAGAAAAAAATTTCCCAGCAGTTTATGTCATTTGTTTTTTAATTTTTTTTCCCAACAAAACGTAACTGTTTGTAACTGAGACGTCAATTAAACGTCAAATATGGACAGGTAAAGATTATTCCAGAATGGAAACACTTAAATAAGAAGTTCCCAAGTGGGTTCTATGTATATGACATGTTCCTTTTCGCCGTTTGACTTACTTTACTTCAGTTGAAATAAACCGCAGGTAAATTGCTGTATCACAGAAGTCTTTGACTTCTGCTGATCAGCTATGTTTAGATACAAAACTTACTGAAAGAACCCATTTCTGGGGCCTCTATATAAAGCACATCAATACGATTTGCTTCTTACTCTTAGGGTATTTTTCTGGGAAGGTATATCGTACATCATGTAACGCATCATACATTGAATCAAGGCCAGACGCATTTTTTCATCCGTGCAGAGTCCGTCCTGGGGAGTCGCCCATCCAAATTAGATCACACACAAAAGATTTCAGTAAAATTAAGGCAATGAAACTAATTGAATACAACCAGGTGAACCAGACAAGTCAAGATTTCAAAGTGTACGCGAAACGAGTGATGAGTCACTGTAGAACTAAAGGTGACAGCTTCATCACATAAAAGAACTACCTCTGGGTTGGTAGTGGGCGAGAACCACGGCGGCCTTAAGATTTTTCTAACCAAGAGAAAACTATGGACACCTGGAATATGTAATAACCTTCGCTCTCACTACATAAACCGATGAACAAATGAAACATAATTATAAAGAAAGCGGAAGGAAAAATACAACTATTTAGTCCTACCTTGAAAATGCTGCCAAGGGTGAATCGAATCAGGGAAAAAAACTAACAATAAGAAGTAAAAATTCTAACAACCACAGATAACCAAATATTGAAAACTCTCTTCGAGGGTTTAGCGAGATCATATCACCTAACTCGCGCATAACAATGAGGTAATTAGCGTTCAAATACGACGGCAGACAACACAAATATAAACAGCGGCATAAGCTAGTTTAGTACTGGTGGCAACAGGGGCAACAGGTGTCACATCAAATTCGTCTCCAGGTTCCTCTCGGCGAAGAAGGAAGTCTCCTTCTTAACCTCATTCTTTGAGGCAGAGAGTCCAGGATGTAGATGGGGGAAGGGGTTGGTTTTTGCAAGTGTTAGGGCACTAATTAAAACGAGGCACGCTATTTGGTATGGCTGTCAACGAAAGAATGAAGTGGAATAAATGAAAATAAATAAATAAACGAGTTGAATAGGCTAAAGAGTCTTCTTGTGAAATGTTGCTCGTTCTGATGTTACATTCCGAAGAAATTCCGCTTAATTAATCTAACTATTATTATTCACTCTTTTATCATACCCACCCTAACCAAAACCTCAACCCCACCCCTGCTTTCACCCCTATTACCAACACCACCCCTGACCAAGAGAAAATGAGGGGTTGTTCTTGCTAGGGAGCAAGTTCCCGAGACTAAAAAACACTCTACATCGAAACAGAGTTCGTGCGGAATTATGGGGGCTTAACACGCTAAAAAATTGTTCACATGAAGGGTTCAAGGGGACAAGTCCCTTTCAGTTGAAATCGGGTTGAATTGGTGGGACAAGTGGCCACGACTAGATTTTTTTTGACAAAAATGGCTTCACACGAAGGGACACTGTCACACCATCGAAAATAAAAATCGCAACCATTCAATAAATTAAGTCAAGAAGCTGGGATATGATAGATGATTGATATATAAACAACCTCGCCAAGATTTAGGCCTGTGCGGTTATTCATTCTCGTGTTATAAGGAAAAGTGTATCACCCAGATTTATAGAGCTTTGTATGGAGAGGCCATGCTGGTGCCCTTTTAGAGGGGCACCAACATGGCGGCCGTAAAGTAACAGAAACATCTGTCATTGAGTTTTGCCATCGAAACGAAAAGTTATTACCCTAGAGCTCCGACAAATTGAAATTAATACTTCTTCTAGAGCAAGAACTGCTCAGTTGGCATAAACGTGAGCAATGACTCATCTTTTGAGAGCCTAATCGGGCCACCATTTTATTGTCACACACCGCATAAACTTTCAAACGTGCTCTATTACAAATTATAACATAACTAAAGCAAAGCGCGCTCTGATTGGTTAATTTAACGTCTACTATTTGCCCATGGGTGTACGCTGCTGACGTGTGTGCTAATGTTTACAAAGCAATCTTTTGACAGACATTGTTTCCAAAGTAATGGCCGACGTCCTTCTGCCAGAAATGCGAAACTGTCTTCACAGTTGTCTGAAGATGAAACTTTATCGAGTTACTGGTGTGCAGTCAGCCTGAAATGTCCAGCGAGAATTTTGATTTGAGTTTTGTAACTTTGCGGTGAGATTTTCTGTTTTTATTGTTTCGCCTTCTGTTTTGACTTTGAATAATCTCAAAATGCACAAAACATAAGCAGTGAAAAACATTTGTATACAAGAAAAATTATACTTCGCGTTAAGTCCTCCGGACAACCCGGCCCAGGGATTTGTCCCCACGGCCGTCCGTTTAGGCCTGGCTGCAAAGCACAGTAGACGCCGAGAAAGACAGAGAACACGATGAACGGCGCAATAGACGAACAGGAGTTACTTACAACAGTTCCTAACGTACTCAAGCGTCTCTGTAAAAAAGTTGTCCGAGGATTCTACGAAAACGAACACGCCGCTATCATAACTTTACTTACCAATTCTCAATATCCGTGTTTACAAGAAGATGATTTGATCCGACAGTTGGGCTTTGACAAGAAGCAATTACGACAAAGTCTAGTGCGCTTAAAGAACGAAAAACTCATAAAGCAAAGAGTGCACAAGGAAAAGAATCCCGAGACGGGAGCCCTGATCAGTTTCAACTACTATTTTATTAACTACAAGGTTTTTGTCAATGTTGTTAAGTACAAGTTGGATCATGTGCGAAAGAAGATTGAAAGCGAAGAAAAGCAAGCGAAAAATCGGCCATCGTTTGTATGTACCCAGTGCGAGAAAAAGTATTCCGATTTAGAAGTTGATCGCTTGTTGGATCTGGAAACGTGTCAATTAAAATGCACCATATGTGAGGGCTTAGTAGAGGAGGATGCTGCTGGAATTAAACAAAGCAACACTTCCAGAACAAGCTTGGCTCGCTTTAATGAGCAAATGGAGCCAATTTTCCGACTGCTTAGGGACTGTGAAGATATCAATCTAGCACCTGCCATTCTGGAGCCAGAACCACAGCCAGCCCAACTTGCCAGTGGAAGTCACGGGTCTCACCCCTCAGGACACCGAGGTAATAAACCATCATGGGCCAATGATTCTACTGGTGGCAATGATGTGAATGGACCGGGTATTAAAGTAGATATAATGGGAGATGAAAATGATGAAGATGCAGCAACTAACAAACCTCGGGCGAAGGAGGCACCCATATGGATGAGGCAAAGTACAGTGACACCAGCTTTAGGGGTACAAAGTGATGTTGCTGCCAGTGATCAAACACGTCATGGGGGATCTGACCACAAGAAGCCAGGGACTTCTGGAAAGGATGATGAAATCCTTGCAGAGCTATTGGTTCATGAATCAGTTAATAAGAAACCACGTCTAGATATCAATGAAGCCCTTGGCGAGGGGGTAGATAACGATGACAGTGACTCTGGTCCAAGTGATGACTCTGACTTTGAGACACCAACTCCTGGACCAGCAGCAAAAGCAAATGAAGTAACAGAAGCCATGGAAACTCACACTGAAAGTGAGCAAGAAGATGACGACACACATGAAATCAAAATTGGAGACAAGATGGTGCCAATTGATGATGTCACTGATGAAATGTTGAGGGAAATGACGCCAGAGGAGCACGAGGCTTACACCAAAACATTTCAGCATGTTTATAACCAGCTTTACTAGGCAGGCAAACAAAAAACTTTATGTAAAGTGGTAGTACATATTTCAACTTCAGTGAATAGATGTAGGCAGTATTTGTTTGGCTTATTACCATAAACCCAGCCATTTCCAAGATGCATTAAACAAGGTGCCTGATGTGTTAAATTATAGGTCCGATGTGTTAAAATACAGTCAAACGTCCCATAAGCGACCACCCAATATGTCAAGCCTGAGAGATTACTTATGGAAGGTGGTCACCTATGAGAGCTTAGATCATATTGGGTCAAAATTTTTCTTCATTAGCATATGGTAATTGCAGAGACTATGTTTTAACTGTTTTATTCATGTGAAAAGTCAGTTTTGAGAAAAAACCTGCTACTTCCCATAGAGAAATTTCTGCCTCTAGTGCTACCCAGGAATGCAGTAATGTTACACCCTTGTCATCCAATTTATGCCTTATTATCTGTCAAGTGGTCGCTTACAGGAGGTTAGAAACGAAAGAAAATTTCGAACTTTTAGCTCTAAAAGTGGTTGCGGTTGCTAACAAGAGGTGGTCGCTTACAAAAGGTTCCAAATATAGTGATTTCACTGGGAAATGTTTGTTATTTTGGAAAACTGATCGCTGAGGAGAGGTGGTCGCTTACGAGAGGTGGTTGCAACCGGAGGTTGAACTGTATGTCTAATTGCCAGACATTTCTTGAAATGTTGTGGCTCAACAGTAGACCCTAGGTGATGACTTTGTGTATGCTCATTTTCTATCTGTTTGATAGTGTAGTTTCAGTGGTTTGAGTGGACAAGTGCAGTGGAACCCCACCTTACGATCACTTTGTTAATACAGTTACTGCCACTTTTTTTGTCCCAGTGAAATGCCAGTACATTTTCTCATAAGAAAACCCTGTTAATACTGCCACTCCATAAATACAGCCAACAGCCATTCTTCAAAATCCTAACCTGTATAATCCTTTGTAATTTTTCTCTGTTTATACAACCACTCAACCCAGTTATGCTCATCTTCCCATTGTCCATAAAATTATATCTGCATTCCGGATGCTTATTGAGGACAGTTGTTTTGAGGTTAAATTGATATATCTACTACATCTGTTAAGCTGTCACTCAATTTAGACCAGCTATGAAATTTGACCTCACCCCATTATGGCCAAATTTTCATGCCCTATTGATGACTGTATTAATGTGGTTCCACTGTACTATTGATAATTAAAGGATGACAAACTCTCTCTGTAAGGCCAAGCCCACTGTTGTTCATTCATTTTCAAAATCTTTGCTTTCATTCAAGCCAACATGTTCCACACTACCATTCTATTACTGAGTTTTATAAATAGAGTTTCTTTGTGTTTAATGAAATCTGTCATTAGAAGTGTCTAAATATAATGTACAGTAAACTTGATTGTTCCTTACACAATTCAGTTGAAGTAACCTACATCTGTTCAAACTAAAATCCTGCATTTTCTAAATTCTGTTATGTCACCTGAGGAAAACTGTGCCTGCAACATGTTCCTGCTTCATGTCCCCACAACAGTCACGTTTCCTTCCTGGAGCATGTTCCAACCTTAATGGTTAGCACACTGAACCAAGGTGTTCAGTTGGGAACCGGTACATGCTGGGGGGTTATCTTGTGATGGACTGGCATCCTATGCAGGGGAGAGTAGAAATATTCCTAGTTGCTAATGCGACAGAGACCAGGGTAAGCTTTAGCAGAATGGACCACCTGGCTTGATGGAATATTTCATGACAGACCAGTACACTATCAGCCTGCTTGTAAAGGACCTCCTATTCTTTATCAAAATGGAAGGGAACTGTCAGGGAGAAGGTTGGAAACTCAGACACAAGATTATGTGATATAACAACCAGTAAACTGAGAAAGGGCTGTAAAAAAGCAAAGAAAAACATGCAGACAACTGTAAGAAGGTGGGTAGGAAAGAATTGAAAAAAGGAGAAGCACGAAATTCAAACACCCTTGGCCTACCAATTGTCAAGTTTTTGGCTAACCTCTCCTCTCCCACTTTTGACACCATGTAGTAGCAGTGAACCAATAAACCATTTTAAACCAGACGAGAGAGATGTTTAGAACATCATGGTATGAAGACTACAAGAACTAGAATAATATGCAAATACACACAAGCATGTGAATAACTTATACGAACGGACTCATCACACCTTTGGTCACATGACTGGAAACTGCGAACATTGCAAAACTGGAACTGAATATTACACATGCCCACAAATAAGCAGCAATTTCTCAGCTATTTCCCTTAACTGTGCAATCCTGCTGTGCCCCCCCCCCCCTAAAGAAATGAACATCACAGCTACTTGTTGGATCATGGCATAATTTTATTTTGCTGCTCACATATCTACACATCTATTTCTCATTTTCCTGCAGAGCTTGTGCAAGGAATAGCTTTCCAAAGCTGTGTGTTGAAAACTGGTTCACTTGTGCACTGTATGTGTTTACTTGCTGAGATAACAGAAGGTAATCAAGACGTGACGGCGACTGTAGGGGCTTAAATATCTTCGAGATATCTTCCTCTGGTAAAGGAGGTTCCCCTCGATTATGCCGTGTAGTATTTTCAGCTTGCTAAAAATATATGGAAAGAAATCTCTTGTTACATAATGGCAGTGGATGAGTATGACAGAACATTCAATGATTTGTATTTGACACTAAGGCCCCATCCACACATATCTGGATATTTTAGAATCCGCAACTTTTTCTTTCCGGATTCAAAAATTTCCCTGTTCACACATAGTGTATTCAAATCGAATTCGCCTGTCCACATGCATCTGATGGTATCTGGATTCACTTTAGAGAAACTAGGCCTACACGTTGTGCCACCATATTGTTTTATTGTTCGGTAAGAGACTGGAGACAATTATGCTATGTCATCGGATTAAAAAAATATCCAGATTCACCGTCCAAATCTTTTGTTGCAGATTTATTTTTTCCACTCTGGTTAGTTGATTAAAAAATATCTGGATTCGCTCCTGAATTCACCAGATGCATGTGGATGGATGCCGTATCTGAAAAGAAAAAGTTGCAGATTCAAAAATATCCGGATTCATGCTTAAAGGTACAGAAAAAGCTTGCTTGAAACAAAATCACATTAGTAATCTTGGAAACAAAGAATAACTACCGGTAAAACCAGGGTTGCCACAGGTCAGGAAATGGTCAGGGAAAAAATTCTTTAATGTCAGGGAAAAGTCAGGGAGTTTTATCTTGAGTCAGGAGAAATTGACATTTTGAAGAAAAGTCAGGGAAAATTGAAATAATTTAACAAGGCTGATTTAATACCATTGAAGGCTTGAGGAAACATTAGGTGCCACTGTGATCTCAACAATGTTTTTCCTTACTGAAGGAAAATTTGTTGAAACTTTTCTGTAATGGGTGGCTGTAAGTTGAGGTCAGAAGCCATTACTATATTTGACATTTTATATTTATTTGGTCAGGGAAATTTATTTCTATCAGGGAAAAGTAAGGGAATTTTGAAAAGTGATGTTGATGGCAACCATGAAAACTGAACAATTTAGAGCAACCTACAATAAGTACAAGGTCACTGTGCACAAATGATCTTGTTTCTTTGTTGAATAAACTAAACAAAGAACTTACCCTTCGCTGAATGTATGCATCTTTCTGCTGTTGTTGCCGTGCTACATTACGCAAGTGATTGTTGAATTTATTTGCATCTTGACAAAGTTCATCAACACTCTCCATTAGTAACCGCACATTCTTTTCTAAGTAGGATCTTGAAAAAATACATAACAGTGCTTGTATGTCTGTTCTTAATTACCCTTGAATTTTACTACTTTATTATCTAATTTTCTCCTTTAAGTTAGTTTCTGTTTCACTTGATGCAAACACTCAGGACAACAGTTTATCACATCTCCAAACACGTAAAGCTTTGTCAAAAGTATGCCACTGTACATCGAATTTTCAGCTCTCTTGTTGTTGTTTTGAAATGTGATGAGACACCACCATCTTTCATGATTGATATTGCCTCATCTGGTTAAAATTCATGGTCACCAAGAGTGGAAGAGAGATGATGAAATATAAAGGCAAAAAAGAATTAATGGAGATAATTCCAAGGTGATAGGATCTTGTAGAATTCCATTGCATTATTTTGTAAAATATGAAAAATAATACTATGGCACTAAATGGATGCCAGAAATGGAAACAGCACAATGAAATTAGTAGCCAAAGATTGTTTATTTTGAGACCATTGCTTACACAATCATTACACCTTAAATAGCTGTTTGATAGTTTTAAATTAAATAAACAATAGCCTCCATTTCATGTGAAAATGTGCGACGATATTTGTCTGCGGACATTATCTGTTTCGAGAAGTGAACAGTTTTTCAAGAGCATAGCTTGAGGAAAACTGTGAGCTACGAGGAACACATAATGTTCCAAGACAACTATCTGAGCATACATGTATTTTTGTGCTTCATGAAGGCTATGGTGTTTATTATCCTTCAAATATTTTTCGAAACATGTGCAGTTTTGAAAACTGGGCAATATCAGTTGGATATTCCCCAGTATTAGCTGGGGAATTTTCAGTAACACGACATGTTTAGATCAATTGCGTGTGAGCGAAAATATTCGAATGATTATGATTAGGGACATTTGCCCAATACTCCAATACTAAGGAAAGTCAGGTCTTACCCAGTTGAGAGACTGAGGAAATCATTTGTTTGTGTGTGAGGTGATAACACTTCAACTTCACAGAGCAGAGCATTGATGAGAGACGAATTCCTTATCACAAGCGGAATCTCCTCAAACATGGCCTCAAAACTTAGACCACTTTTTGCAAGCCTGAAAAAAAAAAAAAAAATGGTATTAATAATGGTTAGGCCATGATGATATTCTCTTTTCATTATTTTAAGTGAAATATTCAAGGAAAAGCAAGTTCTCGCACTGATTCACTTATAACAGAATTACACATAAACTTTTTTTTTTTCACTTCCACTTATCAACTGCGAGATCAATATATATATGCATGTATATGTAGTTTAAAAATTAAAAGTATCTTAACTTGATGAGGTGTTTCTCACCTTTCAGCACTGAATTCTGCATCCTTGTACATTGTCATCATTTTATCAGACAAACGGAATACCTTGAGAGACAGCATTCCTTGAGAGGTTTTCAATGGATCTGAACAGACAAAAAGGAGTATTAATAGTAGTGGAAAAGAGGTATGATGTAGAGGATATTACATGGCTGCATGGAGATACAAAATTCTGTTCAAGTATTGAAAAATATTCTCACAATACATAAAAATGTTTTTGGTGATTTTCTGAAGATTTCTGAAGATAGTTCAAAATTTGTCCAAAGGTCAGACGAACGTTCTGAACATTTTTCTGACAATTTTCAAAGATAACCAAAGATTGCTGAAGACTTCTGAAGAAGATCTGAAGATGCTTCGATCATATACCAACAAATTTAAGTGCAGTTAAAGGGATAGAGATGTTTTAAAAAATGATATCACACATGTGTGGATAAAAATGATATCCTCACATGTGGGATAGCGTTTTTATCGATTTGCTGCCACTCAGTATACTACTGATTTTTTTATAACAGAATCATTCTGTTCTTACCATAAATAAGTACAACAGATTCCTCAATTGCACTCTGGTAACTGAACTGCGAGTCAAGTAATGTTTTGTTCACAAATGACCCAAGGTAAGTTGACTGATACCACCCCACGTGCAAGTGGTCAACGTTAACAGCTCGTAAGCGACGCATCATCTCCATCTGATAATTGACTGTAAAACAGAAAAATACCTAACACAATCAAAATATAGCAATAAAACAGAAACCATACAGAAACAGAGACCAATGACATGCGGAACGGATCAAGTTTTATATTTTTTTGAAAAAACGTAAAATGGGGATTTGTATTCACCATTGGTCAGTAGTTGATTAACTGGCCATTGTAGAGAGGTTATTTTGGTATTTTGGGACATGCTTTGGTGGCCGTTACCATTGTGGAGAGGTGGCTGTTGTAGAGAGGTTAAAATAAAAGTTAATGTATGGACATTCAGCAGGGACAAAAGAAAGTGGCCGTTGAAGAGAGGTGGCTGCTGTAGGAAGGTGGCCGTTAGTGGAGGTTTGACTGTAGTTAACAACTAGGTTTGAGAAGCTACTTATTTACTAATTCTCTCACCATCATCTTCATCATCGTCATCTCCAGCTCTTGATGACGGGAAGGGGAAGCAGTTTGTGATCTCAAGTTTGTTATTCTGAATTAATCCAAGTAACACTCCTTGTACCACCTCTCCAGCTGATCTTTCATCTTGACAATGTTTGATTATTTTCAACACAACCTTGAAGCAATCACATAAGTTACTACCGCGGCAGTGATTTGGGCCACTAGGTGCCTTTTTCTAAAGCTTTATAATTACTAATGGATTTGTATCGAGTGACTGACAAGGTAAAATCAATTTAATCTAAGTAAGATAATTTTCAACAATATTTCACATTTTACACGACCCTGGATACTTCCTTAACGGCCTTAATGTTTTTAAGTAAGAAAAGATATAAGGAAAAGCCCTTACACAATGAAATGAGAGTCAAATTCATTTTAGCTAGCTTAATTATATGCGATCACGTGTAACAATATTTTACGACTTTTCTGCTACATTTAGAAACAGAAGTGAACTAGAGGCGAGTAAAAATTCTGTAAGTGAGTTATATTTACCAATCCATCTACTTGAACACTGTCAATTCGACTTGAAGACCCAGAGGAACTTGAATTTCCTGAAAGCGAAGAGCCGCCTCTTTCCGCCATATTGAACACAAATTTTGAAGAAATGGTCGAGCTGAACTGGGCACGAAATTCGTCGAAAGTTTTCGGAATTGTTCGTGGTAGTCGGGATTAGTTCGGTGTGTCATCGGCAATGACGTAATGGGAGCCGCCTCGTTCGGAGAAGTTTTCTTTGTATTGTTGATCTTCAATCCGGTTCGGCGGAAAAAGGATAGGAAACCCTGAATTTATATTGCTTTTCGCGTACGGCACTTGTAGTTGTGTTGTAATCATAACATTCACTTGAAACTGACAACCGCAGTTAACACTATCTTCTGAAAAACAGTGCATGGAATGGGTTGTGCTTATAGCAAGAGAAGCAGACACGAAGCGAACGGAAACGTTAAGACTTCGAAAACTGCTCAAAGTTTTGATAACGTGAACGCTGACGAAAAGGATTTGCAGAATCATGAAGCTTTACCAGTGCTGCCTGCCCTCCCTGAAATTCCCCAACAGCCGGCTGAACAGAAGCTGTTGTTTGTTGCGCTGTACGATTACGAAGCAAGAACAGCGGAGGACCTTAGTTTTAAGAAAGGAGAAAAACTCGAAGTGATTAACAGTAACGATGCGCTGAATGGAGCAGATTGGTGGCAGGCACGTTCCCTGGCCACAAATGCTGTTGGCTACATCCCCAGTAATTATGTTGCCCCGGCGGCCTCTCTGAAGAGCGAAGAGTAAGTTAACTTTTACAGTTCTGTACATTCGCGGAAGTTTCTTTATTCAAGCTTCCATTTCAGCCACTTCTTAAAGCGAGCGGTAGTCTGCAATTATACAATTAAGCCTACAACAAAAGACAGACCACGAAGAAAATTTTGTAGCTTTCGTGTCCCTGCACTCTACCGCGACCCGAAAGTGAAACGGTCTGCCAAGGTTCAGGCAGACAAGGATCACTTTCATCGAAAACTCGACGGGAATTTGCGCTCCGATTTCAAATTGAACAGCGCTTTCCTTGCCTGAGCGGCCGGTAGATTTGTGAGATTTGTCATTTTTAACGCTTTGGGTCAACCATGGTGTTGAACACTCAACTTGGAGGTTTTATTTCAGGGCATTTTGTGCCCAAAAGTGTCAGACGAAACGAGCAGTTGTTTATTATTTGACATCGTCATTGTTTTAGATTCGAAACGGAACCCACTGGGAAATTTCAACGGAACGTGCTTGAGAATAAATATTACTGAAGCCTTAGGAAGTCTGAATTGTTTTCTAATAAGATTCCAGAAACGCTGGGTGCAGATCTCTATTCTGTAAAAGAAAATCAATTCTTTTATTGATGCTATCGCAGAATGAAGAAAAAATTCAGAGCGCCTTAATTTCGTTTTCTTTTGCGTGACTTGAGAAATATGCTAATTTAATTACACGGGCTAAAATTTTTAAGTCAAGAAGAGAGCACCGAATGTGAAATCGAGCCAACCAGACCGCAATTTCCGGCTTTTGAAAAATGGAGCAGAAATAAAAACATAAAAGATGCTTTTCTTTGTTTTATTCCGTAAGTCTAATGTCAAATGCCAGTAGAAGGAAAGACATGATGTCTCCAATTACTTATACATTGTGCATAAATACACTCAGTTAAAAAGGATTATGGATGAAACTGACAGTGATAAGATGTGTTTGCTTTTGTAATATAAATTGTTTTGAGTAAACAAGATAATAGAACCCCCCATGTTGTGACAAACTAGCTTCTCTTTAGATACGCCAGTGTGGGCATGAAATGCACCCATGTCAAGAAAGGTTCTCTAATACAATCTGAAAGCTTCAATCAAAGGCAGACTTAGCTTGAACACTTCATGCAATCCTGATTTTCTTGTTTGTATTCTCCTTTTACTTCTCTTTATGTTTTTTTTTTTTCTTGTATATTATATTTCTAAATATTGCAAAACACTGTTAGGGGTGGCAAACAGTGAATTTGAAACCTCGCAAGATGGCAAGACTACCACCAGGACTTTCTTATTTGCAAAACAAATCAAGGCTCAAAGAAAGTGTTTACAAAAATAATTATGTTGGTAAGAGCCACGGAATTTGGTAGCTGAAAGTAGGACAGTTTGATAAGAAGGGCTGAGGCAGGCAGGTCAGCAAATGTTTAGGCAAACAAAAAGACACTTAATTAATACGCATTTCAAATTTTATGACTTGCAGATAGGTTATACTCAAAATTGGGTCTCATATTCAGGGCTTGAAAAAAGTGCCACCCTGTTGTCTGGGACGAGTAGATTTTCCTGCTGGGCAAGTAACCTTTCATTCTCACCCTCCCAGTTGGCAAGGTATCAGGCAAGTCATCTGCCAACTAAATCATTAAAAGAGCAAACTAAGACTTGCCCAGGGCAAGCCAATTTGAGAGAGCTCTACTTGTCCAAAGGGCAAGCTGCAATTCAAGTGTTTTTCAAGCCGTGTTATTTTGCCATTAATATGTAACAATGAGGTTTACTGGACAAGCTTTCAGAAAAAGAAAAATCTATGGAGGAGAGGTAGATATGGATGAAGAAATGAAGTGTGGAGAAATTTACTGTGAGCAAATTTTTATGCATGTTCTGCCAGGGTATGTTTACTGAGGCAGAGCTTTGACCTTTTTATGATCATGGAAATAAAGGTTCACATTCAGTAAGCAACATGACAAAGATTCCACTGTTAAATTGTAGAATTTGAAATAATGGAAAAACATATCATTTTATATAGCCTGCATTTACCCCAGCTAAACTGTTGCATCCACTGTACAACATGATTCAAACACACTTCAACGTTAAAAAGTTGTGATTATTCTTGCTAATTAAAATAATTTCAAAATAACTCAATCAATTTTTTCTGGTTTCTTTACTAAGCTGGTTCTTTGGACCAATCAAAAGAGTAGATGCTGAAAAAATGCTTCTAATGCATGGAGAAAGTGGATCCTTCTTAATTAGAGAAAGTGAGAGTAAACCAGGAGACTTCTCCCTTTCACTGCGAGATGGAGAAATTGTGAAACACTACCGCATCCGATCCATGGATAGTGGAGGCTTCTACATTGCTCATAGAGCTAAGTTTGCAACCCTGAATGAGCTTGTGGAACACTACCAAGAAAACGCAGATGGACTCGTCATTAAGCTTAGCAAGCCTTGCCCCACCCTTCACACTCCCGCACCCAAGGATCTTGCATACAATACAAAAGACAAGTGGGAGATCCCACGCGACTCCATCCGATTGGTGCAAAAGCTTGGTCAAGGACAGTTTGGGGAGGTTTGGATGGGACTGTGGAATAACACAACACCTGTTGCAGTTAAAACATTACGTCCAAGCACAATGTCACCTAAGGCATTTCTCTCAGAGGCGCAAATTATGAAAAGACTGCGTCATGATAACCTGGTTCAGCTTTATGCTGTGTGTACACAAGAGGAGCCAATTTACATAGTGACTGAGTTAATGGAGAATGGAAGTTTATTGGATATCTTGAAAAGCCCTGCAGGTCAGGAGCTTCAACTTCCACAGTTGATTTACATGGCTGCACAAATTGCCAGTGGAATGGCTTATTTAGAAATTAACAATTACATACATCGTGACCTGGCAGCAAGGAACATTTTAGTGGGCAAAAATAATGTGGTCAAGATTTGTGACTTTGGACTTTCAAGAATTATTGATGAAGGTGAATACAATGCAAGGGCTGGAGCCAAATTTCCCATCAAATGGACAGCGCCAGAGGCTGCCTTGTACAATAAATTTACAATTAAGTCTGATGTGTGGGCCTTTGGAATTTTGCTTACTGAGCTTATAACTTATGGACGGGTCCCTTATCCAGGAATGGGTAATGCAGAGGTATTAGCTCAGGTTGAAAGAGGCTATCGCATGCCTTGTCCGCCGAACTGTCCATCAAGTCTTTACAATATCATGAAAGATTGCTGGAAAGCTGAACCCATGTTACGGCCAACATTCGAAACTCTTCAGTGGCGCTTAGAAGACTTCTTTGTTATGGACACTACAAATTATGCAGATTATCCAGAATAAATCTTTTACAAAGAATAGTTGTACTAAGATGAGGAGTTGTTTAACTCTAAGCAACTGTAAATAATATTTGACATCTCTTTAAACGTGCGTAAGTCCACAGTAAAGTGGCTTGGTGTCAGAAAAGTAATTGCCGGGCACCATTATTGTAAGCACTTGTAGATTATAACTTATTTTTAGTGTCAGTTGCAATTGTCAGGAAATGTTCAAGTTTGGAGAAAGGCCAGTGGAAAAATGCATTGATGAGAAGTCAGGTACAGAAGGCACACCTCTTTATTGTTATTTGTATATCATTTTTAATTAGTTATCATGCAAATTTAAATTTCTTGAACCTATGAGAATGAAGACCTTGGAGTCTAGTACAACAATTCTGGTTGACACTGTCGACCAGATGCAAACAAAGCCGGGAAAGGAGTGACCTGCTCTGGTTTCACTCACATCATCAACATTAATTTTGTTGACAGTCTAACATGTAGTTGACTACCCACTCTAATACTGGCTGTGCAACCCTTCTGATTTGTGCAACACTACAGATTTGTGCTACAAAAAATTCAATCTGAATGTTTTGCAACTTTTGGGGGATTTTTCAGACTTCATTCATGCTTAAATCCCCTTATTGTCAGAAACTAGCCTCATGCTCTGCATAAAAATATTCTCAACTCTTAAAGGGACACAGTCAGCTGGCGTACATGCCCATTAGATACCATTTCATAGTTAATTTGCGTATCACAGAGATGCGATCCATACTGCTCTTAACAAAATATGATTAATTAATATCATAGGATGAGCAAAAGCACACTCAAAAACAGGTTTTTCCATAAATGATTGAAAGTCAAGCAAAACACTGCAAAGATTGAAGCAGATTTCTAGATGTACTCGACACGTACATTTGATTTCAGGTCGAGGTGAACTCTTTTCAAAGTGAGAAAACTACTGTCCAGGTCAATGCAGTCCCAAAGCTGACTGTGTCTCTTGTTAAAGTTCTATAAAATAGAAGACACTTCCGGAAATGCATAAAGTGGTCTCGCAGTACCTCTTGATCTACGAAAAAAGCTGCCAAAGCCTCTTTAAAAATGTCAAAAAATGACTACTTAGTTTGTGGATTAATATTTTATTAGCAGTTTTGTACAATGGTGAATAGTAATTTATTGTTACAGTTAATGACTTTTTATTGTACTCTAAGTGACAACTTTTTGGCCTACGTTTAGTTGGTTGGCTAGACTTTATTATTTCTTCATTGTTGACATTGATTGTTTAATTTTCTATTACTGCTACTACCAAAGCCAGGAAGCAAAGCTTTCTGGTGTCTTTATACAATGATAAAAAGAGAATTAGTGCTTACTCACAAGTCTGCCACAACTGTCCTAAACAATAAACATCCTTGGTAATGTTCCATTTTCATTAAATTTTCAGCAAGTGCAAAAAGTTCAAACCCCAGGAATTATTTTCTGGCTTTGTTTGTGCTTTGATAGTTTTCTTTTAGGACAATTGTACACAGCAGCCAGAATTTTTACTTCACTCTATTGCTATTTTTTAGACGTTTTTTAATGCTTTTATTCCTGTTAGATGTTTGCTAAGTTCAATATAGCATTAGAGTAGTTTATTCGAGTAGTTTAAAAGTAGAACATTGTATACAGATTAATGCAAGCAAAGAGAAAAATCGTCCAAATAAAATCGTTTTGAAAGTGAATGGTTTTTTTTAAACGTTTTGAAAGTGAATTTACATTGTAGATACTTCGGCAGTTTTTTGTTGAGAACAACACAGTCAAACCTCCACTAACAGGAACCACTCTACAAAGGCCACCTTTCCACAATGGCAACAGCCACTGAAACATGTCCCGACTGCCAAAATAACCTCTCTAGCCTGAATTTCAGCCACCTCCTCCGCTCGCTAAGTCACTCGGGGAGTCTGAGAGATGTCGTCTCTCTCCCCAAGTGGCTTAGCGAGCGGAGGTGGCTGAAATTCAGGCTAGTTAACTAATGACCGCCAAACGGTGTATACCAAAACCCACTTTTCGTTGTAAAAGATCACCAAACTTGATCTGTAACATGCTTTGTTGGTCCCGCTTCTGTCTAGTTTCAGTTTTATTGATCTATTTTTATCATGTTACAAACAGTTTATATGCTAAAATAGGCATTTTTTTAAGGAAGGCAGTGTTGCCTCCCCCTGAAAAAACAGGTGTCATATTACACCCCTACCTCCCCAAAACGGCCACTTTCCTGCTCCCGTGAATATTTCTACATTGAAATTATTTCAATTATATATTAAAGACACTTCTACCAGTTACAAAAACAATACTTTATTGAACGTTACACGAATACAAAGCTTATCAAATCCTTTCACGCCACCTTAACACTGAATATATTTTAAAACTAGTGGTAATATCAGCAGACCTGTTTTGGCATAGTTGCATAAGGCAGCTTTATGTTTTTGAGGGTGAATTACTTTATTCTTAACTTTTACTCGAAAAAGTAAAACCTAATAAGCAAAAAAGCTCACCACCAACAACTTTGACACAGTACTATTCTTTCCTGAGGTCTAGGCTTCCTTAACGTATAATCAGGGTATAAAACAAATCAAATGCACTGTCTTACACTTGTGCTATATGTTTGCACTCTAAAATGCTCTAGAAAACTACATAAATGCAAACTACCACTTTTTAAACTTACTAACAGTCTTCACTTAGTGACACACCGATTTGTGTCGAGATACAATGAAAAAGAGTAGAAAAGCTTCCCCCTGACTTAATGGTATCAGATACCTTAAATTTAATTTAATACACAAGCTGCACTAATAAATTGAAAGCTTTCAACAAAAACTTCCCTGTTTTACTAAAATACAGTGGAACCCCACCTTACAGCCACTCCATTAATACGGCCACCTCGTTATTATAGCCACTTTATTCTGGCCTGAACAAAAGCTCAGTCCATAATTTTCTTATTTAAAGAATCTCTTTAATACAGCCAGATTTTTGTGGCCCCTTGGTGACCAGATTAATGGGGTTCCACTGTAACAACTAGATGCATTTTAAGACATATGAGTTTTCATTAAAACCATGACCATAACAGTAACTGGTTCATACTGTCTGTTTAAAACAGTGGTATATGTTTTTGTTGTTTATCTTAATGGTATAAAAGATTATCAAAAGCGCTTATCTTTGCACAAACATGCTTCACATGAACTTGACAGCACATATACCAAAATTACCACATCCCTTAGCAGGATAATAAGCATTTTAGCATGTTCCAAACATTCACAGAAGAAACAGGGTTCCTATGCTTGTGCGTACTACATTGTATGCTTACATAAACGTTTACAAGTATAGTTATGAGTGATGTACTGTAACACTAAAATATCACCCTCTGTTTAACAAAGCATAAATGGACACAAATCAAACGTTCTGAATGGTAACTGGTGAATATATATTCAAAGCAGTTTACTTCATAGAAGACATGACAAGAAAAATTTCTTCACAACCGTCTTCACTTTACGAGATGTGTTTCACTTTACAGAAGAGAACTGAGGAATCCTACATCGTTTCCAGTTCTATCAAATGGAAGAACTGCCCCTACAAATCTTCCTGCGTCTCCCTCAGATCTCTAGAATCTTAGTTACAATTCACATGAATTGAACTTGTGAGACTAGCCAGAGTCAAAATTGCACAACATAAGTCAATTACAGCTGCTACTCACCACTTAATAAAACCACTTCTACTTCCCAAAACACTGACATATCGCTAATCTGCTTGCTTGTATAGCAGATTCAACCAGACCAGTTACAAGTGAAGAAAACCTGAACATCTGGAATCTCACAAGAAAGTCTTTGACTTTAAAACAACTCCCCACAATGGGAGAAAGTTATTTAAAAATTACAAAAACAGATGAAAATAAAGCTTAAAGGAACTTCAGTTTAGACTAAGACTTGTTATCTACCTTAGCTTACCATGTTATTTTACTGGTAGGACTATGAAGTTATGCGCTCAAAGAGTCTCAATCTGCAGTTCCAGGAAATATTCACACCCACCCCAAGGAAGGTTAACAGAAATTCTAAGGGGGGGAGGGGGGGAGGGAGAGAGGTTGAATCAACAGCAAAAATGTTTAAAGGAAGCTAAACTGGAATTCCAGAGGGGTGAGGGGGGTCAAAATGAAAAACCTTCTATGGGAGGGGTATGGATATTTTCTGGAACAACACAATAGAAACCTCCAAGATGCACCTTTTCATATGTTAAAGTAGTGTTACTGGTGCATTGAGATGAGGAATTACAGAACCAGAGTCTTATATCATTGCCAGTTCATCATTGTCCCCTAGAGGAACTTTCTCAGAGTCTCTGTAAACCTTACTCCTTCCTCTTTTCATGTGATCACCAAAAATAACATCAGGAGAATCTATAACAAAATCAGTCAAGTTAGTATAATTATTATTAGTATAACTGCTGGTATCATCGTGGTCCTTGTCGTCGTCCTCGTCCTCGTCATCGTCATCGTCATCGTCATCATCATCATCAACGGTAGTAGAGGCAGCTTGTAACGTGCTTGTCACATTTATTGGTCAAGATCAGTTACAGGATTCTTCAGCAAAACTAGTTGTTTACCTTTGCCAGCATAATAGTAAACTTCAACTCTAAGTCCACTCCAAAAATATAGTTTACTAATAAACTAAAGGTATAAGAACACCAAAGAACTATGTATATTTGATTTACCATGTTATTTCTCTGTTTTCTCCTTAGTTTTAGTTTCGATTGAGATGTTTCAAACAAACAAGACAGTGTCTCATCATATTTTCAACCATTTCAAAAATCATAAAAAATACTTCAGAACTGTGTAAGAAAGTACCTTGCCCCAGAAGAACACAACGGAATTCCAGGGGCCATAAGCAGTGATCTGCTTGATCTAGAGCGTAACACACTGACAGCTCTACCCCCATCTGCCTCCCACACAAAGAACAGGTAAAAGATACAAATTTCTGTCTTTCTATCTTAAGAAAAAGTACACAATGTTTTGCAACTATTACCTGCTTGCATTTCCTCATTGTAAACAACTTTCATTTCATCTTCCTCATGGTCTTTTTCACTCATCTTTCTGTAGTGCTTCTCAAGTGATTTGTATTTCATGTAAAAAAATATCAAACCAACTAATAGAGCTACTCCTGCAGAATAACAACAATAAAATATCAATCAGTTTGAAACAATAGACTAGTTTTTTCACTTAATTATCTTTATTTGTATAACAACATACAACAAAGTACAACATTACAAAAACTACAGCACAAAATAAATTACAAAATAAACAGATGATAGACTATTTTCATCATAAGTCAATAGGAAGAGTTCGTAGGGGGGGGGGGGACATGAGGGTAGGAAGAATGCTGGTAGTACTGTCTGGTGGAAGATGAAGGACTGAGTTGAGGGAATAATAAGAAATGAGAAACCGAAGCAGAGTCAATGTTTTAGCAATCGCAAGCTTTCGATGCTGTGCAAACATCTTTCTCAACTGAACATGGCCGGAATCTATTTGTCACGTGAAGTTGGGTGGACCAAGTCATGCGCCAAAACATCCCAGTATAGGGCCGGAAGTTCAAATCCACGGTCTTGATTGAGCATCCAGGACTGGCACACAATTTCAAAGGCCTCACAAATTCTCCTTCTGAAGTTGTTTTCTTCTCTAGCTATGACAGCAGCCTTACTCTCTTCAAAATCGTGGCCTGTGGCCTGTGTCCTTAAGGTGTTCTCCAATGCAGGATAGTGTCGAATTTTTAATATTTAAATTAGTCATTAACTGATTACAGCAATTTAAGCCTGTGAGTTGGGAGAGCTTTGTAGGATTCTGGAGTTCTACTGTGTGTGTCATCTCTCCAAACATTTTTATACATCAACAATTTCACTACACTGCAAAAAAAGGTTGTACCTATTAATGCAAGGGGTATTATTATCGCCAGACTTTTCTTTTGACTGCCATCATTAGGTGAGCCACCTTTCTGAGCACCAACTGATGGCCTCTCTCCTGGTGTAGCTGGAACGGTTTCTCTAGAAACAGTTCTGCAAAAACAAAAGCATTACTTTACTTTGTTGATTATGATACAACAAACAAACAGAGGGGCAACATGGTAGAGATAACTTTCAACTGGACAAAGAACTGAAAGAAAAAGAAAAATGGTCTTACAAACACCTCTGGAGGGCGTCTTTCAATTTGATTTTTTTTGGCTTACAAACCCAGTCACCCACCCTTGAAAAGGTCTCAGGTTTTGTGTGAAACTATACTTCAGGGGTAATAAGGTGAGGCTGCTGACCCAACCCCAACATGCTCCTGTAAGCCACTGCAAAATTGTGCAACATCCTGTAGGTGTTTATTTAGTTATTGTAAAGTTAGGATACAGACACTCACAAAGAATGAAAAGATTTCGTAGGCTTAAATACACAGATAAAGAGACATCAACAATAGCTATTTACATAAAACAAGTCATAAATCATAAATTTGTGTTGTAAGAGTTAGTTTCAGAACTCTGCAGAGAGTCGACTGGTATGCATTAAATGGCTAGCCAAAGATGTTTCATTTGACACATTCATGAGCTAAATTATTGTTTCACCCCGGTTCCCTCAGTTTGAAATCAAGGCAAAGTATAAATTATGCATGTATTAAAGAAGCTGTGAAGTATCTCATGCTGTGATGCAGTTTTTAGGTTAAGAAAAATATCTGGAAAAATTGTAACTTCACAATCACCAATCTTAATGCACAGTCAACCAGTCAAATAAACTGTAAACTGTACAGTGTAGATACAAACCTTAAGGAGCCACTGTCAAGAATCCAATCACTTGCTTTAAAGCCATTATTGATAGCAGCTTTGGCTGTTTCCATGGAAACACCTACAAAAAACATTATTATAAGAGTTGATAAAATATCTTTGCTTCACTGATCTGTCAGACAGTTTTGTCATAAATCCTTGGATCCCCAAGGGCTACATGTTAGTCCCCATCAAAAGAGTGCTGAATCATGCGTGTTTGAAACCCATTGACTGAAACTCAAAAGAACAAAACCTTAGTCAACTTTGTAGGTCTGTCATTTGTTAACCAATCTTCATGGGAGATAAAATATTTGACTCCTCAATTCAAGGTAATTAATTAAATGATCCCAAAGACAAACTAACTGTCTTGATTAAAAAAATTCTAAACAAAAACGGATCCAGATTATTATCTATTTATTAACCAAGAGTAAGGTTTTTATGGGAAATTCTTAAACCAAGACCATGCTGTATTGACCTCACTATTGCTCGGTCAATACGGCATGGCCAAGGCTTGAGATTTTCCTGTAAAAACCGAATTTCCTAGGTTAATAAGATGTTTATTACAGTGTACAGTCAACTCTCACCTTGCGGACACCCCACGATTACAGAAGTTAAGTTATGAAAGTTATGAAAATAGTAAAAAAAAAGTTCAGAAAGACAAAGTCACGAGGAAATAAAATTTATGTGAATGGTGGCCAAAGTAGCAAAAGCTTTCTGGTTGGCCACTGCCACAGTCAAGAATTCAAAATGGTAGCAAATAAAATTGGTTGAACAATTGAAATTTCAAAACCTGTACATCTATTACCTGAGCTATTAAGTGGTGGAATGAGATCAAACACAACTGTTCCTCTAGTTGGGTCTTCAGTTCTCTTCACCTCAACAGCAGCTATACGATCCCTAAATCCAAAAGAAACATTTCAAACACAAAGGCACAGTGTGCTCTAATCTATAACTAAAGCAAGTTTCATTACATCTACAGAACTGACCAAGTTTTAATAATGAAATATTGTTGGAGATTTCCTCAAAAATAAATTATATCATAGTCTGGTATCCTTCATAACTTTTAAAGACTTGGCATGTATCAGACCAGACTTATTGTCTTTGTAGTATTGTCACTTCATGAGCAATTATTTACTTTGACTCTGCTCTCCTTACAGTTCACGAACTGGTATATATTCTACATTGACAAGTTAAAAAATAAAATTTATCCATTTTTTTGTCGATGTTTTGTTGTCTTTCCTTTCAAGGTTTTTTCCATGAGCTTAAAGAACATTTCAGCAAAATATCTTAATTCATATAGCAATAAAGAAGCAAGTGCACTTAACCACATCTTAAAGTGTTCTCACGTGAAGGATCCAGTATTGAGTTTTTAAACTTTTTTTAATTCATTGAAAAAAAAAACCTTGAAAAAAACAAAACATTAACAAACAAAAATGGTTAAATTTCATTTTTCAATCTTTCAACTTGTCAATGTATAATATATACCAAGTCTAGGCACCTTAGCTAAGAAACTCAAAGTAACAAATAATTTGACTAAACATACTTACTTTAATAACTTAGCTTTCATGCTTGCAACTTTAATGAACTGACGGATGAAGTCCTTCTCGTTTTCACCATCCATAATGGGACCAGTAAAAGTCATGTTCAATGTTTCTGTGCCCTTTAGAGCTGGGGATCAGTAATCACAATTACTTAAGATTCATCTATCAAACAGACAAACCCACATAATTCTCATATTATTGACACTATCAAATATTAACCAATTAGACTACCAGCCCAAGTTTTCTATAAGTGCATAACCTATTAACTTGAGTTGAATTTTTCATTGGAGTATTCTACTGAAATGAGGGGGAGAGGAGTAAGGGGTGGGGAAGATGGGGGTGGCAAAGGGGAAGCAGGAGAGGGTGGGGAAAGGAGAAGAGGGTGGGGGTGGGGGAGAAAAGGAGGAGGGAGGGGGTGGGGAGGAGGACAAGGGGAAAAACATACATATATACATAAACTGTATTTTGCTTCAGATTCAAAAATAACACAAAGATGAACAGATAGGCATCAAGAGCAGGGGTGTGAGGAGAATAAGAAGGGGAAGAACACCAGGAAGGAGGAGTAGGATGGATAAGGGTGGAAGGGGGGGGGGGGGGAGGGGCGGAAGGGGGTTTTTAAGAGGAAAAAAAAATTTTTTTTTAAACTTCCCTTTTTTTTTTCTTCCTTTTTTGGTTTTTTTGTCTTTTAACCCCCCCCAC
>Ga0126339_10000258_pt1 | contig 26088 bp, 10 predicted proteins | sample OrbTmetagenome_2_FD_92532 | JGI IMG/M metagenome (GOLD analysis project Ga0126339, IMG submission 92532) | Coral microbial communities from Petempiche,Puerto Morelos, Mexico - Orbicella T R C metagenome | ecosystem: Host-associated > Invertebrates > Cnidaria > Coral | place: Petempiche,Puerto...
CGATTCATTGACGAGAGCAGTCGGAATTCCGACAGCTAATATTTGTAATTATTATTCCGCGCATTGAAAAACTGAGCACTGCAAGTATATGTCGCGAAAGACAATAGAATTCTGCGCGATGAATTTTTGTTATACGATACAAATACCCCATAAACAAGACTAGCTGATAAATTATTAATCTTGCAAGTGAAGACAAACATGGCCTGTGCAAGGGAAAGCGACAGAAAAAAAGTCTCCGACGTCCTAAAGAAAACGTTGGTTGGAAATCCAAAACATCCTTCTCCGGCAGCGGAAACTTTAGGATCAGACGTAAGTTTAGTTCGTGACGTGGTTGTGCCGTCAATAATTGCATTTACTTGTCTTCTCTTATTTCGATCTCGTTTTTTAATTCTCCATGTAGTTTCGGCAAAAAGCAAAAGCTAAGGTAGAAGCGGTGAAGGATTCATTTGATGATCGGATATTGATAGATCTGAAAGAGGCGACAAGTAGGAAAGCCGCTAATAAACCGCTCGAGAACAAGTAGGATAAAGGCGGACAGACTACACAATCATCGCCAAGACAGAAGGGACAAGAAAATCACCGAAGGTTAGCCGACCAAATCAACAAAGGCAGAAGAGACGGTACAGAAGGCGAGCTGTTGGAAAAGATAGAAAGGAAATTTCGTTGCGAATTCATTCAAGCGGAAGTAAGTATTTCTGGCTACGCCGTCACGAGAGAAAGACAGGTGGATTTCTGCAGCGGAAAAATGGATGCTGTTGCTTTTCGAGGAGGTGAAAAAGATGTCCTTGAGGTTTTTGTTGTTGACTGGAAGACAACTACTAAAACAGACTTACTAGATTTATATCAATGGTGGGAAAAGGCTGAATACTTTAAAAAACCTTTGTATCAGTGTTTAGTGTACCGTGAACTCTGGCAGGCGCACTTGAAGCATAACAATGTGAAAGCAAAGGTTGGCATAATTCTGGTTCCGATTCATCAAACGTATCCTGAACTCAGTTATCCGGGCTTATGTATGGATTTCAAAACAATGAGTGATACGCGTTTATTGGACAAGCTGAAAGATTTTCAGTGGCTTCCCGTTCTCGATGAGTCAATCTACGTTCAAACTATTAAGTTGCCATGCAAATTATTCAAGGAGAGTTTCGATCCGGCCGATGATGTAGATGAAATTACCAATATTTTGAAAGATGATACACGCTTAAAAGATATACTTCACGGCAATGCTACGATTGCAGACTTACGTCAAGTGCTACACCTCCCCTTCTTAAAAGTAGAAGACATCAAGGAGGAAGAGACAAAAGCCCACAAAGATGACAAGACCTCAGTGATCGAGACAGCTGCAGCTACAGAAGATAAAACAAACGAGGAGTTCGCGATGGTAAACAAAGAGGAAAAAGCAGTTTAAGTCACCGAGAAGCACAAGACGTGACGGGAATAAGTTGGAAGATAACAAGCAGAGTGAAAAATAGAAAAAAGCAGTGAAAGACTATCATTCGTTGGCCATCGGTTCGAGTCCTGGCTGAGGACATTGTGTTGTGCTCTTGGGCAAGATAAGACACTTTACTCACTTTACTCACTATGTATGAACAGTGCCTTCCTCAACCCGGGTGTATAAATGGGCACCGGCGAACTTAATGCTGGGGGGTAACCCTATGATAGACTATCATCCCATCCAGGGGGGAATAGAAATACTCCTGGTCCCATTATGCTACAGAACTGACCAGGATAAGCTCCGGCCTGATGTGCCACTGGCTCATATGCACACTTTACATAACACAGCTGATAGTGAGGCGGAATCCGACAACTGATAGAAGTCATTTGTCCGTATGAATTGTATGAATATTAGTCACTCCCTGTAGACATAAGTGCTCAGTTCAAGGCACTTAAACATTTTCAGAGTACTTTAATTTTGCTTATATCTCATTGCATCAATACGATGCCCGACAGTAATAACATTTTTCTCGATTCCGCTTTAGAAGTTTTTACACATAACATATTCTAAAACAAGGCCACAAGAAGCACTGTATATTTTGCGGCGAATAAGTCAAAATTGTAGAATTTAATGTACAAAATATAATTTGTAACTAACTCGCTTGAACATTAGCAAATATGGCTTTTTACTTAAAATCTTCCTTTATGCCTCAGTTAATATAGTTCAGCAGTGAACAGTTCAACGTTTCGCATCTTCCATCATGGAAGCCCCCTTTAAGGCGTTGGGAAATTCAGAAAAAAGAATGGTTTTGTAACTTTAAACAGCACATACGCTGCTACACTGTCAAACACTGAGGCGCAAACAATCTTGTCATATCGGCACATTTGAGCACTTCTTGTATGCCGGAGAGCATTTCTCGTCGCCGCGTCAGGCATTTTGTCTTCACGCGCATGCGGTGTCGTATCTTTCTCCTTCATTTTCTCTTTAACAGCCGAGTACAGCTTAGCTTGTATTTCTTCAACTTTCTTCGCTATCTCCTTGTCCTTTTTGGCTTTCAACTGGAATCTTTAAACATCCGCCTGTGTTAGGTCGCACATTTCTTTAGCTTTCTCCAAATCAACAAAGTAGTTGTCGACTCGTTTCTCGAGTTCGCAGAATTGTCTTTGTAATCTGTCAGCAGTAGTTTCCAATAGCAGAACGATTCATTTTGTTTGATTTTACTCTTATCATATGCTTTTTATTGATTACAAGAACTGGTCTCCCTAGCTTGTAACTAAGCGCAACGTTTCTACTCATTATAGCTGAGTAACAATTGATTTTTGCTCTCTTTTGAGAAAGCGCGCGCTACTTTCGAACGGTCGCGCGTACACCTTATTAGGGGACTTAAGAAACCATTACGACGCGTGCATCTTTACTGCGCATTTCCCGTGTAATATTGAAGTTCAAATTAAGAAAATGGAAGCCGGCTTTTCCTTTCTTCTAGGTCGGCACACACTAGGGGACAGTTTTCCTGGTGTGACATGTCCGTTTTTTCGAAGAAAATTATCGGGTTGTTGCGAGGACACAATTTAGTCCCCGAAACGTGTTACATGAAATTCAGCCGGTTTAAATTCGTGTGTCATTAGAAGGGACAAGATGGCTCAATTTTCAAAATGTCATCGTGAACACTTTTCTTGCAACTGTCCCCGCCACGACATAGAAATGAACCAATATCCGCTTTGTGTACACCAGCTTGCATACTGTCCCTGCAGCAAACGTCCAATGAAGGGGCTTGTCCCCACTTTACGTCCCCGCAATGTGTCAAGGAAAGATGAATGAAAATCTAAAAGCAGTAAATCAGACTTTGATGATTCACTTCATCAAAGGACACGAACAAAACTAAGGTAAATAACGTAGTTACTACTACTACATAGATAAATAAATGAAGGAAGGAATGAGGAAAAAAGGAAGGAGGGGAAGTAGGCGGGAAGGAGGCGTGATCGAATGAATAAATGAATACTGAGAGCAAGGGGTTTGAACACAATCACATCGATTTTACAGCCAAAGATATCTTTGTTATCTGCCAGTGGTGCCTTGTCATCAGTTACTGACACACTAGTTCGCTTTTAAGCACAAGAATTGCACGTTCCAGTTTGCTACTAAAGCCCCGGCCAAACGATCATAACATTTCAACGCAACATCGTTAGGTGCAACATGTTGCGCGCGTTTGGCCACCCTGTTGCGACATGTTGGGTGCTGTTGGCTCAAGTTTGAAAACGGTCAAATTTGAGCCAACAACACCCAACATGTCGCAACAGGGTGGCCAAACGCGCGCTACATGTTGAACCCAACAATGTTGCGATGAAATATTGCCATCGTTTGGAGGAATGTTTTCGACTTTGCAAATGACTTGAAAGTTTTCCTTTTTTAAAGTTCACGCTTTCTTCGAACGGTCACTATTTAAGCACAACGAAAAACCGCGTAAGCAGAGAAGGGTCTGACTTGTTTAGACCAGACCATTGGTATTGAAGCTTGTTCGGTCTCGCTCTATGTTTTGCAACCGAGCCTCGGGTGGTCCTAATCTCGTTCCCAGATCTTTGCTTAAGAGTAGCACTCGACCGACATTTCGCAATACGGAGCGAACAAGCTAGTTCAGTAATATATCTACTGAGCAATGGTCTGTCCACAAAACGAAAACTATACTCACTCATCTCAACAATGACGAATATACCTTCCCTGCATTTCACCAAACAAAGGTGGCGAAAGAAGATCAGGGTGAACAAAACGTATGAAATGTCCACCCAGCCTTGTTCCAGTGCAACTGTTTTACACACTGAAGCAGAATCCCTGCTCTTTTGCGACTTGCCGAGTAAAATATTTGCACATTCTAAAGGAGGTATAATACTTGACTTCTCCCCTGCTCACAAAGCAAGCTAACTACATTACGTACACCAGTGCATTAGTAGAACTCCATTTTTAATTCTTCAATATATGCTACAGAATAGTATCTCTGAAACAATTGTTTTTGTTATAATAAATAATGCATTGAAAAGTTTCCATTTTCGCTCAGAAGGAATAGAATACTTAGCAAAAGATTCAAAGCAATACAATGACACCTCTTGCCATAAAAGTGTTAAGAGATTTTGTACAGAACTATTTGAAGTGTTTTCAATCTAGTTGAAATGTAGACAAACAAGGACAAAGAAACTATCAGTTTGCAAGAGATTTGAATATAAGGTTACTGTGCTTTGTAGCACCCATGTCAGATAATAATTATTATGGACTCATCATTTAGGACTTAACTTGAAATTATTCAAGTTTGACATTTTTCTTTCAGAGTAGAAATGCTGCTTATGATCATTATATGAATGACTATGATAACCATGCTATGATATCATACTTAACAAACCACTGTGAGAGAACATGAAAGATTTGGTCATCTTAGACAAGAATGGCCTTCTATGCAAGATGTGGCCTGTGTAGCAGGCGTTCATTTCCAGAAGCATGTGAAGGCAACAAAACTGCGAGTTAAGTGCAAAGAAATAAGGGGTTGGGGTTGGGGGTGATTCCTTTCCTCCCCACCCCTTCCCCTCCTTTTGCTCACCCCCTCCCCACTTCTCCCCATTTTTTGTTCACCCTAGGCATGCTCGTTTGCTCACTTGCTCGATCTCCCCACCTAGAAATGGAAAGGGAACGTTTACTACGCAGGTTATGTAAGATGGAAGCATGGAAGAAGCACAGATAGTCATACAATAGACCTCTTTAGCTTGGGCGGTTTATTTTCCCACTGTAGACCACATGAGATACTCTAGAGAATTTTTCTTTTATCCATCTTAAAATTATTCATACATATACATGCGACTATTTAAAAATTTGAAAGCGAGAATTCTCAAGAGTATCATCACATGGTCTGCAATGGGAAAACAAACCACCCAAGCTGAAGAGGTCTAATATAGAGAGATTAATGTCCTACAGTGCTACATTGAAAAAAATGTTTAGTCTGTTTGACACTTGAGCCTTGTTACATCACAGTACCTTCTACATACCACAGAAAGAAAATGCTCTTGGACCACATGAAAGAACCAAACCAGTAGTTTTCAACAGAATTAAATGTTGGAATCACATAACTACAGTAGAGGTTTCACTAGAGGAGCAAAATGGTTACAAGAAATTTTTAAAGGATTCCTCTCAAAAAGTGTGGGGGAACTGGAAGTAAAAAATATTTGACTAATAGTAATAATCTAGTGTTTTAAACAATCACACAGATGTATCTTCTGTAGTGTGAGTCAACATGATTTGTTCACTAATCACTGTGAAGACGGGAGAACACATCACAGTCTTGTAATAAATATACACAGAACATGTATGTTACACACACTAGTTAAGAGATACCCTTTAAAAAATTTAATGGAATATGACATGGCAGGGCTGTTATAAAGGGCCATTGCTGCTATGGGTGAACCATCTACTTGCCTGTTGTTGATACAAATTCACCCACAAAGTAACAAGCGTGTTACCGGTTTAAAGATCAAGGCAATAGGAGATACATGAATCAGTTACATTCCTGGTGCGTACTATCATATACTATACAAAAATTAATAGAACATTACTTTAACTTATACGTAACAAGGCCCAAGATGTCCTCACTTCAAGATACTCTTTTCTGTACACCAGCTACATTCTACTAGAGCCATAACCAAGAGTTGGTGTTGGCAAAGAAGGAATCATGTCCAACAAATATTGTCTATCAGAGTCCGATACATAATTGTGATGGTGCTGTGGGTTACGTGACCCAGAGTGATGGTGCTGACTTAAGTAGGGATGCCATCTTACATCAGCTTGTTGTCTTGCTGCTGCTTCCAACTCCTGGTGTTGCTGCTGGAGGTGTTGCTGCTGCAGTTGAAACAGGAGGGAGTTGGTGTGCGGCTGGTGATGGTGATAGAGCCCAGGTTGAACAGGCTGGTGATGGTGATGCATGATGGGTTGGTGGTGTGCAATGTGATGGCGTGGTGGTGCAGGTGCCAGCTGAGGCTGGGGAGATGACTTTTGGCTTTGATGATGAGGCTTAGGAGCAATTGAAGGGCTGTCATTTATCTTTTGTTCTATCTCTTGTTCTTGCTTGAGAGCTTTTAGGAATGCTGCCTTCAAGCGAGCTGTGTGCTCTGCTTTTAGCTCTTTCTTCACATTGACAGTACTACACTTCTCACACACAGTTACTAAGCCTGAGCCATCATTGTCTTGCTTCTTTGTCCACGAAGGTGAGAAATCAGTGTTACAGCGTGAACAAACTTTGGGATTTATTGTTTGCTCTTGCAGTGGAGCATTTTGTTTAACCTTGGTATCTTTGGAAGCCATGACATCCACAACAGACTCTAATCCAACCAAAACCATAAAATCTGGACTGCCAAGGCTTGGAATGAAGGACCATTCAGGGGGAGGTGGCTTAGGTGGCGGGATCTGAAGCAAGGTTCTTTCCAACTGCTTACGCAATGCCATCTTGGCTGCAGCTTGTTTGCCACCAGCACCATGGTGATGAGAGCCACTGGGCAGGTGATGTTGAAAAGACACATATCCACTACTGGCTGGGAGGCTACTGACATTGTTTGCTCTCACAGGAGTGGGGCGAACAGGGGCAGGCTGATTAGCTGCTGAATACACTGGACTGCCTCGGCCTCCACTGTGAGGATACAACGGAGTTGGCTGAATTAAGTTTGCCATGCATGTAACCACATTCTGCAGGTCAGCAATTGCAGAAGACCCAGGTTTTGAGTTTGGCTGGGCTGACTGTTGATGCATGGACTGCTGTTGCACAGCAAACTCCTTCAAAGTCTGTGCAGCAGAACCTACAAACTTTGATGAAGCAGTATTTGAAGGCTGTGATTGGGCAGTACTACTCCCTTTTGGCAGCAGTCTAGGTTGTACTGGTACGTCTCTTGGTGGATGAAATGTGGAGGATGCTAACACTGTTGATGCCTTCAGTGGTGGTGGAGGAGGAAGGTTCTGCCCTTTTTTAGGCAGCAATTGCATGGAGGATTTAACTGGCTGGTTTCCCTGTGGAACAGCTGCCTGTGGTTGTGATTTCTCAACAACATTTTCTTTCTGTTGTCTGGAGTTACCCTTGACATCATTTTGTGCAGCATGTAACTTCTTTAACAAGAGAAGTTTAGCTTCCTCTTGCCTTAGTTCATTCCTCAGGTGGGCAATCAATTTTTCTTTTGCCAGTAGGTCATCATCATTTTCATCAGAAAGTGGTGAATCTGGCCTTGAGCCATCACTGGTATCACCATTAATAATAGTAGCATCCGCCTTTGTCTCACCGTTCACTTTTTTCTTACTTTCCAAAGAGGACAGTTTTGGTACTTTCAAGAATTCAACAATACTTTCTCTTGCCCTATGGGAAATCAAAGGCTTTTTCTCAACACCATTTGCATTAGCAGATGGTGCAGTGTTGTCACTACTGCTTGTTGCTTCTTTTCTGTTTAGTTCTTTAACAGAGCTCAAACCCAACTGCGCTAGAAGATCCTCTTGTGAGATGCACTCATCCGAGTCTGAATCTTTGCTACCTGTTTTCTGTTCTACATTAGTCATAGTCATATCTGCTTTAGGCTGATGTTCACTTGATTCAATTGGATTTGATTGTAATTCCTTGTTCACAACATCAGTGGAGGAGGTGTCCACCTTGTCTTTTTCTTTCTTCACAACTGGTTCACTTGCATCTTTCTTCACTTCCTTGTCAGAATCCTCATCAGAGGAGGAAGATGATATAACAACTAACTCACTGTCTTTCTTTGTCAGCCTGCCGGGGAAGAATGGAATAATAGGCCTCAATAAGTGAAACAAGAGAGAAAGTAAAAACAGTTTACCTTAGTCTAGTGTCAGGCAGAATAGTTTTTACCCGTCAAGATCACCACCAACCGAAATGAAAAGAAATTGTTCACAGTGATAACAATGTTTCTGGAAGGTCAGCACATCACTCTGCTGGACATTTTTCATTATTTTCAAATGCTGGGTGGCTAATTTTAAGAGCATTTCGCATTGATTGGTCAGTGAACACATGGTTTTGGCTCTCTACTGAGAAAAAATTCCTCACAATAGTCTTTCCAAGCAGAGATGAGTGTAAGGGAATACCAAGTAACAAATCATACATTGAAAAAAATAAATAAATAAATAAAAAGAAACCAAGAACTAGCACAAGCTGTTGGCTTGTGCGTAGCTTTTGCCTGCCAAGCAAAGATGACATAATCTGGGCCAAGTAGGAGTTGGTACGAAAACAGTATCTCTTCATACAAATGTGATATGAAATCAAGTAGCCATAGTGGCAAGACCTTACACCTGAGTATGAATGTTTTGACTAAACACCCACTGAGTAATTGGTGTAGCTTAGCAATAAACTGCATGCTTTATTTTCTCTATTTGTTTCAGACTAAATCACTGTTTTAGAAACTCTTTAGAAAACTAGATGCAGATTTCCATTCTAAACACAGTTACAATTTTTCTGTTACCATTTTACAGGATTTTATACCATGCCATAGAAAACACAGCCCATCAGGATACAGGAAAACAGTTGCAAATTCAACAGTATTACATCCGACCTTCCCATTGCCCACTGCGCATATATCACATTGATTGTGTTGGCCAGTGAATATTCTAAGGCATGGTCTAAAATAATTGTGCAATGCTCTCTTGTGGTATACCATGGAATATCCCATGAGTCACTTGTATTTTCTCAAAATACATTAGGCTCATTTGTTTACTGAGAAAATACTAGTACACAAACACGTTTTGTGACTTGACCAGCATTTACTTGGTTAGTCTCCTTGACACACCAGTTTGTAAGCAAGCTGAGAAGACTTGGAAAGAGAACTAACAATACCACAAGCACATTATCAACATTTGTCAGAAAGAAAATTGCCCTCATGTAATAAGCTAGATAATTAAGGCACTTCTATTAAATTCCCCAAGCTTATCATTCCAAAGCTAAATTTTCTTGATACAGTTGAACCTCCTGTAAGCGACCACCCAAAATGTCAAGCCTTAGTGGTCGCTTGCTGGAGGTGGTGGCTTACGAGAGCTTAGACCATAATGGGTCAATATTTTGCCTCATTAGCATAAGGTAACTGCAGAGACTTAACCCATGTTTTAAATGTTTCATTCACGTAAAAAGTCAATTTCGAAAAAAAACTGATACTTCCCATTGAGAAATTGCCGTCTCTTGTACTACCCAGGAATGCCATGTTTCAACAGCTTATTATCCAATTTCCACTCTATTATCTACCAAGTGGTCGCTTACGGAAGGGTAAAAACAAAAGAAAATTTCAATCTTTAAGCTTTGAAAGTGGTTGCCGTTGCTTACGAGAGGTGGTCGCTTACAAGAGGTTCCCAATGTAGTGATATGACTTGAAAACTTTGGTATTTTGGAAAACTGGTCATCGAGAGGTGGTCACTTCCGTGAAGAGGTCGCAACTGGAGGTTCCACTGCATTAATATGTGGAAGGTTTCAGCTGATACTGACATTTCATTTTTCTACAGCACCACCCATAGTGCTTTGTTCTTGGCACCTTTGAAGTTTGCATCCAAGGGGTTCAAAACTTTTCCTTAGAAAAGTTCTTGCTGGAGGTTGCCCTCCATAGGGAGTTGTGTGGATAAAAATTGGATATCTCATGTGGAAATGAAAGTTTGATAACCCAGTTCAAGAAAGCAGTATTATGTCCCCTTAACTTTTGAACCCAAACACATCACTTTCAAGGAGTTCATGATCAATAATGAACCAAACTTTGATTGCTCTGGCAAGTGACATTTTCACTTTCATTGGGCGAATGTTCAAAATTATAGAAAGAAAAATATTTATGAAATAGTGTTTTTGGATCTAAGTAGCCAATATGTTGGCTGATTGCTTGTCTTTTGGTGTTGGCATGGAGTGTGTAGTCAAGGAAAATGAAAATTACTTTAAAATACTACAAAAGCTCAACTGAAGAACAACATAATCAAGCTACAGAGCGTTATGTCCTGGTGTAATGTTCGCCGAGTTGTGATGTAAAGTTAATTGACTTGGGATAAAATACTACCAATAGACATTTGAGAATTCTGCTTTTATGATTTAACACTCCATTTTTATAACGGCAAAGAAGTGATCTCTTTAGATTATGATAAATGATTTAAAAATTCAGACAAGCTTTTAGTGACAACAAAAGACTTCAGAACAGAGAAATTTAAAAGCAAGCGACTTCAAAATTATTTCTTATCTGCTTTTCAAGTTACAGGGCTTTATCCCAAACTTTAAAAGATTTCTTTTTCGATTTCTGAGGGTAGTTTACTGTCGATAACATGAACTGGCTATGTATCAACGGGGAGCCTCGGTCATCAATATTGGCGACAAAAAGCTTCAATGCTTTGTCAAGTCGCGATCAAAGCAAAGTAAAAATTAAAACAGCGAGTTGGCTTGTGGTGCAGGTGTGATTTCGACAGTACAAAGTTGAACTCAAATTAAAGCTGTTCATATGGCTACAGAAACAAGGATGCTAAAAATCAAAGAAAAAAAATAACAAAGTGTTCGATAAAACACTTATTCCACAACACGTGTCAAACAACAGAATATGACAGTTCATGGGCTTCGTTTTCTCTTAAATCATTTCACTGGTTTTACTGAGAAAAGATAATTAAAAAAAAACATCCCGATATACCCCTTCGATTCCACAACATGAAGTCTCACTTACATCGCCTCATCCTTGTCGACAGACTTGATTGCTTTCTCATCCAAAGTCGAGTCAATTGATTGACCCTGCTCGTTCGTTGTACAATTTCTCACATCATCGTCGTTTGGCGATAACTTCAAGCGTTTAGAACCCTTTGATACAGTTTCAGATGCCATACCTGGATCGTGCAAAGATAGTGCAAGTTAGAACTTGACATAAGCATCCTCAGATCCGACAGAACCCATTTAGAATTTTGAATCAAAACAAAGGGAATGATCCCCCATAAATTTGCCGGCAAAATGTTGAAACAGCGGCCTTTCCCCGCGTGACAAATTTTCGTGTGTATTTCTTTTTACAACCGGGACAAAAGACAGCCAAAGAATCTGTTTACCGAAATGTTGAGAAATAACCATTAGCAGTAATCATGATGACAGAAATACGATTTAGGCTTGCAGTATCTTCCAGTGTACTAGAATTTGGCGCCAATGCAATATGGCTGACACGACACAGCACGATTTGTAACGGAAGGGAATGACTGCTTAAAGTGTAAAAATTTCCTGTCGTTATTTCACTAGCGACATTAACAAACTAGAACCACAAATACCTTGCTATTTGATGAAGTATTTTCAAGGACGAAGCTGCACATTCACTGGATTATATTCCACTTGCCAGGTGAACGTGACCGGCTCGAGGACGAGGCTCACCGAATATAATTTGTGCAGCGAATGGTAAAAAAACGATTATTTAGTCTGCTTCCAACAACGACGGCGGGCAGTAAGGGTCGTTTCAATTTCTCGGCTTTGATTCTTCTTGTCGATCCAGTCCCTTCCTTGACGGCAAAAGCCGATGAAACAACCAACGAACTTCAGAAACCAACAGCAACTGCAGTTCCTTTCATTCGGCGGCCATGTGGTGTTTTGCAACAGAGAACACGACACATACAATGGCGGTGGAAGTCTGGTCGCTCGTTGAAAGATATCAAAATATGTACTGGAATCGTCGAATATCGTTTTGGGATGAATCGTGAATCCTCGTGGGAGTTTGAACTCGAAACTGACACCGAAAGTCTTCCTTAATTTCCTCTTGGCGAGCAGAAAAGTATGTGGGATTTTCAAGCAAAAGAGGCAGGGGCGGGAACATGAAATCAAACGCCACAAAACCTTCTGATAGACGTGTGCACAAAAAGTCGGCTCCCACACCCGCTGTGTTGAAACCGACAACCTGTCAATCAGCTGTTAAATAGACCAATCAAAATCTGGAAAACGCTATCAGATCTGCCCGTTGCCTGGGCAACAGAAGCTGTACTGTAAAGGAGGATGACGTAATCAAGTTGACATCCGGGAAAGTGGTCAAACTGGTTTGACAAGTTTGTGTGCAGGTGTTATTGGCAGCACTCATGACGTTTACTAATCCACTTGTGATAACACCCTATGATTGGTTGGATGCCACTGAGTAATTGTCGGCAGGCAGTAAAAGACTTGATAAACAATCAGTAATCTTTTCTCGCCTAGGGATAAACAAGAAAAGTACCCAAGGAGTTGTGCTGTTACCATTTGCCCATGTTACAGGAAAGAGGTGTTCCACCAATGGTGCAACTCCAAATGATACTTTGCGTTTTCTTCACTCACCGAAAAATCTTACTACTCACTTTGAAAAGGGTGATTCCCCTTTGTAATAAACTGCTGCAATAACGTTCAGAAGGGTATGCTATGCAAACCAACTTGGAGGGTATGAGCTTCACAAGTAACAGATCAACCAATGTTCACCTGCCAATTGTGGTACTTCTTTGATTTTATAGAGGGGATCAAAAAGTTACTGTGGGAACTTGAGAATCATGATCGTTTCTGAGATGCTTGACTTAAAAATCAGTCACACGAAACAACCCGCCAAAAAAAAACAAAAAAAAACTGAACATTCATGATTGTCCAACCAATCTGAGGGGATTTTCTACATACCTTCAAATGTTGCATTTGATTGTTGTAACGTAAAATTCATGGGCTCGCGTATCAATAATGCTTTTGATCTTCGATTCTCTTTGAGGAATTCGACAAATTAATTTATGCTAAGACATTGTCAACATGCGATTGTTTCCTTTCAATAGACCATTGCACGCATGGCTGAATTGAGGCGTCTGATTGGCTACTTAACAACCCAAAATAACAATGGTTATCACTTCAATTATTGTTGTTTGGGGTTTGTAAATGATATAGCCTTCTACATTTAAAATGTCAATCCAAATATAGCATATTCCATAAGCGATAGAATATTTACACTTAAGTAATTACCCGAGATAAATAGGTTGTATATTTTTGCGCTAAATGTGCCTCAGTTACATTTTTTTATTCTTTTTTACGTTTATATAATTCGCTAAGATGAAATGGAATAGAAACAGATGGTTTTGTTTCTTTCAAAAGGATAGGTCTGAACAAATATTTATAATGTATTTCGTCACTTTCTAATCAAGGAGTTTCGCCAGTAAAATGTTTGCGTTTTTACAGGCGGAACAATGGTAATGTCAAAATTTGTTACTGTTTTCATTGCATGTTGTTCGAGAACGTGGAAGGAAAAATAACTGACGCTTGAAAAGTTTCAGATTTCGCTGAAAACGTTTTGTTTATAAATTGATTATAACTTTCGAGCAACCAAGAAAATTTGGCTGAAAATGATCACTTCATGAGAAAAATTAATCATCTTTGCCCGAAACAGTAACTAAATAAAAAATAACGTTTACCTGATAGAAAGGAAATCTAAGCAAATTTTTGCAAGGAAATGCAAGACAACAAAGTGAATACTCATCAAATTACAGCAATTAATAATAAAACCCTATGAAAAACCACATCAATTTTGTCTGATAATGCCAGATAAGGAATCAAATGTCTTGGGGGAAAAATTAATTATAAAACACGGCCCTTTTGATGGCATTTAGGGAAAAAAATCTAATCAGCTGTCTTTATTTTTAGAAGAGTTCCTGAAGGTCACCTCACAATGAACAATGGCTCCTGTTGACAGTAATCAATATTGATAACAATAGATTTCTGTTGATGAGTAGCATAATATTTTGAAACTGTGAAATATGAGAAATGGTAAAAAATATTTTCTCATTTATTTAGATGGCACATTAAAAGAAAGGAGGTGGATAAGGAGATCACAAATGCAAGAATGGATTTTCATCTGCCCCCAACCCCAGAATATTAATCACCTTTTTCATATTTCCCTAATTGGGATTATTATTTTCATATGCTTTCATCACCAGACAATGCATTGTATAAGACTGTAAGTTAAAATTAGATCCAGAAGTTTCACAAGTCAGCTGAGTAGGTGATTTGCATGGTGGCAAAATTTGACAAGTATCGGAACCCTTCCTTTTTTCTTTTTCTAATGCTAATTAGGGCATTTGTTGGTTAAATCTCACTGTAGTTTAAAAATTTAAATAATAATGGAGAAACAAAATAAATCCTAATAGTTGTAGTCAAATAATGACATCATGCAAGTGTGTCGTTGGTGATAGTTATAACTAATTGTACCTTTTTGGTACGCTTCGGTGGCATACCAGGTGAGACATCATTCACTCACTCACTCATCCTTGTCGGGGCCCTTGAGGACTCTTGAGGCCGGACCAGGTGAGACATAGTCAAGCCAAAATACCCATGGCGAGACCAACTGAGCCTGATATGTCACCGAAGCTTACCAAAAAGATTTATTGTAACCAAATTTGGTCAAGTGATCACGATATTGTAGCTATATCAGGTCAATGACTTGATATTGCAGGATATCAGGCAGTGGACACACCTTCTGATTGGCTAATTGTGAATTTGGGTACGGTAATAACAAATGCTAACTTGGTCAGTTAGAGCAGTTAATACAGAACTGTATATCGACAAGTTAGACTTGCTCCAAGTGAGTCAACCAGATTTACAAGTAAGTTTATCATAAATTGAAATGTGATAACAAGTTAATATAAATCTGTGATTTATTAAAAGACTGATATATTAAACTTACTTGCACAATATTTACAACTTACGACATTTAAGTACGTGACATTACTGAAATGCCACCACTACTTTGTGGTAGCCATGCATGGAGATTACATCTAAAGATGTTATATAACATTTGTACATATCTTACAGTGATGCATAAAATACTGTTTCTGATCAAAAAATTATTGACAGATTTTTGACAGCATTCTTACATTAAATTTGATAGGTTCTGTTTGATTTGGGCAACCATTTCATAAGGGAGGGAGCTACCACATGGTAACTTGGCTTCATAAACATACATCTCTCTTTGTACATTCAACCATTCCATCTCAAAAGAAAAAGTCTACAATTTAACTAAAAACATTACATGCTGATAATATCACTTTACATGGATCTGTGTAGTGCCTCTTGGTTTCCATTTTGTTTTGTTCTGTGGCTAATAATATATGTGCAAAAAATGTCACCATGCTGATTGGCTGAGAGTTGAAACTGAGTTCAAAAAGTTGAGACAGGTTACTTGTGGGACACATTGTTATTAAATAACCCAACATCATTTACCTTCAATGGAAGACTTGCTTCAAAAACATACAGATGGCTCCACCCAATAAGTTGAAAGCTTGATGAATATCAATTTTCCCAACTAATTCCTGCTACATTTATTTCAATGTTGGTTTTGAAAATTTGGTAGTACATCAGGATGATATCCCCTAGATGGTGATATTCCATATTCTCCCTGCCTATCAACTTGATAATGTAATGAAAGGAACAACTGGATGACGACTAGTATTTGTAGCAAAATACTTATTAATTAGAATTTTAGTAGTCTACATTTTAAGTTATTGATTGACATTCGCTGGTCACTTATCTTTTAAGTTTGTCAACAAAATTATTGTATATGAACTTAAGGTTGGGCATTATGACGTGACCCCTTAAACATACATTTATCTACATATATATTTACACTAGTTACTCATATAATGAGGTCTCATTTTCCACACAAGATTTCAAGTTTTAAGTCTTGGGTTGTGAGATGAGTGCAGGTAAACACACACACAAACACAAGTTAAGTATCAACATGAAATGTCTCCAATGATTTGATTGCACTAGCCAGCGGTACGACATAGCTTTAAGTTCAGTCACATGTACACCAGTATCAATGACCATGATGAAACTGATCCACAGTCATGACTATAATGCAGATAACAGCATAAATCCATGAGATGAAATTTTTCATCTTGTCCACAAGAGGATGCAATTAAGAATTCCACCAAAGCTGATATGTTCACCATAGGAATCATCCCCACGTGACAAATGTGTAGAATTTTACAACAACTGACAGCTCCATTACTTGCTCCATACATACATCCTGTCATTCCCAGCCATAATGATGATAATGGTAATGATGATGATAATGATTTTCAAGTGCTGCCACAGCAACCATTGCTAATAATGCCACATTACAAAGTGATAATTTAACACAGCTCTGTTAAATGGAATTCTGATATCCACGAGTCTGTAGTGTTCATTTGCATTACATCATACTACTAGGTCCAGCTTGAGGAAAAGTTGTCAACAGTCCAGCTGTTTGTTTCGTAGCTGATTGCCTTGGTGGACTGATGCCACCAACCCACTAAGAGTGAAATCAAATTGACAAGTTAAAGTATTAAACTGCCCATGCATACTAGCGGTGGACTGATTCTGTCATCCAAGCACTAAGAAATGTAAAAGTTGAAATTAAATACCAATGTATTGGGAATAAATTACTGACAGTAAAATTACAATCAGAAACTCCTGTTTTAGATAACAACTGTTACCTCAATAAGTCTGTGTTCTGGCATCTGACTAGCTTGCATATGACCTGGGAGGATGAGATAATTGTTATATTATATATGATATAATATATATGACCTTCCTGACTGAGCAGGGGTGCCAGAAGTCAATAAGTATTTTCTAATAACATATTTGGTGAACTTGATTTGGCAACAAGTTGTAAAAACTTAGTTAGGACTGGTCTGAATTATGCATGCTACATGTAAAGGGATTCCTGATGTGTGTACAAGATACATACATTGACAACCTCAGAGTTATTTGGGCTGGTAAATTTGTGTCATTTATATGGACTATTTTAATTATTAACACATTATCAATAAGAAAAGCAACCATCCTAGTTATCAGTTACTTAAGGGACCGTTCATTTTTTGTGAGAGAGGGTGGTGGTGGTGGTGGTGGGAGTTGGAGGGGGGGGGGGGCATGCAAAAAAAAATTTGGCAAGGAAAGAGGGGGGTTGGACGAAAAAAATAAGATTAAAATAGGATGAGAGATGTTTACAAATTGAAGAAAAATTTTCCTTTTATTTATAACAAATATGCTAAAACAGTTCCAGGGTAACAAGAAAACTTCTCAACAGCTTTTATCTTTCATAATAACAGTGCTTGAATAGTAACAACTTTCTTTTCATTCATAAAAAGTTTATTAGCGAACATTATGAGGAGGATGAGAACTACAGGGAGTTTCTGAAGTTTTCTTGTGGCGTAAAGGTAGGACAAATTTGTTCTTTTTGTTGTGAATGGGCTGGACCACCTATAGGAAGATGCCCCAAACCATTCATTGTGAAACCAAAGTTTGTGTTTGACTATCTTCAGCATCTTGAGGCCAAAAGAAAGAAGAGACTGGAGGAAAGGGCAAGGGAAAGTAGGGAAGCAAGAGAAAAATCCTATGAAGATTATCATTGGGCTAATTTGTGCGAAGATGCCACCAAGCTAAAAAAGCTCCGAGTGCCAGAATTGAACAAATACTTAAAATATCATGGACTATTAAAACAGCATCAGAAGAGCAGCAAGAATGAAAAAGTGTAGGCAATTATGGGACACTTCTTGCCGATGAATACTCTCAGAACTGGTCAAGCCGAAGTGGGAGGCAGCAATGAATCAGGTCAACTAGACAGCAGTGGTGAAAGCATCGAGGGAGAAGAAACTGACGATGAAAACAAGAGCGACGCCCCTGACTCTGAAGACAACTCAAATGATGTCGTTCTTGCTTTTAACACCTCAGATGAGGAATATGCAGACGAGTGGCCAGCTACAACATGCTCAGGACGAGCAGTAACAAGAGGAGCTGAAATCGAGTTTTCATTCTTTTGAGCAAAGATTGTTAAAAGCAGCTTTCTTTCAATAAATTTTGTGAAATGTAACAAAACGAAATTTCAATGCAGTAACTTTTTTAATACCATATTTATTTTTTTAATTCAAGGGGGTGGGGCATCCCAAAAAATTACTGATGGGGGGAGGGCATGTGAAAAGATATCAGGAAGTGGGGGGGTCATACAATTTTCAAATAACACCCCTCCAAATTCCACCAGCCCCCCCTACCACATAAAAAATGAACAGTCCCTAACCCGTGACAATGAATGACTCCTCCTCATTTCAATCCAGAGAAAAGATAATTAATGAACTTTTATGGTTGATTGCTTTTTAACAAATACTCCATGAGCATGTGTTGGATTTGAAATGGTAGATAGCCAATGAGGTGCACAGCGCCAAGTTGGCTATAATCATTTCATATCCAACAAGCGTGAGTGGAATAATTGTTTTATTAAAAAAACACCCCCAAAATATAGAAAACTAAACTAAAATAAAAATAAAAATGCCAAAAAAAGTCACATGCATGCTTACCATGTTCCTAAAGCATGGTATAATGGTTCATAACCCATGATGGCTAAGCCAATGAAAACTCTCGAATTGCATTATCCAATGATTCAGGTTTTAATAATCTCACTCAAACAGATGAACAACCAGTGGTTGGATTGGTCCACATGTAGATTATACATATATATAAATATGATTTTATATGGTCCATGCCATAGAAAATACAGCCAATCAGAATACAGGAAAACTCTTGTATATTTGATGGTATTACACCGAACCTTCCCATCGCGCATGTGTTCCATCGATTGTGCTGACCACTTACATGTACTATGGCATGGTATAAAATAGTTATGCAATGCTCTATCCTGGTATACCAAGGAATATCCCACTTGTCACTTGTAAATACAAGTGACTTGTGGGATATTCCATGGTATGTCGCTCAAAAGCATTGCATAACTAATATATAGCAATGGTGACTTACTATCCAAAAGTCGCTTGGTGAAGCTGTTATGCAGTTGATAATATTCACTAGCAGAGACAGGGTCACCCATTACGCCATAAAGATCTGTTTAAGAAACATTATAATTATACAGATGTTCCAGGACTTTGAAAATCATCCCTCCTAGTTTGATAAATGCATGATACAAGTAGTCCCTGTCTATGTAAAGTAGCTAGACTTCTTCATTGATGCTCTGATAACCCTGGGCATAGTTTTCTCTGACTTGCAGCAATAGTTCCTCTTTATAACAATGTTTAGTTTCCGCTATAGATTAGTTCCCTATGTCTAGACGTACCCCTGTAGTTAGCTTCTCCATAAACCAAACACATGTACATATATTCTCTTTTACATGTAGATAGCCCCCTCTTGTAAAACTATATACTACTACAGTAGTCTTTCCTCATAGATAACCCCTTCCCATCCTCTCCTGGTGCTGCACAGGAATGTAGCCCATTAATATATAGATTTAGGCCAGCCTAAAAGTGTAGCTCCTGGGCCGGGTTGTTCAGAGCCTGATTAAGCTAACCCAGGAAAAGGTAGAATTTTGATTTCATGTAACTTTGCGGTGATGTTTTCTGTATATTGTTTGGCCTTCTGTTTTGAGTTTTAATAATCACCCTATACACAAAACAAAACAGCAAAAAACATTTGTATAGAAGAAAAAGTTATAATTTGGTCAACTTTTAATCCTGGGTTAGCGTTACCCGGCTTCCGAGCAATCCTGCCCTGTTTCCAACAAGTTAACCTAATATGAGCCCTCAATCCAATCGATAACCAGCACTTGGTCAGCGGTCAACTTGAAAAAACATGTGACCTCGAAGAGCTGTAAACTCGAGCCAGCGATATGGTCACGTGATACCAAGGCTGCATGTCTGTCAACCTATTATTTGGAGTATGGCCGCCATGTTGGGCAACTCTCTGTCGCTGTTGTTGCCGTCGTGCGTACGTGCCCATGAGCAGTACCGCTAGCCATGATAACCATGAGAAAATCAACTCATGGGTTTCTTTTTCTTTCCTATATGAGTATAGGGGGAGCTCTGCTATAAATGACACCCTTATATACATCCCTTCATAATTCCCTATCCCCTATCACCCTTGTCCACAGTTGAGCCTCCTACACAATCTTCCTACTTATTTACTACAATTGGACATGCTGGTATTTAAGACTAGTTCCCTCACCTCTCAGAAGTGATGCTGCCCACATATGAATATAAGAGTCAGGTATACGGCTAGCCAGTTGATTTGCAGGTAATGCCATGTCTAAAGCTTCCTTTTAATAGTAATACAGTATGTGGAAAGCACAATTTACAAACAACCATGGATGTTTTTAATGGAAACCATGATCATATGTTTTAACTTTATCACTTTTTCCTGTTCTCAAAAAAGAAACACATGGACATTGTTGTGCCCCTTAGGTCCAGGTCAAATGTCAAACTTCACATCAGATGAACTAAACTGAGTGAATTAAGTTCATGGTAAGTTCAACGTTTGACTCAACTGAGTTCGTCCGACTGAATTTAGATTGACCAACATGTTCTATCCATGTTGGTCAATCTAAATTTGAATTAAGTTCCATGTTTGACCCATTAATGGAGCTTGGCCAATTAAGAGCGATTCAAATTGCAATTTAGTTCGTCTCATGTGAAGTTCAACATTTGATCTGGGCCTTTGAAAAGTTAAAACACATGCATGCAAAGTCAAATCTGTTTACAACTACACTCTACATACATGATTATACAGATCAAAGAGCAGGTTGAAATCCTCATCGGCTATGAGAGTGTTCAATAGTTTGACTGCAACCTGTACAGCAATTTATAACTACAGTAGACGTAAAGAGCTGGATTAGTTGGTCCAAGACATTTACTTGCTACTCAAAATTTCATGCTTCCTCCAAAGCAATCATCAGGCAACTGTCAGAAAAAACTGTTACAGGAAAAGATATTTGAAAAAAAAATTGGAACAATACATAATAGGAGTGTTGCATGGCACGACAATCAAGAAGCTATGGCTAATTAATTGAACAGATCTATATTTCTTGAAAGAACACCTTAAAAACAGAATCATGTGACCTCATACCTGTGTAATCCCCTGAGATAAAAATGTGTTTCCAAGCAAGACAAGTGAACAAGCTGTCAATCTGTTCAGATCTTCTGAATTAGCAATCTTTAAAGTTTCCCGTAGGTATTTTCTGCCACATAGAAAAAATTAACGTTAATCAAATTATAAGTCTATATCACACAAATTCTTGATATACTAATTCTGACCAACAATAATTCCTTTCGTACCATCAACTATGTAAATGCTTATTTTTTAATTATTATTCAGTATGGTGTACAGTTTTTCTTATTCAATCAGTCACCAATGGCATGATTTGATTCCTTTAAAGTTCTTAGAATAGATGCATGTACATGTACAAGTAAATACATATAGTCACGCTGAGATATCATCACAATAATTTGGAATCTGATTTTTAAAATTTTTTCTTGGAAAGACATGTGGAAAATTCACTTAAGTGTTGACTGAAAATAAAACAAATTGTCTGAAGGCCAGTTATGAAATTCTACATGCATAACATTACAAAAACTCTCATTATCGCTATTGTGATATTATTTTGAAACCTGCTGTAGTAATACAGCAATATTATAATTTGCTATTTATTAACTTATAGACTTACTTGGCATCCATGAAACGTGATTCAAAGAATGACTGTAATCCTCTGATATAGTAATAACCTGCTTGGTGACTATGTGAACTGAAGACAAATAAGATTAATCATGTCAGTTTTTAAAAACTTTTAACATCTCTCAGAAAATTACCAAATTACTGACATAATAATGGTATTGCACTAAAACTAAAAATCGTGAAAACCAACATTAATTGCATTAATTATTTTTAGTATTTTACCAATTTTAGGATTTCATCATTAAACAGTATATTACGATTTTGCTTTTTTTAATCTATTTTATGATGCCCCATGGATTTAGTGTTGATGATGCAAGTAACAAGTTGGGAGATGAAGGGGAACTTGTTAGAGGAACAGGAGATTAAAAGAGATTTGGAGAATAATATATTCATGTATGAAAGGCTATTACTAAGCCACAACCAAGAAAAACCTATGAACACCTAATTGTATGTAAATCAGGTTACCAATATAAAATTGTCATGATGTACCATTACATTAATTTATTTGTAAATTACCATGTGGGAAGCTGATCTGGTCTTATCTTTGCCAATAGATTTTGAAGCTGTAAGTAAACAAAATAAATTATAGATCAGACGATTTTAAAAAAAAAAGGAGAGATTATAGCTGCACCTTGTAAAGTTTACTTGGAAATTTTTTAAGTGCAGTACATTTAGTATTTTTTAGCACATGCTAATAATTTGAAATCAATTATTGATACTAAAATAAAATAATAAATAAATTTACATAATTATATCACTCTGCAGATTGTTGTCTTTGGTAAGTGTACTATTACTAACATTAATTTGCACAATAGAAAAGTACTAATAATTAAAAAAAGACTAACATATATAGATTTAGCCAAGCCTGAAAGTGGAGCTCCTGGGCCGGGCTGTTTAGAACCTGATTAAGCTAATCCAGCATAAGCGTGTTTGTTTTTTAACTTTACAGTGAGGTTTTCTGTTTATATCATTGTTTGGCCGTCTAAGTTTGAATAATCTCAAAGGCGCGGTTGGCCTCGTCAGGGTTCGTACCCTTTTTCAGAAACAAATTTCCAGGACTTTTCCAGGACTTTTCCAGGACTCAGATTGATTTTTCAAGGACTCTAAAATTCACATTAACCCTTTCACTCCCAAGATCTCAATGCTAATTCTCCTTACTGTCTGTCATACATTTCATATTTTTTACTTGAGTTTAACAGATTTCCAGAACTTCCCAGGACCAGTAGCCATTTTCCAGGACTTTCCAGTCCTGGAAAATGCCACAACAAAAATTCTAGGACTTTCCAGGTTTTCCAGGACCCATACAAACACTGCCTCATGGTTAGTGTGTTCAACTCCTGATTGAGCGGTCTGGGTTCGAACCCTGACTGGGTACATTGTGTTGTGTTCTTAGGCCAGACACTTAACTCTCACAGTGCCTCTCTCCACCCAAGTGTATAAATGGGCACTGGTGACCTATAACGCTGAGGGCAACCCAGCAATGGACTACCATCCCATCTAGGGGGGAGTAGAAATACTCCTAGTCACTTCATGCTACAGAAACCAGGATAAGCTCCGGCCTGATGCACCCCTTGGCTTGTATGTAGACTTTACCTACCTACCTATACAAAACATAAGCAGTGAAAAACATTTCTATACAAGACTTTTAATTCGGGATTAGTGCTAACTGGCTACCGAACAACCCAGCCTGATTACAACAAGTTAACCTGGCTTGAGCCTGTGATCCAATTGAAAAAAAACAAACAGTACTTGGTCGGTGGTCAACTCTAAGAAATATGTCACCTCAAAGCACTCTAAACTTGAGCCCGCAATATGGTCATGTGATACTGGTCAGTGGATACCTTTTTTGACAGGTGTCAATTGACTATAACATGCCTGTCCAATATCAAAGATGAGTGTTGTAAAACAAGGCTGCCTGTCTCCGTCAACTTATTAGCTGGAGTATGGCCGCCACATTGTGTAATGTTGTCGTCATCATTGATGTCGTGCGTACGCATACACAAGCAATACCACTAGTCATTTTTACCATGAGAAAAGTGATTCACGGGTTTCTATGAGTATGGATCTCTGCTTAGTGGCCCTTCAGACAGCTGGAGCTGTGCTAGTAAGCACAGTTACCTGGCCTTGTCATGTTGACACTAGATACTTCATCTATGCAATTCTCCCAGATTATCTAGGAGTCTCGCAGAGATGAAGGAAAGTGTTCAAAGTACATTTTTCACACTTATTTTGGCTGATATTTTACATTTTGCAATAAAAATAAGCTAATATTTTATTGCAAAATCTACTTCTAAGCAATGTTACATTTTTAGGGGGAAACTTTTGGAACATTTGACCTATTTTGGGGGTTTGATCTGCAGAGCACTACTTTTAACAACATTTTCTTAGGATCAAAAATGCAAAATAGGCAATCTTCTGGATTTCAACTTTATTTCGGTTGGTGCCCATAGCGCATGGCATGGCTGTGGTAACCAAAAAGTGACAATACAATCTAGAAATTCCTATCAAAGATGATCTCAACTTGTTCACCAGAGGCATTCATTTGATAACACTATTAGTAACTGGACTATTAGTAATAGTACAGTCATGTAATTGGACCGAGTGGAGTACAATTCATGGAGTACAATACTGATCAGAAGAAACCAAACAGGGAATGCTTGACAGAATGCGTTCTGTTTCTGTTCCACACACATTCCCGTTCCTGTTCTGTATCTGCTCCATTCCTGTTCTGTTCACATTCTCATACCTGTTCTATATGCGTTCTATACCCATTCGCAAACGCGTTCCCTGTTAGGTTTCTTCTGATCTGTACTGCAATCACGTGTGTAATTCAAACTTGGATGACTGCGAAGCACAAGGCCGATTTAAAATTACGAGCACGGTTACTCCCTGAATCGTACAACACAAGGTCCAATTGCTAATTAATCGTATTTATTACAAATTTCGAAATTAAAAAAGTCTTTGGAGAACTTCTTTTGAGCAAAAAAAGATTTCCATTAGTTTTAACTGTAGAGAGCATTACGAAGAAGCCATTAAAGCAAGTGTAATTGATGGGTGATTCACATGGGTATCCAGTTACAAAATGTTCAAATTGGCTACCTATAATTGGACATCCAGGTGATTGTGCGCTGATTACGTGACAAATAGGCGCAGAGAGAACCAGTCACAATTGAGAATTTTGTTATAGATACGATTAATAGTAGTAGCATCAACTAATTAAGAGCAGTACAAGTAGTAGCTGGAAACTATTGCCAGCAAACTTGTGCATGTAAGAGACCTGTACAACTTTCATGGAAGGTTTACTTAAGTTCAGTACTCAAAAGCAAAAATTAATGACGTCATTATACTTCTGCTTTAGTTGCACGCACCTCTATACTTCTACTGCCTCCCACTCCAGAGCGAATGTAAACAATTGCCAGATTTAAACCAATAAAATTCCTGAGCTCCGGCTGACTGCAGGTCTGCAAGTAGGCAAACATCCTAGATTATAACAGACTTACATGTCACAAGCCACTGGTTAAATCTGCTGACATACATATAAAATCTCAATACAGTGGAATCCCAATTTTTTGAACCTCCAAGGGAAATGAAAATTGGTTTGCAAAATTGGATAGTTTGAGAAATTGGGGGTAAAATTAATGTGTTTGACTGAGGAGGGGAAACGACTTTTGGTTTGAGCTATCCAGAGGTTCGAAAAAATGAGGGTTTGAGAAATTGGAATTCCACTGTAATTGCCTTGAGTTGTGCTCTCTGCATGGCCTAAAGGTCTAGAGTTGTCAAGTGTAATTGAACCTAAAGCTTCTTTCTGAGAATCCACTACAATTTAATTTTTGAGAACTTGTGATATGCCATAAGCATAATTTTAGGCAATTGATTAGGTTGTACGCTATCAAATTTATTGCTCAGTTGAATATTATGTAGTAGGGCAACTCACAACATTATCTGCTAAGTGGCTTAGAATAATCAAATCAATGTTACTGTATTCCTTGATGCGCTAAAGTTAATGACACCTTACAATTAAGTACACAGTTATTATTTCAAATTCATGTACATTTTAATATGCAAATCAATGTTTATTCATTCTTGTTAATTGATGTGCTTCAGTTAGTGACATCTTTCAAAGTACAAAATTAAATTCATGAATTTTTTTTCCAATTTTTGAGTTATTTTTTTGTAAAAAAAA
>Ga0126339_10000261_pt1 | contig 26017 bp, 8 predicted proteins | sample OrbTmetagenome_2_FD_92532 | JGI IMG/M metagenome (GOLD analysis project Ga0126339, IMG submission 92532) | Coral microbial communities from Petempiche,Puerto Morelos, Mexico - Orbicella T R C metagenome | ecosystem: Host-associated > Invertebrates > Cnidaria > Coral | place: Petempiche,Puerto...
ATGAAAACGTCTGATTAAAAACACATAACGGGAATGTGACGAAGCCCGTAGATTTTGCTGTGTTATTGTCAGCGGGGTTTAATGAATCTACATCAGCAAACAAAGTGGGTTAAATGCGCCTTCGCCCGCATAATCAAAACTTGATAATGAGCTTTCTTCGCGTTCATCGACCATTATCCTCGCGGCGGGGTGAGGTCGACGAACAAGCTGAGAGTATGTAAGCGTTGACGAGAACAGCGCAAAAACTCAGTGACTTTATTAAAATTTGAGCAGGTTTAAATCTGACAGAACACATGAGAAGTAGCAGTTACCTGGGGGGCGAATTTTAGACCTAGTCAATTTAAATAACTCTAAATGACTTTCGTTTGATCTGGCTTTAAGCCATCGACTTCCACAACCTCAGAAGTTTATATGCCTGGAAATTCGAATACTCAAAATCTAGCTAACAGAGCTAATGTTAAACAGACTGTATTACAACCGGTAATGAGATGTGAGATTTTTAGCTTGAAACTAAAGGAATATGAGACGAAACAAAACCTGAATCATAATTTTTGCAAAACATACCTCTATATCTCTGTTTCTAAACTGTTAACTCTAGCCCGATTCTTTTCGTAGTTGAAGATTATTTGGGTGCCTTTTCTTCCAGTTACATGCGAAGACAAAATAGAATGTAACGAAGTAATTATCAATGCTTTTACACTACTGACGAATTACAATGTCTTCTCTCTTTCCTTGCCGAGTTTCCGATGTTTTATAGACAATTAAATCTGTAATTAAACAGATAAATGAATATTACTCTGTCTCTCTATGGTGGAAATATATAATTTAAATCTCGTTATTGGCAATTGTTATATTTTATCCGCCTACACGTCGCGTATGTAGCCTATGAAAAATAATCATTTGCTCGCTCTCAATAACACCTTCGCTCAATCAGTTAACAAGGATGCAAAGATTTTTTTCGGCCAATTTCCTTACTTTAGGCATGTAAACCAGGTGGCTGTTAACTCGGTACTTCTAGAAAAGGAAATGCGAAATTAAACAAGATCTACTTACATAAATAACATTGACTTAATCGCATGAGGCACGCCAGTGAATGTGCATCTAATATAAAAAGATAGCTTCGAATAAATGCTAGATTTCTAGATTTCTTTTTTGCGTCAAACCTTGTGGAGTATATTTACTAAAAAGAATTGCAAAAGCAAATAGCGTAATTACACGTGCATGTCTTTACATTGTGCGAGTGATCTACATTTGAAAGGTTTCACCGATCTATAATCACTTACACAATGATTAACAGAAATATGGCTTTCAGAAAGTTGTAGGATTAGATCTAAATACCCTTTTTCGTTCATTGCCGACGTTATTTTTAACTTAATAACCTCACGTTAATCTTGCAAATTTGTTTATTAATTTTTCTGGAAGAAATTGGAAGAAAACGAAGATTTTACGATCAGTTTTGGTGTACCAAGAAGTTAAAAAAGTTTCCAAAATTCTTCATTTTCGAAAGTGCTATTCTGGGCTAGTCAGCCGCTCTGTTCCTAATGTAATTATTACGTCACGTCACAGACGTCGCGCTGGGAGATTCCCGCTGACTCCTGAGAAGGGATAAGCTCCTCATGCGCCTTGTGAAGAGATGTTTTCAAACAGACCAAAAATGAAATAACGCTAGAAGTTATTAACTTGAAATGTTTCTTCAAATATATTAGTTATATCCAAAAGAATATACTAAAATATCATGTCTTGTCTTAGTTTTTCAACCGCTGCAACAACGACAAATTAAAAAACAACATCATTTGTGAAATTAACTGGCGAACCACTGAAAATCACACATGTGGCAAAAAAAATGTTAATGATTGCTTTTAAGCTATCATTACCTAAGCGATTGACAATGATCATCTACGTTACATTGGACGTAGCTATATATTTCAGTCTTACCCATGCACGGAGAAACGAAATACTATAGATTCCAGAATAATCAAAACAATAAAGCTTCTTGGACTCAAAAAGACACTGTTCCTTGAATAAACCAAGGGCTTTTGTATTCATTTGTTAAAAAAAAGAAAAAAAAACTTGAACAAAGAGCAATTAAATTGAAAATTTGCAGGAAAAGCAAGGTATGACCGCATAAATTATGCGGCCTCCGAGACAACAAGCGCGAAAACAGCCCTTTCTGAGAATACAACAAGCTTTGGTCATATTGTTCAACTCAGATTTGTTTCCGATTCGGATTCCATTACTTGCTTTGTACAATGTCATTAGATAAAGAATAAAAATTGTGTCCACGATTTCTGTAAAATTGTTTAAACTCAGCGATCATAACTTACTTTAATAAATTTCGCGGTCTCGCCAGCAGTGCGGTGTAGTGAAAAAAACATTTTTGTAAAATAACTGACCTAGAATTACAAATTTTACATTTTTAGCTACGTAATTACTGACCTATAACTGAGGCCAATGTATCCCTTTTCTTTCTAAAAAAAAATCCCTTCTCATGAGGGTCACGGTGTTTTGTACGTTACTACTGAACAAAACTAATTTAGATTATTAGTGCTCGGTTCTGTATATGTCTTCGCCCAACCCTCGGTTGAAAGTGTAATTAGTTTCTTGCCTGTGATGTTTTTTTCAATGTTTTAGTATAATTAACGAATTTCGCAAGGAGCAATTATGCCGCTTGCATAATTAATGACAGTACACTTATGAGCTAGCACCACTGGTAAATAACAAACTAAGACGAAAGTTCAATATTCAAGCCAAATCTCCGAAGAAAATAAATGATTATGAATCTGAGCCAGCGGCATCTTAGTGAGCCGGTGTTTGTGGAATCAAATTACAAAATGCGGTCATTGTTTGATCATATCATACAAAAGGAGACTGAAAGGAAATGTATATTCTCAAGAGAATTTAAAACAAGTGGATCAGTTTTCATGCGATGTCTGTGTTAGATAATTCTGCTGGCTTTGTTGTTACTTAATGAAGCCATCAAAGTTCGTTAAGAGGAGTTGACCATGGGGTAAATTATTTTAACGGGACTTCCAGTTGGTCCACTCAATGGAATTAATTATCATTATTAGTCTAACAAAGTGCAGCAGAGGGAATGGTGTAATAACTCAAGTAAGCGCTCAAGGCGTTCAAATTCTCCGTCACACGATTTAACCCAGTGCGTATTTGGTGGGGTTTGCGAAATAGCAAACCTCTTGCCTCGAACAATTTCAGTACGGATTAATTTGTGTCCTTTTTTAGCCAACACCTATTCACACATTAATTGTTAGTTCACTAAACAGATCCCGATCTGTACGTACAGAATATTGCCGAGTAAGCACGAAGCTATAACGGACTGAATTGAATGGAAGCACAAAATAACGAGGCAATCTTTAGACCGATACACAAACGTTCTAGAGATTATTGTAGTGTTTTTGGAGTACTAAGTACTAACCTTTGCCATTAACAATCGTCACTGAATATGAATATCTGAATAAAATTGTTACTGCGAAGCACTTTTAAACTGTGCATTGAAAATAATAACAAAATCATGAAACTAATAGAAATCAAATGGATTATCTTCCTACTTCGACACGAAATTGATCTTTCAGAAATAAATTGCCATATTGGGTGCCTTCAGAAACAAATGTATAAGATAACTCATTTTTCCAAATTGAAAACCAACATAATGGAGACATAGAATTTTGTATATATTGTATAAAAGTTTTGTTTGGTAAGTGTAGTGCAAAAAACTGTAAAATTAAAATGTTTCAATTGTTTTGTTTTGCAACATATTCTGAGTTCCACAGATTTGAGCTGTTTCAGCTTTGAGATTGCTAAACTGAAGGCCTAACGTATTAAACAAGCAAACAAATCGCGAAAACTCACTTTTAGCTGCTAGTAACCGTATCCTAGAGAGCGTTTTAAGCAGTTTCATGAGACAAACCTTGATATGTCATTACGTTCGTTCTGACAGCGACAAATCGGGTAAAGAAACTTCCTGCTAGAATGAACTCAAAACCGCCCATGATGAAACACCGTAGGTGATAACTGCTCTGTCTCATTAATTAACTGATTCTTTAAGTCGCCTGTTGATAATGCGAAGTTGGGGGCACAAAAGACAAATGAACCTGCCAGGTGGAAAAATCCATTTGATCCAGTGTCATCGATTCCGTGAATATTAAATAGAGTTCATAGGGCTTTTTCTGGTAAAATCCCCTCCTAATACTTCAAGTCATGCCGGGGAATATAATTATCCAAAAGGTGTATTGGAAAAAAAAAAAAAACAATTAATTGCCTACATGATGAATTTGGAGGTGCAATACAGAGTCATACACATATAGTTATAGAAAGAATTCCGCTATAGACCTTTTTACTATTTACGCGGAACTCGGCAATTTCATCTTCCCAAGGAAGCGCGATGTGCGCTCGCCTACGGATCGAGAGATCTGGGTTCGAGCCCTGGCCGCGGGGACATTATGCTATGTTCTTAGGCAAGACGCTTTACTCTCACAGCGCCTCTCTACACCCAGGTGTATAAATGGGTACTGGTGAATTTGATGCTGAGGGTAGCCCTGGGATGGACTAGAATCCCATCCAGGTGGGAGTAGAAATACTCCTAGTCGCTTCATGCCACAGAAACCGGAGATATTCGCCGGTCTGATGGGCCACTTGGCTCGTAAGCAGACTTACAGTTTACCAGTTTACCTTTCAAAACTCAACTTAGCACTGAGGAAGGGCTAGGTCCGAAACGTCTGCTATAAACATTGAGTTTAATTTAGCACTGAATTGTTATTATTTACAACTTTTGAACTGTTTACTGTGCCACACAGAAACTGATCCTTTTGGATTACAAATATTTACTACAGTTTACCTAAGTCATGATTCCTGAAATTTGTCGGGCTGTCGGGAAAAGGTCACCGAAGTTGATTAATTTTTTTCGTTCTCATCGCCTGTCTGCTTAAACATTTATTGATACCGTTTGGAGAAAATCTGGATCTTTTCCGTATTTTCCTAGATCCTCAGCTTTTACCTTTTATGAGAAATCAACTGGTCGACACCATTTGCTGTGAGCAGGAGACAAATATTAAATTAAATCCCAACACGGCTGGGCTCCGCTTACGTTTCGAGCTTAATCACGGGAAATCACCAAAACAACAGTGAAACTACAGTAAAACCACGCTGCACAACGTGACAAAAAAAAACACAAAAATGTTAGAAAAGCCACAACAAGACTCTGCGAGTGAACAATCATGTTATTGAAAAAACTTAACGTTATTTTACCCATCGTAAAACTATAAAATACCGCTTTGACATTCACAGAGATTTTCATATCGCATTATTTTTGAAAAGCAGAAACTAATCTTAAAACATTTTAGTAAGGCCAAAATTCCGAAACAATTTGCGAGAAACGAGAAAAGCTAGAAATATTTATTTTATGTTTACCGATTGTAGCTTCAATACATGCGTAATTTTAGGCTATTCATTATTTCAGCATTAAGCATTATTTCAAATTTGGTCTTGTTGATTTTAAAGATTTTTGTTCACATCTCGTAAACATGGTAACTATATATAATATTGAGGATCTGAAGGCTGGTTTATTTCAGTGACATTTCCAGTGAAGATACTGTGAACTCAGTTGGCATAGAATACTTATGAGATAGAGGAGTTAGAAACGTTGCGCTGTTTGTTTACTTGACCACATCTATCGCAAACATGAAAATTTGTTTTTCATTAGTAAAGATCAAAGACGACGCCACTTAAACCATTTATTTCAGGAAAAAAAGGAAAATCGCAAGGTGTTCCTTTATATAAAAGACAAATTTACCTCTAAGTCAGAGAAAAACTCATTAAAAAGAGTTGCGTCAAGCGCTTGTGATAACGGCTAACAACTTGAACATTCATGTGTATAATTGTGCAAAATCACTCTATGGTAGGATTTTTTTTTTCAAAGATGCAATGCAGTTAATAATCAGAGGAAATAAGCCACATCTACCAAATAATTAAAAGGGGAAATAAGTATTTCATCTTCCCGCAGAAGTAATTACGAATTGTAGTGTTTCGCGATTGAGTGCAGGCTTATTTATCGTTTAATAAAAAAGATTTGACACTACTTTGAGAAAACTCGTTTTTATAGATTTAATAAATAATAGTTCTTCAACTGAGCGTTTGATTATTTTCTTTTCTTTCTAACTTGTTCTTTTGGTTTTTTCTTTCTTTCCTTTATGCTCATATTTTGTAAAAACAAAAAGCATGTGAAACTCCATATAGAGTGAAAGCGTGACCAGGATTTTATATCTTCGTTTGCAAAAAGTCAAACTGAATTCGTGGCTATCGAGGCGATAAAATCACCACAGAGCGGAAATACTAAGGAAATACAGAGGAAATATTGCTGACAACACAATGAGTTCTCGATTTCCCTTTATATTAATCAGGGCAAACACATTAGCCGTATATCGTTGCATGAAAGAATAGATGAATCTCAAACAAAGTTGCGTGAGATTTGACAACAAGCAAACCATACGTAATTCTTAAAATCATGCTAGTTCCTTTTTCAGATGCCATTTTCATAATCTCTTTTGTTTTCTGATGTCGTTATTACTGATTTGAGCGGTGATTTTGCAGTCATTTTATTCTCCATTGTTCCATGTCATAGTCTTTCGAATCGGCCTTGGAATCGAAACTTGGATTACTCGCTCAAAATCACTCATTCAACAAAGAGTTCCATAAAAAATCATGACAAGTGTAAATTGTTATATGGGCGTGATTTTTTCTAATCATGGCTGAAGATTTCATAGCGAAGATCACGTTCTTTCTCGACTTACCGCGAACGCACAATGTAAGGAAAATGCTCCTGAAGAATTCAGAGTTGTGGGTAAAAATTTCTACCTTATCATTATTAGGAGAAAACATTCATATAAAGTGAAGCATGCTGAATCTTATCCTAAAAGAACATTTAATTTCCGCAAGGCATACTTCAGCAGTGGATTAATCAAAACCTTTTTCAAAAATTAACAGTGTATAGCTCTGCAGTGCGTTAATGACTTTTAATTTTAAGTGGGCTTTACTTTCTCCGAGTTCTTTTTTTATATATGTATAATTTAGAGAGTAAACCAAACGTGTGAAAATTTATCTTTGGAAAGAACAGTTGAAATCATTGACAACACTTGCAGCTGATATCCCGTAAAATATTTCCTTTCGAATTTAAATTAATGTTGGGAACTTTCCACGAATCCTGACACTTTTAAAAATAAACGATGTTAGATCATAGATCATAATAAAAGTCCTTGATTGCAGTTATCATTTATGAAGACTTTTCTTGTCATTATTCGTTTTTCTTTCATAGAAAACCACTAATTCCTGAAAGGGCCACTGAAATTAGTACTGGACAAAACAAAGGCTGTAAAGGTGGTGTTTGAGCTCACCACTCATTCATTCTTAGGCGCGCACGGCGATTCATCTTTAGCTAGTTCAAACGCGAAAGCAACACCCAGAACCTGATGCCATTTTTAACGCCTATATTGAAGGTGACAGTAAAAAAAAAAACATCTGTCGTTTGAATTATTAATTAAAACTTCCGATAACAACACTGCACGCTTCTCCGTATAATTCTCTGGAAGAGAACTACATCTTATCAAACTACAACAATAATCAAAAAGTTTGGGAAAAACAAACCTGGGCCCAGATCCTTATGAACACGACTGGACTGAATGAATCTCTAAAGTTTCTGCCGCAACTGGCTTCTTGTTTTTCGGAATAACTGGATATCTGAAATACAAGAATATTCGAAGTATTAATGACAAAACTACACACAAACATTAATCTTCTCCATACCTAATATAGCCCCCTACCTGCTTCAAGCATGCACCAGGGCTTGTTTTTAAAATAACTCCCTTTTTTAAGAAAGCTTGTCCGCTCCTTCGCTGGCTAAGGAGGGGCAGAGTTGAGAGGCCCTCAATGCGAGTCTCTTTCAAAGACAGACTTCTTTGATGTAAAAAACGGTAGAACAGATCATACTAATTGTTATTTACTTGATGTTCTTAGCAGGAAAATGAAATCAGAAAAAGGACAAAAACGTTATAAGTAGTATTTACACGTCACGCCGATTATTAAATTTGTCAACCAATGAACTGAAAGATTTGCTGGGAACAATACTTCATCACTACTTCGACATTCGCACGTCCGGCCGACCAGAAAAGGCTACTACTGTAGATGCGATTTTCATTACAAAGAGAAATTGTTGGAAACAAAAATATCTCGCTTCCATCAGTAAGCGATAACGTTGTCTTAGGCGGGGTGAATGAGTAGGTGATGATGTCCTTTTTATCATTATGACCGCTATTAACGATCAAGCACGTAACATGGTTGAAAATTAATAATTGGAATTCATTTGGTTGCATTGAAAAGAAAAAAAAGCCGAGCAAATAATGACGAAACTAACTGTCATTAGAACTCAGCGATTGAAATTACAAGTGCAAACAATGTATGCAGTGAAAATTACAAAGCTGAAAATGCGTTATCTTTAAAAAAAAAAACTCTGGGCAAGGTTTTCAACATAATGATATCGGCAAAGAAAATGATTGTAATTTACTAAGACTATAATGAATTTATTGTGGTGAAAAAGCATATATAGCTCTCTGGTGGTCTTAATGTATATTTTTGACAGCCACTTTTCAGTGTGTACAAAGAAAACAACGGCCAAAGATTTGAAATTAAAACTAAAGATAACCGTGACAGAAATTTCAATCTCTTTATATCCTTTAGCTCTCTCAACTGATTGCCCAGCATAAATTTTTTTCAATGTTGGTGTAGGAGAATTTGGTGTTTAATCAGTAATACACATAATTGCTTGTTGACTATGCCTTTTACTGTTTGACAACTAAGGAATTGCCTTTTTGACAAACAGTAAGGTACAGGACCATTTTAAACTCGAACAAGTGTTTTGTTAATGAAATTTCAGTGTTCCTCTTGGAATAGTATGCCACAGAGTCTGAATTCAAATTGAATGTGTGTTCGCACTTAACACTTGCCATGAATAATTTTCATGATTTTCGAGAACTTTTCAAGTTTTCTGGGTTTTTTTGTCTTATCACAACCGAGCGGAAAGCGAATTAGAAAAATGGCTGATTGTGCCGTAGATATAGTTTCATTTCTGCAAGGTAAATATTATTGACTTAAGTTTATTTTCATTTAGCACATATAATGAATAATTTTTTTAGTTTAAAAGTAGTCGTGCAGCTACGAGTAAGCAAAGCACAATACATCGAAAGACTTATTAATTTTTCGGAGTTTGTGCGACACAAGTAGCCTTATCTACAAGGTAAGGCTCCGACTTCACTTCTTATTAACGTTACGCGTGTACCCTATGTTATAAGTTTGCAGTCGTTATTGCGCAACATGACAAAGCGTGTGTCGATAGCACGTACACGGGATATTGATGATATGAATTGGAATAAAATGCAATGATGAAAGTATCGTTCACTTTAAAGACAGAAAAAATAAACTGTCCGGTCAATCAGCATGGGTTTCTGAATGGAGAGCTTAAATTAACATCCCGCAGGCGTCGTGCCAGGTAGTTTCACGCTGTTTTGAAGTCATCAATTAATTTCTTGCCAATATAGTGTATGAAGCACATTTATATTACTTACTAATTTTTTCTCAAGATGATTAACAGAACACGAGTGATCAGTGGGCACGGAGGAACTCGAGCTTACCTTGTTATGCCTTCTAGAGAAAAACCACGAGAGAATATAATCTATAGATACGAACCTGAACAAACATAACCGTCTTTGGTCACAGGAAGCACTATTTACCTTCCTTCAAAACCCTAACTCGATCAACCTGCACTGAGAAATTATTAATTAAAGATCCATCAATCACTCTTAGTGTTTGACCAATCACATTGGTGATAGTTCCGCAAAAACCCGAGCTCGTTCAATAAATTTATACCTTGACGCTAGAAACCATTCAAATGCAAAAACCAATTATAAGTTCCTGTTTGAGCGAATATTTACAAGTCAACCTGGAATATTTTTCCGTTGTGCAGAGTTCTCGATCGATGTGAAATTATGTTGAAATTCAAATATTGTCAGTAACTTTCAGTTCAAACTGTTCCATTTTTGCTTTATTTTCACACATTTTTCAAAACTTTAACTTTTACCAACCCAACAAAAATATGAACTCTTTCGGCAAAACACAACTACAAAGGTAGCCGTTTAAGTTACAAGTATCACCCATCTTAATTAAGAAGCACTTTACACAATAAAAGTTCATTTTCAAAGGTTCCCAAAAGGCCAACTCGTTGCCAATTTACGTAACCTGAAACTCCTCAGTTCACGGTACTCTTTCTCTTCCAAATAAATGCGCATTTGAGTTGAAAGTCCGAACTCAGTGACAATTTTTTCCACCAATCATAGTTGCATAAAGACGGCTGAGAACACAAAAACAAGGATGCAAAATGTTCATTGAGATTTTTGTGAATTCAGCTGTTCACTTAACAAATTGTAGAACCTTTTAGGATGGTAGAACAGGACTTTGTAAGGTTAAGGACTATTTATCCTTTGAAAAAAAAACCGTTTTTGGATCAACTTCCGTGAGTGTTTCCCAACCGATGGTCAAATCCTCTCTCTGTCTTTCAAATAGCTGGTTACTCGATAAATGTTTCGTACTGCGACATCAGGCTAAGAAGCGAGGTCAAACAGAAACAAGAGTCGACGAAGGTTCACGGGCAAGAATTGCTTTAAAATTTCATTTTGTAAATTCATTGCCTTTCATGATCACTGAGTGCGCTAAAACAAGCAGAGAGAACGCGGGAGCTGCTGCGCACGAGCTAAAACTTTTCAGCGTCAACTGTTATCAAAATTTGAGCAGCTTAAAATTTAAATGAAGCGCATGAGAGGTTTCTAACCACAGCTCAACCCAAAAATTATGATAAACTATAGAAGTTGATCTGCTATTTGAGACATTCGATGTTCGAATGGAACGAACACATTTGTAACATACCACTCTACCTATCACACCCCTTGAACGGAAAGAAAGAGCTGTGTTATCTTGGGTTAGTTGAAAACTGCAACGCTCAGCCTGATGTTGGAACTTTTTAGTCCCAACATCAGGGACTTTTTAGTCCTATTTAATTAAGTAATCCTGCCGCCTTTGAAGTCGTTTTCATATGCACGCGTTAATTATTAGGGATTTATCATCTGAGGGTACTGCACGCAAGTGTTACAAAACCGAAAAGTACAAAGGCTTTAACGAGCGGGCCTTATCAAGTACATTGATGTGCGTTGAGTAACTGCATTCATTTCGCGCGCCCCTTAATCGTTTTCTTCACAGATAGAAAGTTATCCTCGACCACTAGAAGGGGATTTTAAGTTAAGAAAATATATTGACTCCTTTAAAGTCGACACGATTGAACCATCTTTAGATTAGTACTCATTCAAAGTTTCACACCACAGTAGATCTCTATCAAGGCAGAAAACTATAAAGAAAGAAGAGCAAATGTTAAAACAAAAGAGCACCAGGCCGCGTTAAAGAAAGGCATACACAGGTTTCACAATAACCAGAATCATAATGGCTAGTTAGTTAATCTACAGGGAACAAGTTGACGCTACGATTGGGTTAAATTCGTCGGTAAATTTTTCTCAATTTACCAAACTGATATATACTGAAAAATTCCTTTGCGTGTTAGTTACAATGTACTGAAGTATCCTAAATATGCGGTCTAAGTCGTATTTCTATTTAAGTCTCATCAATCGAAGGTTACTCACCTTTTGACCTCAAGAAAAGACGACTAGATAAATAAACACAGCTTTTGACTTAAGAGCATCGATAAAACGAAAGGCATTGTCAGGTAATGCCCGCAATGCTTTGTGGTTAAAAGGTAAAGCGGACAATGCTTTGTGGTTACCAGGGCAAAGTGCGCAATGTTTTGTGGTTACCAGGGTAAAACGCGCAATGTTTTGTGGCTATCAGGTCACCAGGGTAACACTTGGATTTCGAATAAGTAAAAGTACAGAAGTTTAGATTTTGCCTTTCGATTTAAGTGGGCTTCAAGCCTTATCTTTGTCCTTTTTTGGTATGATTGTAGAATACGCTGAAAATGTCTTTAGAACAATACTACGATTAAGGTCTGGAAAGACAAGCGCGCTCTTCTGACCGAAATCCGGCTTCCGTCGTTTTCAATAAAGAAAGGAAAAGAAAGTTGGAGGAAGAAAAGACTTTTCCACGCTCATGTTCTGACTTTTAAAAACACGTAAGTCATACTAACTACAACAAAACCTTTAAGAGTGCTCAGTGCACGGTCTCATGCTTGGAAAATATTGGACAGGAAAAAAGAAGCAATATGATTGGTTGATTTTACTTATTGGCCTTCTGAACTATCTTAGTCGTGTAATATTGGGTACATTTCACTGACACTGTGCTAATGACATATTTTCGTGCAACTGCATGCTAAATAATATTTGCACAACCCACAATCATTTAATTGGCTTCTGCGATGGGCGAGCGTTAAACATGTCAGCCAAAAATGTCAGCTGCACTAAAACATAACACGGACGCCAATGATATCTGGCGCACGTAAAATATATGCGTCAGTGAAAAACTTTACAAGCGTTCGTTTCAGCTGTTGCGTAAACTTTTTACGTACTTAGAACACGGATCTATTCTTGGGACAAAATAATTACGATGCAGCGTGCGTTTTCTAGTACGCTGATGCTGCACGTTTCACAAACGGCGTCTCGCGCCAATTCGAGTTTGGTACCAAATGCTGTTTCTGCATGAGATTGAAAAGTAGAGCGGGGTTCAACTTTTATCGCAGACAAAAGCCGTTAAAAAATGTTCTCCGTTTTATTAAACTGAAAAATCTTCTAAATTCATGTCCTTTTGTCACGCTTAAAACGAAAACAAATTGGACTTTCACCTTAATCTACCATGTTCAGTTAAGGTGAATTTCTTTTGTTGCGTTATTTTACATATGCTTACAGATGTAAATTTTGCCGGCTCTACGTGCGTAAAATAATTTAATTTTTAATTACAATGATACTTTGCCTTAAAAAATATAAATTAAAAAAGAACAAAGCAAAAAGATTACGGGATAGTAGCAGGAAGAAACTCAATTTCTATTCTAATGTCACTCTTTTTCATTAAAATGTGTTATGCAAAAAGATAACTGTGAAAATGATATTATTTGCTGACACAAATGTGTAATATAGAATTGAAAAAATACAAGTGAGATCAATAAGTGGACTACTACTACTTCGAGCGCAGGTAACTTAGCAGGCAGATTTAAAATTTAAACAGTAAAATTGATAAAACATATGTACGGCCTGCGTTTGCGGAAATAGATGGACTATTTTAAACTTTTTCCACAGTGTCAAGCGGAAAAACTTGAACAACATTGAACGCTTCCACAGACGTCCGTCCGCCCAATTTCTCCATTTCATTTTACCTGGCTCCTGATTTTACGCACGTAAAGCTGGAAACATTTAACGTGACAGCGCAACGTCCAGCTTTCGGTTAATTCACATTCAACTGGCCGGTTACGCATGTAACTATGTACTGGTCGCTAGCAAGTTTGTTCGATTTTCGTTTCTCCCTTGAGCTCCCGTGAAGGTTCATGAGTTACTATCATAACTAAGATATCAACTCATGTCGAGAAACTGAAATGAAATGAAATGAAATGAAATGAACTGCTTCGATCTTTTTGTAGTTCTAAAATTAAAATTTCTATCTGGGCCGCGATACTCCAATGCTCAAATGGCCTGCTGTTAACAACTGTTTCAAGTAAAGCCAACTTTCGAAACTATTAAAAGGGAAGTAAGTATTTTAAATTGTAATGTTCCACTCGGATAAGTTTACCTTACAACTTGATGAATCCAATTTCCTGCTCCAAATTAAACTGGTATTTTCAGTGATGTATACTAACTTACAGAGTAATAACGGTCAGATTGAAGCTTAAGCGTGAAAGTTGTGCCGGGTTGACTCAGCAATGCTGATGTGCTAATTATCATTCATAAGGGGAGAATTGTGACACGGCCTTCAGCTTCTTAGAAATTCATTGGGTGAAGCCGATTCAAATTGTTTACTCAATAGAATAATAGCTGCCCCCACGCTTTGAAGCTCGTTCCATTTTGCATGGTATTAAAGTGGACTACTTTGGTATTTTGGAAAGTGCTGATTTATGTAAGGCTAGCGCTAAATCGGGTTCGAGGTTTCCTTCTGGTGTTCAAACTGCTTCGGGACGCTCTTTTTTCTAACAAAAGCGATGGGAAGAACAAAAATAAAGTTAAACGAGGTCACGTTATCTTATGTAAATTTGATTTCACAGCGGATGTCTACGCCTACTCCTTTAAATATTGCCTAGTAAGTACACGCTCACCAAAAAATGTTATCTTTGTGAAACAGTAGCTCCAGCGGCAGTGAGAGTGACAGCGAAGCGGAATAGAAGAGTCATGAAACGTGGTCGTATGCAAAGACAGTACCAAGTTTGAAGTATATGTCATGTTTTAACGGAGTGTTGTAAGCGAGGCATACATTAAGCTTCCTCGAAAAAAAAAAAAAGCCTCAAAAGACGTCCATGTTGAGAAATGCTTCCTGTTTCGCTTATCTGAGAGACAAGGGAAGGTGGACCAGAAATTTAGGGATTTCATTGTTTACTCCTATCGTGACCTGTCTTGTAATAAGAAAGGAGAAAACGTCCTTAAATGATCTTAAATATCCTTGGATATTCAGCTACCTCGAACTCGGTGCGTTTGTGGTGAAGGATTACATTTAGAAGAGCTTGGGAGGACTTCGTTTTCAATTTTTTCGTAACTGTTTATAATTTTGGATCGAAGGAGTCATTATATTATTCAAATATGAAAGCAAACTGAAAATCATTCAGGTACCAAAGTATCGCCAGAACCTGACATCGGTCGATGAAAAACACAGACTGCGGACTGCGGACTGCAGACTGCAGACTACAGACCAGGAGTAAAACGCAGGCTGCGGACTGTAGACTGCAGACTGCAGACTGCAGACCACAGCCATGGGTAAAACGCAGACTGCAGACTTTTTAAGGGTGCATGTCATGCTACCATTTTCGTCATTAAGAGCTAACCGTAAATAGACTAACTGGAGCATTATTCAGGCTAATCTGAGTAACATTAGACTGATATTCAGGCTAACCTAAGTTATATACAGTCTAACTTGAGTGATAAACTGAACGGAAGGTTGAAAAAGCTCTTGAAAGTGTCAAATAGTTAGCGTAAACTATACGCTGCGAGCTAAGCTCTCCTTCAGAAGGGGCAAAATGTAATGATATTCAGGCTAACCAGAGCTGGTGCTCTTCAGGCTAACCAAACTGCAGACTTTCAAAACGATTAGTTTACGGTTTACTCGAAATATAGGTCTGTATACTGCAGTCTGCATTTTACCCTTAGTCTGCATTTTAACCCTGGACTGCAGTCTGCAGTCTGTGCGTTTTAACATTGACGAGGTTAAAATTTGCCCGCGTGTCATTTCTATTGTTTTGAGATAGGCTATTGCTAACCTCAATTTAGCGAGTTAAATTCAACCCTCCTCGCGACGGAGATACGCTGACTAACGACACTAACCTTGGTTTAAGAAGGAAAATTGGAACAAAGTCTTTGCCTTACACGAAATTCCGTCGTCGATCGATGACTACACAGACAAAGAACTTCGCGAAGACTGACAGTGCAGCTATTTGACGTTCTTTTTGGGTTGAAATTCTATTGGTTCACTTGGTATGAAGTATCCATCTTTACCTTACACTTTTCTCGATAGAAATGGCACTTTTTCATGTACTAAGGTTTTGTTTCCTCGTCTAGTTTGTGGCGATTTGACTTAACCGAGAGTAAGCTTCCTCAACCGGCGAGTTTAACTAACCGACCCACAAAAAGCCGCTTTGAACGACTCTATTTAGCCTTCAGGTTAACAAACCTCCAGTTAACAAGCCTCCGCCAAATCCTATACAACATGAGGATAATTGAACAACCGGGCTCTGAAATAATATGGGAGTCCCTAGTCAAATTGCCGCCTGAATTATGTGAGGTTGTTCAACTTCACTGTCAACTGAAATGACTCGACAGAAGAAACGGTAAGATTTTTGGCGAAATTCAGATTTACTTAGTCTTTGACACATAGCGGCATTGCAAAGCTGCAGATTGTCCAAAAATTTGTTCGTGCTTTTTGCTGTAAGTTTAGTAAAATCCTTTTAAACACTGCAAAAGTCTGTACAGTCGTAATTATAACCGACATGAAACACATATCCCTCTTCTGTTTAAATTTGATTTCTTTTTGATATTCGGTGCTTCTCAACTCGCCAACACGGATCAGTGCTATAATCTATCTACTGACGTAAACGGCTCATGAACTTTACGTTAAAGAGTCATTAAACTATGACAGTGGCGGATCTAGGGGGAGAGTGCAGGGAGAACGCACTCCCCTCCCTAAGATGAAGCCTTCTTCTTCGTATTCGCTTTTAAAATTTGTTTACCCCACCAATCAGTTACGTTATTTCTTAATGGTGCACCCCCTCCTAACAAAAATCCAGGATCCGCCCCTGTATGACAAATTTTCGTTCCCGTAAACATCCCTTTCTTTTGTCTCTACCGTGTCCGATTTGAACTTTGTGCAAGGTCTGTAAGAAACGTTCTTTTAAGGTCTCAAAATCTGAACTTCCATTGTTTTAAATTACTTGTATCCTTCAGCATTTAATACTGAGGTGGCAACAGAACAGATGACCCGTATCTTGCTCCTGATAAAGTAAAACCAGCTGTACTGGGGAGAATTCCTGCATGTCCCTTCCGTACAAACAAACAGATATCCAGTGATAAGGAGCTTAGGATTACGACGATATGAAATATATAGTCTTACGGGCAGGGGGGCTTCCTTGCGGAAACTAGGAGAGCCCGGTTGATCCCGACAACATGAACAGTGAAGTCAATTTCACTTACTTGATTATTTGTGGGTATTTCTGTTCATTTTTTTTTTCTTTTTTAGTTTTAGGATGATGGAAATTTTCACTTTAAATCACCACTCAAAGATGTAGTTGAAATTTAAAACTCTGCGTAGCCTTAAATTTGGGATTTTGGTTGATCGGCTTTTAAACATTTGGACCCGAAATTGTGGCATTAAGTTGTTGTTTAGGTTGATGAAAAGAATACAAAACCGTCAACAAAACGCGAACCAAATATCTCAGGCTAACTTTGATCTATTCAGTTTCAGACCACCCAATAAACAGTATTTTCAGAAGCTTGATATTAACGTTTATTACATGGCTTGTGTTTGTAGCGAACATGACGCGCGCTCTGATTGGCTTATTCTGGGGCATTATTCTCCCGTTATGCTCCCGCGGTGATTACGGGCCTGCAAAACCAAAGCAAAAAGTCATATAATAAACAACTTGTTAACCTTGAACGTTCGGTCTTATGGGGAAAATCGCAAACCTCGACTTTGCCGCATTGACCTCTCTATGGCCTATTCAATACGATAAGGTCTCGGTTTAAGATTTTGTCGCAAAGACCTCACTCTGAGTTAATAAGAAGTTCGTAATTTTGAGGCTTACTCCAGATTAAGACTCAAGACCTCACGGTATGTTCATATTTTTTCATGATCAGTATAGCATTTCGGAACGCCCGTGTGATTGTGACCTAAGAAAGACCATTGTGGCCGCAGGGTTATTGAGATATTCGAGATGTAACATTTTGCGGTTTAGTTTTTTGAGTCAAAGTGGAGTTCTGAAAAGAGCTCGATGAAAAAAAATATTCTTAGCTTAGTCTCGGGTTCGTTATTTTCGTAGGGTATTCGAGTAAAAAATCTATTTCTAAAAAAGAGTTGACACTGTAAGCTCTATCTCCCTATATACTATAGGACCCTAGAGAGATAAAGCTGTCATTATCCCCGAGGTAAACTTTCATTTGAATCTGTTTACTTTCCTTCCAAAAAAACCTTTAAGCTCTCTTACTATGTGAAACAAGAGCTTAATCGCTTTCACAAAGAAACCTCAGAGGGCAAAAAGGATCCGCCCCCATTACTAGGTATTCTGCATCCGTTACCGAAAACTTCCGCGACGAATTGGAATAAAAACAGCATTGATAAAAAGAAAGGGCCGGAATTTAACTACAGACATCGCAGAACAGACAGATCTTCGCCGGAACTCACGTAAAACCGCGGAAGTGTTTTGTAGAGGGTTGCGTACTACAATGTTGCTCTAAAAAAAATAATAACGGCCCTGTTGATAAACGGTATAGACAAGAAAGCCGAGTAGACGAAAAACGCGGCAACTATGTCTGATTTTCAAGAGTTTCATGGGTCGGGCTCTTTGACTGAGAATTTATTTAGCTAACTGTATAACGCACGTGGGACAAGGGTAGGACGTGTATGGAACCGGCGGATGTCGACTCCGCATTGTTATCGTTTTAAAAAAAAAAGTAAGGAACTCTCGTACAACCGTTTCGGAGACAAATTTACCGACTAAATTTCTAAAGCTCTTCCGTTTGCAACCGTCTCGATCTTCTTCAGTTTTGGCCTTCTGTTTTTCATTTTTATGAGTAGCCTTTTTCCTCTCTTGTTTTTCCTTCTTTGTCGTCTATCTATTATTTTATTTAAGGTTTACTTTTAAGAGACTACAACATCCGATGTCTACTATTACCGCGAAAATCGCGCGTCTTTCCCGCGTCCCTCGGGATACGTATGGTGTCAACTGGTCGCCTTCAGACAGGGCGAAAAGCGCCCTGCTGTTTCCTTTCGTTGATGTCAGGATTCGATTCTACTCTGTTACGGTAACCTGGTCAACATAAACAACTATGAAAACTTTAGACAACAATCCTTCGACACGAATGTTAATTAATCTTGTGCGAATAATTCCATAGCGTTGTTGAGGTGATATTTCGACCCATCACTGATAACCCTGGAAAACTATTACTCTTTATCGATTCCTAACAACTTGGTGAATATTTCATAGTCGACATCAGTCAAGCAAGTACGTAAAGAACGTCCGTACAACATGATATCAGTTATTAACTGACCAGCATTCGAGGAATCTTAGAATTTCGTTTCTAATGCGAACATTTACATATGGGTCATAAGATAGCAAAATCAAATCGGATTTGCAAATCCTGAAACCAAACTGATAAACTTTTGCCATTCGGTCACGAAGCAACTCGAGCAGCCAGGAAATTGGTTCATTGATTAGACAGTAAGACAGTTACTGAGCGCAAAAACAGTGTGTGTGGAGCCTAGTGTATATTCAACTTCCTCGATTTAACAAATTCAAACTGATATTGATCAGGCCTACCTGTAGCGTCAAATCTTTTGTTTACAATTGCTCTCACTGTTGTACATTTTTCCCTTTAGCAGATTTACACGTCTGATTCAACGCACTTAATTACAGCGCTCACCTCCTCGCTCAAACCCATCGGAAGAAGTGTCTGAGTGTCTGCCGTAATAGAATTTAATCGCAACGTCAGATAGAATCGCCCCAGGCAAGTCATGATGACCCAATCAGATTTGTGTAACACCGAAACAATAGACCTAACTAAAACGACTTGAGCTTATTACGTCAATTACAGTGATTTTGTCACGCTATTATAACGAGCCCAGCCGATTTTCGCTCATTAATGGCCAAACTTGAGATTCCTGAAACTGATCGAAACAGAAATGGGAAAAATTCCGCTGCTTCTGTACTGAAATCTCAAGTTTCTAGCGGATAATATTTCAGACACTGGCATTTTAAAATTCACATTGTCGTAACGATATTGGCCACATAATTTGTGTCCGGATTTCCGTCCACCAGGCAGAAATCACGGTTTTATAATATTGCAATCGATCAATTTTAACGGAATTTTCTAGAATTTCTGTTTTGTTCAAGCTGACTGTACTAGCGTTTCAATTCAGCCCACAATCGCAACTTCCATATAAACGCTAGATTGTGTGACAAGATCACTTCAGAAAACTGCTAAACTTTCAACTGCCCACCCATAAGACAACACATTACAGTAATATTTTAGATAGAAAACGTAGTTACCTTGTCTAAAGGAGAGCAATTCACAAGTGGAGGGCACCGAAATAGCGCAGCTGAACCCAGCTGGCAACGAAGAAATGTTTTCCTCTATCTGTGATCCAGACTGATTTTTTTAGCCCACTATCACTTTTATGTTGATCTTAAACAGTTGCTCAAACAATATTTACCCAACGTGAATGTCATCACGTGTTAAATGCAATCCACAGAAACTGAACACCTGTAAACCACCTACGAGTCAAAACTTTTGTCTGGGTAGGGTGGCTGGGGCTGCCGTGTTAGCCAGCAAAGTGGTAACCAATTGGGGGAAGTGTTGAGTGAGATGAATTTCACTTACAAGACGAGTAAGTCGAGCAGAAAAACAAAAAGATGAAGATTGCAAGATTGCCTGTCTTGTTAGAATGCTTGTCTGTCTTACTGAATGCTGCTAGAATGCTTTACTCATCGTAAAGAGCAGGGCACGAAGTTCCCGGTGTTGTGGTCTGGTCTTTGCCCATTGTGCTGTTGAAATGCTCGGAGACATAAGCTGTTAAAGCTACTCTACAATCCGAGGGTAAATAAAGTATACTACTACTACTGCTACTACAACTGCTACTACTGGATGTGTGAAATGTATGCTATTGAAAGTATCCTCGGATCTTGCTTACGGTGCTTACAGGGAATGCCTTGCGTGATAGAATCCCATAACTTAAGCCCCTGCTGGAAAATTCACTGGAATCTGGCGTCTATATCAGCTGACAGAAGGAAATGAAATTTCATCACAACGAAAAACAGTAGTTAACAATATTTAAAAAATGTTCACATGATACCTAGAAAGGCTTACGGTAGCCAGCACTGACGCCATAGCCTGCGTTGCAGCCGGACTTGTCATAAAATCCCCGATATAGGACTATACCGGCGGTTTAGACTGTCTGCGACGCAGGCTATGACGCCAGTGAACAAGAACTTTGCTGCTCTCGGCCCAAAGACGTTCAACAGGATTTTTTCAACTTCTGTCGGTTTCCAACGATTACGTAAGTATGAAACCATTTTTTTTTATGGAAGGAGGGGGCGGGGGGGGATACGGGGCGGGGGAAAGGTTGGGCAATTTTCCGAGACATGATTGTTTTTTTTCACCCTCAGGTTTTGCATGATTTTGGGGTTTTTTTTCTTTTTTTTGGTGGGCAGTAGCTTGTGCACAAACTTTTTTGACATCAAAAAAGGGCCTGGATAGTGGAAAGAGCTTGTTCAATTTTTTTCCCACGGCTTCCCTTGCTCATTTTTTTTTTCTTTTTCTTTTTTTTTTTTTCAGCAGTTTTTTCTGTGCATGAATTGTTTTGGAAATTGCCCAGCCTTCCCCTCGAAAATGTAATGGCCCATCCACTACGAATGTCTCCGGTTACCTCGACCTAAGAAGGGAAGACACAACAACTCCCGACTGACCACACGACAGAGTGCAATTTAATTTCTTTTTTTCTTACAAAGATTTTATACATAAGCCAGTAAATTTGTGTACTTTCAAGTTGTAGGGAAATTCGGTCTTTAATACGACAAATAAGTTTTTAAATACTTAAAATAAAAGACTAACTCACATAGTCCCATTTTATATTTGATTTTAATGCTGTTTTCTCGGCACGTGCAAGCAGAAGTTAGAAAACAATTTGAAAGTCAAGTTCAAACGTCAGATTGAAAAAATCTTTTTCCTGGCGAGTGATTTATCTGACAATTCTTCCATTTGCGACTGGATGCTTTCCAAACTGTCATTTTATTTTGTTTTTATTTTTGTTGTTGTTGTTTAGTTGGTTGGGTTTTTTTTGTCATATTTGCTCAGACTAAATAAACAAAGTTATACAATACCACACAAATGTCTCGCTTTGAAACAGCAATTCCACGTGAACAATGCCCTGCTCCCAAGGCCATGAAAGACCAATCAAAATGAGAAAGAGCAAACAAGCTTACATGCTTGGTTTATAAGATATCCGACTAAACACAATGATTAATCTTGTTGATAACACAACCATCGGTATAAATAAATTTAAGAGAAAATGTAAAAAGAAGAGGAAAAAGCTTGGAGAAATTGAAGACCTCAGATTCTTGCGTGAAGCGTGACTTCGCGCTTCTCCACGAAGTACTGACGTGACAGACTTCAACACCTAACATGTGAAAAATGCACAAACGCTTCCTGAACTAAACAAATAATAGCACACGAGCCTTTTTCTGATATAACACTAGTTCCAATTCACAAGCAATCGTATGCACACTGTTCTGACCTGTGATTCAAAAATAACTTAACTTAAATTATCAGTGATATATTAATAAAATGAATTTCAAAATTTATTTCATGTACGATCACTGCAATTTTGAAATTAAATCAGTAGAAACCAAAAAATACTTCGGAGGCTGATCAGATTAACTTGTTCATAAAAAATAAATAATTTTGGACGATTTCAAATTTTCCGCCGTCGCCATTTTCTTATTCAATTAAATTTATTATGTTGCCTTGTATTACCCTCCCTTCTCCCAATTTGAACCTGAATGGATCGCAGATTTTGTTTCACGCATTTCGTAATGATCGGCAGGATTGTTTACAAAATTAAAATGTTAATTTCACGATGAGTATTCCTCGATGATTGTTACGAGGAAAATTGCCTTGTGCCAGCACTTCTGTGTTACGTACACTCGCCTCATCACTATCAAAACCGACGTTCACTTTGAAAAGGCAGTAAAAGTAACAAGCAAGCAAATGAAGTTTAGGATCATCCTTTCTCTATGCAACGTGTAAATTCGATAAACAAGTCAGTCTATTTACCATTTACTGTTAAATGGCGTAGAGGAACAGTTTCATGTACATTGGTAGCTGACAGATGGCGCCGAGATAAAACGGGCGTAGTCATGGGCGTGGCCCTTGAAGCTGGGATCCCCAAATACGCATCGGGGCGGTTACTTTTCACGCAACAAAGAATTCGACCAAACTCGCGACGAAAGTTCTCAGAAAAGATCACATACAAGCAAGGATTGATGGCGCTGTTCAAAACACCGATCCACGGAAGAAAGGCTTCTAGTTCTATAGGAAAGAGTGAGATCGTTTCAGGGAAATAGTTCAGCATAAATTCTCGCGCTTGCAGTGGAAGCCAACACAGTGCAAACACGGCCACTACTGTGACTAGCATTGTAATGGCTTTTTTGGTCGTTTCATGGGCTTTCTTTTGATATTCCAGTGTCTGATGACCCGGTAATTCCCGCTTCCAAAGTTTAACGGCAATTAGAATGTATGCAATAGTAATAATGACGAGGGGCACAATATACGAACAAATCGTAAAAGCTGTTGTGTAGTCAATTTTAGCAGGTGGAGTGGGCCAGTTGAATTCGCGACAGTGATAAGATCCCTCGGCATCACGGCGTGTCGTGGTCATCACGATCAGTGGCATAGCGAAAGCAAGCGAATAAATCCAACTCGCTACAAGAGACGCTTTCAGAACTTTGTTTGTGAAGATTCGTCGTAAAGGAAACCAAATGACAATGCATCGATCAAGGCTTATAAAGACAAGGTTTATCACAGAACAGGCGATGGAGAGAACTTGAGCGGAATGAAAGAACTTGCACAGAGCTGTTCCCATGAACGTTCCAAACCACAGACTCATCACGTAAAGCCATTTGAGCATGTAAGGGAAAATACAAGCCATTAAAATATCCGCTACCGCCATGTTGGCGATCAGTATATTGGTTGAGTTTCTCATATATTCTCGCGCGCTCACGATGTATATTACCAAAGAGTTACCGATCACGGCTACAATAAAAATTACGACGGCATAAACGGTGACTGCGGTGATAAAGCCTGGACTGAGGGCAAAGCCAGCGGCGGACGCGTTGGAAGTCAGGTTCTGTCCTGAAAAAAAACAAAAGAAAAAATCGAAAGAACGTTGAAAGGCCGGAAAGTAAACTAAGAAACTTATAAACCTAAACTTACAACCTTCATAAGAGGCTTTTAGAGGACCTGTAACAATAAGTCGAGGAGATTGTATCCAAAGGAAACATCATTATAAATGGCATTAAACAAACAACGTTTGAGAATGAGTTTGCAAGAAACGACTTTTGAAAAGACTTCGATGAGGGATACATTTCACAAAATCTAAACTGATGAAAATTTAATCTGCGGAATTCTATTTGAAGTACAACTAGTCTGTAATTCACCAAACAAAACTCGAGGGGTGGGTATGGGCGTGGCTTCTAACCGGGAGGATGATAACTCGAAATTATTTTTTGGTTAGCAGGTGTGCTGTCCTGTAACCATGGAGACCTGCACCAGGATTTTACAGTATGCTATGATAACGATGGCGAAAATGACGACAAGTGGTGATGTAAACCTCTCCTTGATGTTTCGCGCGCAGGACAATCTTATTATCTTTACGAAAGACAGCTGTGAGTCTTCTTGAATATAAGGCAAGGCAACAATAAGAGGATCTCTTTGCAATTTCACTTACAGCTGCGAATTGTTCAAAATGCTAACTGTCAACTGAGAAATGGGACGTCCTTCAAGTGGTACTGAGTTACCATCTGCAAAATTTAATACCGATAGCTAAAAAATAAGCTGAAACTGTGCATGACAGCTAATGGGAAATCACTGAAAATGTTGCTGGTCACCCCCACGTAAACCCTCAATAGAAATGAATGACACTGATGATAAATTGCCGATATAAAATAAATATCAACTTATTTATTAACCTGAGGTCAATGTTGTAGTGTTGAAAAATATGCCTTCTATATCCATTGTGATCCAATCAATTTCACTACACAAAGCACCTGAAAAAAAGAAACTATTAATAAAGAAATATTTTCTTGGGGTCTCAAACGATTCAAACAGTCTCATCCCAATCTTGCAAACATTTGTTAAACCTTTTTTATTACATAGCTCGTGTTTGTAGTCGATATAACGCGCCCTCTGACCGGCTAATTCTAGGGCATTATTCTCTCGTAATGCCCGCCGACGATTACGGACCTACAAAGACAAAGCAAAAAGCCATATCTTATGAACCTCGAACGTTCGGTCTTTACGGGAAAATCTCAAACCTCGGCCTTGCCGGCAATGTCTCGCTCAGTAAAGTAATGAAATCGTTCAGTAAAGTAACGTCTTGATACCAATAAGCTGCCTCTTGACTCTACACAAGCCAAACGACTTGAGCCTGACTGATAAAATAAAGTTCATGTGGACTGAAGCGCGATCGGCGGATGAAAGAGAGACGGGCGCGGAACGCGGTCAGGGTTGAGCCTGCGCTCCTACTTTTTACTTTTTGCGGGTTTTTATTTTTATTTTCCTTGGCGCGGAAGACCTGGGACGAGGCAAAAGTATGCAGCCTGACAGCTGTGGTTCGGACAGGAAGCAGACAAATAATTCATCCTCAAAGAATTGATAAAGCTGTTGTGATAAAATACGCTCAGTATAAATGAGGGCCAAAATGTGTCAAAAACAGTTATGTGGCATGCTGTGTCCGAAACTATTCCACACACGGTGTTTCAAAATGTTAAACATCTTCAACGAATGTTTAACGTGACTGAAGGCTTCTAAAGCATGTTCCTATGAGTTCCAACATGCCATACGGAATCAAACTGTCAAGCTACTACCATCATTTTGGTAGCGGAAAATTTGAAGCCGAAAGATCTGAAAGGTTTTTGCAGCCCAGTGCAAACGGTTTCATCATCATCATCTTCACTGATATCATTACAGTGGGTAACCGTGGAATTTTTTTCTAGACACTTTAGTTCATTCAATAAATCTCTTATCAACCTGTCTAGATTTCAGGCGGCTATCTTTAAAACAAGGAATGGGGAATCGGTGAGTGGGAAATCGATGAATGGGAACGGGGAACGGGGAACGGGGAACGGGGAATCTTTAATAGCGAGAATCTTTAAAAGCGGGAATCTTTAAAATAGGGAATCTTTCAAACGGAGATTCTTTGAAATGGGGAATCTTTAAAACCGGAAATCTTTAAAATGGGAAATCTTTAAAAGCGGGAATCTTTAAAATGGGGAATTCTTAAAACCAGGAAT
>Ga0126339_10000262_pt1 | contig 25957 bp, 18 predicted proteins | sample OrbTmetagenome_2_FD_92532 | JGI IMG/M metagenome (GOLD analysis project Ga0126339, IMG submission 92532) | Coral microbial communities from Petempiche,Puerto Morelos, Mexico - Orbicella T R C metagenome | ecosystem: Host-associated > Invertebrates > Cnidaria > Coral | place: Petempiche,Puerto...
CATTCTTTATAGACGGGGGCCTCAAACTTGGCCATTTTGGTATTTTCAGTATGCTCTTTCCATTTCTGGCATTCTTTAAGTTATAGCCCATAATAGAAATTTTTTTAAGAAAAAATGTGGTCATGTGACCCTAGCTGCAAAGGGCCTATTAACTTTAAATTGAAGGAAACCTGAAAATAGTAGTTTAGTAAGATAAAAAGACTCCAAAAGATAATAATAAACCATAAAGCAACAAGGATGGTTAAGGATGGTTAAGGATGGAGAAGATTAACATGAATTAAAATTGATGAACTTGAAAATTTAGGCTAAACTTTTCAAGATGCGCAAACCATGACATAGCTCCTTTAAGATGTGTTTTTGGGAACAGTTTGCCTGATGAATGACTGCATGTGCTTGGTTGTTTTAACTACTTTGCTTCTGCAATGTGCAGTTCCAGAAAATATCCATACTCCCCCCACAGAAGGGATTGGAATTTCCTCGGGGGGGGGGGGAGAGGGTGTCCATAAACCCCTCCCCCCAAAATTTAAAGAAATGTATGAAGCTTAATTGGATTTTCTAGAGGGAAAAAGGGGGTGTTAGAAAAAATCCCTTCTCTTGGGGAGGTATGGATATTTTCTGGAACTAAACAATGACCTTATGATAATAAGCTGTCTCTTTTATTTCTATTAGACTGCCACCCAGTCGCGCCATGACTCCTGCACAACAGTTAGATATTATAAGATCTGTTGAAGCTGTGGAAAGCATGGATGACGAAGGAGTCTCGAAACGTGATTTAGAGGTGAGCATGAAACATAAAGCCTTAAGAGTAGATGCTCTCGGCTTAAGCCTTTTACTTCAAAATTGATAAATATAAGTAGAACTGAATCCTCTATAAATGGAGACTCCTCCAAAATTTACCACTTATTTAATAACCATTATGTTTGTTTTTACAGCGTTACGAATACTACATTTCTCATGGAGTACCAGACCACTCCCTTGCAGCACAGGACCAGGAAGTAATGGACAGAATCCTGCACAAAAGAATCCCTGAAAAGTTGACACGGAATGCAGAACTTGATCCACTTATCACAAAGCTCAAGCAAGAAGTGGTTGGTGATTATGACTTCAGTGTTCGCAAGTCTATCGGTGAGTTAAAGGGACAGTGTGATATCTGCAGGAAATAAGTCAACATGTTTTCACTAATTGATGGAGTTAAAAATTTACATTTTAAAAATGTGGTAATTGTAGCAAACTTATTTGTTAAATGCGAAACAATAACAGACAGTAATGAGTCTCCAAATTGGGAACAAGTCCATCATATCCTTAATATATTACAGTACATGTACTGGTACTTCTTTAAAGTACAAAAATGTTTTTAATATAGTCTCAAATTTCAGTTTGACATCCCCGAAGTCAGGGGTTTGCATGCACTCTTTGAAGGTAGCTGTCATATGCTCAAATAGCTTTCTATCTGTTGTGCCAGTCAGACTACCTTCCTTCATCATCTGTAATGTTTAAATCAAAAGACTTCCTGCAGGAACTGGCAGATCCATGTGTACAGTATAATATTTGATTGCATGGCTATCTAGGTGTTATAGTTGTATTAAATTTATACTCATCAGGAATATGTTAATGTGGTTCGCTTAAATCCTTGAAGATAGTTAAACTTAAATCAGCATGCTCAAATCTTTTGGTTCTCCCTAACTTACTCATTCATTGATTTAGCTGAAGGTTGAGACAATATTTAATTCATATCAAGTGTTTTCATTGTCTTTGCAGTTGACTACATTCTCATGGATCCATGCGAGAGACAAAGACTGCACATCAAAGAAATACCAAAAGCTTTTCCACAGAGGTATTCATTGAACTGGTGCAGCTACATGTATTAAGATAAATCTTGTATACTTTCCTCTTTGACTCGACTGAGACTGCACTGATGTTTTGAGTGTTAGCCCTTTACCAGAACCATTAGCTTGCTCTGATGAAGGGCTAACACTTGAAACATTATCTTCACCAACTCACTACTAACAGCAATTTAGTACTGAACAACAGTTTGCATTGGAATTTAGACTCGAATTTCATCTTGAAATTCATGATTCAATGAACAGACTGCAGTTTAGTCTTCCTAGCCTCAAAAGGCGCACAGGAGTGTCATTTCCTTTTATTTGAGCTACGATAAGCCTTATGTGGAAAGCTAGCTCCAGGACAGAATTGTATCAGGATTATCAGTGACAAGTCAAATCCTGTGGCTATATTTTTGCGAGCACAGGCAGATGTACTTTGACAATGACTTATTCACAATAGATTATACTTGAAAGAAGTGGCTTTAATTTCCCTTGTAGTTAAGTTCCCCCAAAAAAGTATTTAGATATTTAGCTTATTTTCGGAATCTTTCAATAACCATTTGGTGGTCTGGAATAATTATTTATAAAAATTACTTACCTTGCAAACTACACTGTAAGAACTACGGTATATTAACTTATATTCTATTTTTTTTATTTGTCAAAACTATTCAATAATATTTGTGTACAATATTTATTAGATGACTACTAGCTAAGAATTTTTACACAGATTTCAGTATCAAATATCTATATGGGGGTCGTTCCACATTCATGAGAACTAAGAAAAAGACCATCTTTAAACTAAACTATTCTAGGATTTTAAGTGCAGAGCCATGATGCATAAGGACTGCAGTTTTCAAAAAAAAGTCATGAGTAAGTGAAGATTGCATCATGCACTACCTAGGGGGGTACCCAAAGTAAGTGACTACTGAAAGACTCCAGACCTATATAGGTATAATGGATGCAATCATGTTTTAATCATGATTCAGACAACTGAGTTAAGTAATGATCAAGTGTAACATTAAGTGTTTAGTTTAACCAAAGTTCTCCATTAAAAACCAAAGTATTTCATCAAAGAGACACCAAAAGCTTTTCCATAGAGGTATCCATTAAGCCAGTGCAACTATTAACTAAAGATAAATCTTGAATACTCTTCTCTTTGACTTGACAGAGACTGCACTGATGTTTTGAGTGTTAGCCCTTTATCAGCACCAAGCTTGCTCTGATGATGGGCTAAAACTGGAAACATCATCTTCACCAACTCACTACTAACAGCAATTTAGTACTGAACAACAGTTTGCGTTTGGAATGCTTACACTCAAACACTTGGGCTAAGTGATAAACATTATAAATTTAACTACAACAATGATAACGAGATGTGATTTGCAATTCTTGCAGGACAGTCAGGGCACCTGTTCCATGGCACAACTCTTATCGTTCAGCAAAAGAGTCATGCACAAAGAATCTTTTCATCACTAATCCAGTGATGATGAAAATTCAGAACCTCTGGTATGACAGGTGTGTGGGAGTCTTTTGTCATCTTTTATTTTTAACCATCAAGTTTGTTAAAAGGGGTAAAGAAATGCACTTTCATGTGTGTGCGGTATTTAGAGCTTGAAAAAATAACAAAAAAATAAAAAATAAAAAATAACAGTTTAAAGTTTCATGTCCCAGATAATTACAAACAAAGTCAGGTTGCCATTAAGTTTTCATTCACTTTAGCCTTAATCTTTGCTCTTGTCTTGAGCAAGTGAAAATGAATTAGTTCAGTGGCCCGTTGGGCAAGTGAAATTGGCGTCAGTAGTGTTGTGAGTCTGAATTAAAATGTCAGCTTGGTAACTGATTTATTTCCAGTCAGAAGCTACATGTATTTCAAAATGTAAGACTGAAACATTAGTTAACCATTAGTTTGAAAGCATGGATTAGTTAGGAATTCAAGCATGCTTTGTTCATATTTGTCCTCTGATTTCTATACTGACCGGCAGGTTGGCAAGTACTGTTTAAGTGAGGGCAAGTGAAAACTGAAATTTACTGGTCGACTGGGCAACTGGATTTCAAAAGCATGGATTAGTTAAGAATCCAAGCATGCCTTGTTTGTATTTGTCCTCTGATTTCTATACTGACTGGCAGGGTGGCAAGTAATATTTAAGTTAGGGCAAGTGAAAACTGAAATTTACTGGTTGACTGGGCAACTGGATTTCAATTTTTTTTTCCTGTGCTGTATATTGACAGCCCTGCAACTACATGTAAACTTACCCATGGTTTGTCATAAATCCAGTAATCATGAATTTTACCACCTGTGCAGATTATATTATCACTAGCAAATATTGCTATGATTATCCATGTAATACCATTAATTGTCACTAGTAATTGCTTGATTACTTTCTTCAGATTTTCAGAGATTAGGTTTGTTGATGGTGACAAGCTGTTTGCATCAGGTCTGCCTGTCACTCCTGCAGAGTTTGAATCTCTTGTCAAACAACAGTGCACAAAGACAAGAGAATTCCTCAAAAGAACGTAAGTGTGGAGAATATTCATTTGGTTATAATTTTCTCTGTAGCTATTTTTAATATTAGCCAGGGTATTCATTTCTGGTGACAAATTTTTCAAATCAAATTTTAAAACAAGAACAAATGAAAACCCACAACATATTCTGATGTTTTTACACTGAGTAAAATAGCTAAAACGTAGTTTCATAAGATTTAGGTAGTAAACTCAAGCAGATGTTCATTCACATAATAATATTGTGTAATATTTATATTCACAAACTCTTGATCTTTGCCTTTGAACCAAATCACTGATTGCTAGCTTCAGTGTTACCACAAAAAGATATTGGGACTTGTTTCAAGTCATATTGACTGTCATCAGTACATAGTTCAGATCTGGCAACTTTTGAAGTAAAATGGCTAATCAATGCAAATCTTGAATTTAGTTTCTTGCTTTGAGCACAGTTAATATATACCAGTCATTGCAATACTTTCAAAACAGCTATTATTCCTTCAAATAACTTACAGGTAAAATCACTTATTATCTCAGTAGTACCTTCCATTTTATACCTTTTTCTCCTTAGGACATCATACTTTCAGTAAGCCTAATGAATATCAATGTTGATTTTTTCTTCTGGTTTAGGTGGATTCCTGCATGTGCTCAAATCCTTATTGACGAACGTCAAGAGTGGATGCACTTGGTACCTAGCTCAGAGAGTGATTCTACAGCTCTTGTGCAGCAGTTCTTTGCTTGTCTTGCAGCACTCATGTCAACACAGCTTCGTAGTCTTGTAATCAGCTCCCTTGCAGACTTTGTCAGCTTTTTAAGTTTGTACAAGGTAATAACACTCATCCAAAGATTGTCTTCAACACTTGATATTACTACTAGACAAGCTTGTGAAATAGCTCTTCTTTGAAAAGAGAATGAAATCAAAACAAAACAAGCAACAAAGTAAGAGAAAGTATAAAAAACACCCCAAACAAACAGAAACAAGTTAACAGATTGAGCTTGTCTCCTGATATCAAATAGCTTTATGGAGACATCCGCAGTCTATATGCAATATCAATAATACTTTCTTTTGGCCATATTGAATAAAAGCACCTCCACTGATCAATTTATCATTCCAAAGTTAGTAAATATGGTAAGTTTCATGCAAATCTGTTACAAACTCATGGAAACATGGGGTCCCAAACTTAGGGGCCCATATTTTCATGAGTCTGTGACAGATTCGTATAAAACTTTGCATAATTAACTAAACTCTGCATTAAAAATCAAGTGGGGAGGCTGATATTTTGATTGAATGAAAAACAGGAAGAGTGTGACATCATTGAAGTGGTCAATTATATATGTTATAGTTATATATGATTATAAGAGGTTAGATGTTGATTACTAGTTCTTACTTTAGGATGGGAATGATTTTGGTGAGAATTACTCAGACCTTCGATATGTGATGACTGAGGTAAGTTAAGTTTTTCTTACAATCTTCCTCTGGACATCTTTTGTTAGCTAGAAGCTCATTTTCCAAAAATGTTTTGATAATTGCTCAAAGCATACATTTAAAGAAATATGTTTCTATACCCATTAGACAATTTTCATCATACATTTTTAAAAAAGTAGCAATTTTTTTTCTAAACTAATTGTAAAGAAACAATTATGGTGATAGTCATATTACGCTCGGTAGAACCACAGTGAGAAGGACACCAGGAAAGTGAGCTAATGCATAGTTATGTAGGACCTCACTACAATATTGGTATATAATTATCATTTAAATGTTTTTGGAAATTAGGTTACAATTATTTCAAACATGTTTCAGACATAAGTATTTTGGAATATGAGCGTTAAGTTACTAAATGTAACGTTATTTTCATTATAAAAATGTGCGACTGGGTGATAGCTGCATGTACAGTATTTAGTTTTGTGAAATATTTTTCAAACTTTTGGACTTGTTTATTTTCCTCAAATATGAATTTTTCCAAATATGATTTTGATGACTATTAGACTAAAAGATCACTGAAATGCATTTTTACATGTACCTTCATGAATGATAACTAATTTGTGATGGATTATATTTAAAAAGTGGCTTAAATTTTCATTGTAGTTAAGTCCCCCCCAAATTTTTATTTTATAAGGTTATTTTCTGAATCTTTCAAAAAACCGTTTGGTGCTCTTGAATATTTATTTATAAAAATTACTCACTTTGCAAACTACATTGTCAGGAACTACAGTATGTTAACTTATATTCTATTTTTTTTTATTTGTCAAAACTATTTAATGCTATTTGTGTACAATATTTAGATAGCTATTAGCTAAGAATTTTTACACAGATTTCAGTATCAACTATCTATATGGTCACTTTGGGAATGTTGTTTGAAGACTATTTTTTCTTCAAATAATTATTATTTCAACAACTAATGTTAGTTTCCTCATACATAATTTTTGAAAGCCAAATGAGTTATTTTTCAAAATATTTTAGATATCTAATAGTTAAGAAATTTTTGATAAAATAATTATGTAATAATGTTCCTATGACTTAAGTAGAACCGCTGTGAGAAAAATATTAGGAAAGTGAGCTAATCCGTTGTAGCCATCACAATGTTAGTACATAAATATATATCATTTAAATGTTTTGGAAAAATTAGGCTACAGTTGTTTCAGAAATGTTCAGACATGTATTTTGGAATATGAGCCTACAGTTATGGAATGTCATGTTTTGCTTCATTTGAAAAATATGTGTGAAAGCTTAATTTACTTTTTTTAATTTTTTGAAATATTTTTTTCAAAAACTTTTAGACTAGTTTAATATTTTCCTCAAATATGAATTCCAAATATGATTTTGATGACTATTAGACTAATAGATCAATGGAATGCATATATAACTTTATGACAACTAAATTTGTGATAGATTATTCATATTAAAAAAGTGGCTTTAATTTTCCGTGTAGTTTAGTTCCCCAAAAAGTATTTACTTAGCTTATTTTCTGAATCTTTCAAAAACCATTTGGTTTTCTGGAATATTTATTGATAAAAATTACTTACCTGTCAAACTTCTTTGTTAGGAACTACAGTATGCTCTAAATTTTTTATTTTTCAAAACTATTTAATGATATTCATGTACAATATTTAGATAGCTACCAGCTAAGAATTTTAGTTAACACACATTTCAGTCTCAGCTATCTAAAAGCATATGCTCACTTTAGGAATATTGTTTGAAGAACTATTTTTTCTTCAAATACTATTTCAACAACTAGTGTTTGCCAAAGGGTTGTAAATAATTCTGAAATATTTTTCGAAAAGTAAACTTTTGTGTTGTCTTGAAAATGAGCATTTAGTTGTCAAAAGGGCATTTGAGGAAGATGAACTTTCAAGGTTTGTAAAAAAAAGGTGCTGCAATGGAGGTATTAGAAAAATCTTAAAATCTTAAAATATTATCTGAAACATGTTGGAGTTATTTTTGCCATCTATTCTGACAGTTAGAAATGACAAAATAATAAGGTTTGAAAGACAATGTAATAGTCACCATACTTGTATCATGTTTTCCAAAGGATGAATATTAGCTATTAAAGAAGTATAAAGAAAATAAGAAAATTCTTATTTAATGAATTTCTTGGGTAATAAGGTGAAATTTGCCTTTTATATTGTTTTTTGTAAGGTAGTAGTAAGTTAGAAACTAAATATTTGCTTTATAACCCCAAACATTTTTTTTAAAAAACTGTTACCTTATTTTCTGTGGCATGTTTTAGTAACTATTGCCTCAATTTTGATAATGTTTTGCCGCTACCTTATCCCAAATGTAGCTTCAACAACTACAGTGTATATTATGTAATTTTTCATAATAGTAATAGCAGGGTGCTACTATCTTATTTCCTAAAATATTTTAATAACTGGTCGCTTATTTCCAAATATTTTATATTTACTTTAAGCCGATCTCATTTTAACATTTAGCCATTATTGTATTGCATATTTTCTGAAGTCAGAACTTTTTTCAATAACTGCTAGGTTGTTTTTTTGATACTTATTCATTTATTTCAGATTTTTTTGTGACAACTTTAACCTTTTAAGCAATAACAACAGACTATTCAATTTTTTTTTTACTGAAATGTTCATTCACTAACATTTTCCATATTTTTAGGACAATGATTTGGAAAGTTATTGAACAGAAATATTTTGCAATAACTGTTTTTGAATATTTATTTCATAAGTTTGTTCAATACCAGGTGGCATGTTTTTCTGCGTAATTTTTGAAAGTGTTTTATCAAGGCTTGTTACTTTTTAATTTTTTTAAACAATGGTTGTCTTATTTTTGAAAATATGAGGAAAGCGCTGGCCACTGGGCTTGAACCTAGTAAATACAGTTAGCTTAGTTGGCCATTGTTTCTCAATAACTATTTTTGAATATTTGTTTCATAAGTTTGTTCAATACTAGTTGGCTTGTTTTCTGGAAAATTGTTTCAAACAGGATGCTTACATTATTATATCATTGTATTTATCACAAATATTCTTGTTCAATTAATTGCTTATTTTCTCTGACTAATATTTTCTTCTCCAATGTTATGTTAACAAAAAGAACAACAAATGACTTAAGTTATTGAAGTAGATTTGTCTGGCTCTTAGATTATTTTTTCATAGGAGCTAAATGTAAGGTCAATATTGATATTTCAAAGATTATTAGTTTATTTACTGAAAATATTTTAAAAACATGTTGTCAATTAGAGCAAGTATAGAAAAATGCTATTAACAATGATAATTTATTTTCCTAAAATTTTATGGTATAGCTAGAACTATTGTATATAATTTTATGAAATGCCTTTCAATACCAGTAACATCAATTGACCCTTCTGGAAGCAACCATCTGTTTTGTGGTTTAAATTTTTGTTTACTCTGAAAAGTTATAAGCCAGTTTCTTCCTCTGTTGTTTCAGATAATACTGGCTCTTTCACAAAAATATCAATATGAAACTGTTTTAATTTTTTTCCAGTTAACATAAATCCAATCTGCATAGAAGCCTAAACATGTGAACCTGGTATTGAGAGTCAAGTATGGCTGCTTATGAAAGGTTGTCACTTAGGGGAGATTTTGAAATTCTAAAGATCAGATCACTTGGTGTTGTGATGAATTGTGGCTTTGACAAGTTTATTTGTTTATCAGATTATGGTTGTGCAGCTGAAGGTTGAGAGTGGGAAGCTGACATTTGATCCTCCATTCAGAGAACTACGAGATATCTTGCTGAGATTGTTGACAGATATTGTTCAAAATGCAGAGGATCTACCAAGGGTATGTCTGCCATTTCCAGTACTAGCATGATGTAGTGATATCATGTATGCCATCAGATTTGTAAATACATTTGTACGTGGCCATGTTTGTAAATAGCCAACTGGTCTGCCTCCTACCAGTTGGGATTTTCAGCCATATGTCCATTATTTGTTTCATCATTTGTTTCCATTGGACCTAAAAAGCCCCATTGGGGGAGTGGTCAATCAAGATATTTATATATTTATATATTTTATTATCCCTATCATGGATATACAGAGCTACCACTTAGACATGACAACAAATTAGACAAATAATATTATTTTGTTTCCACTATTTAGCACCACTTCAGATCTTAAGCCTTCCAAAAAGTATATATATTCTTTACTGTGACAAAACCTGTAGTGGGGCAGTTTGATATATATAGATATACTTCAGTAAATAAAGGTTAATACCTGAGATCACAGTTTTAATTGATATGACATCACATTATACATGTAGTGCTGCAGAAGCAAGTACTAACAAAGAAACAATTTACATATTTCATTCTTTACTTAGGTTGAAATTGAGTTGTTTCCTGATATGAAAGACAAGAGGTTGTTCCTACGCTCAGTACATGTTGACGAAGCCCTAGTTCAGGACTACATGGATCAGGCAGTGGATGTTTTTAAACTCAACACTGTGGGCCCTCAAAAGTATGCATAATTATAATTTATTATTATGATATTGGCAAATTATCCCAGGAGCTATTTCTATAAACAGTGCATGGGACAGATGCGGAGTAGAAAGAGCTCAGGCCCATGCCGTCATCAGTTATGCATTGCAATTTTGAACAAGAGTCAAAATTCTTACTTATCCTCCTCCATTTATAAAGGAATGTTGAAAAGTTGCTACATGTGTATGCTACATCGCATTTTTTAAGAGTGTAGAGTAAAGGAAAAGGAGATTTAATATGACATTCTGTGGGGTAAAGATACAGGGTAGTGGTGTAGTGGTTCACATTATAAAATGATATAATATTTGCAAATAAGAGATGTCTTTTATTTTTATTGTGTTTATTTTTATTATCTTCACAATCACATGTTTGCAATAAGGACATTTAATTAACTATGTAATTGATATTGATTTAAAAAAAGACTGACTTAAATAATGGTTAGTTCACAAAGCTCTTGTTCAATTACAAGTAACTTTTTTTTAACAATCACATGTTTACAACTGAGTGATGATTGCACAAATACAACTCATGCTTCTTATCACATCATTGATCGATCTTTACTTTTGTCAAAGATATCTGAACACTTACAAGAAATATCAGGATTTGCTGAACAACAAGGCAGACACAGAAATCAACACTTTCATTCAAGATGAGCCTGTCTTGTTAGCATTGTCCAAGGTATTAAGATAATAACTTTAGAGCATCAGTAAATACCCAGATTTAAATAGAATTAGCCATATTGTCCATTATCTAAATTGAATGTAGTGTGAATGCATGCCTAAATCTAGTGTGGATATGCATGTGTGAATGTAGTAGTGTGAATGTGTGAAAAGGACAAATATCACGAGAAGCGAGTACAGTTTACTTTGTTTGGGCAGTTGTCTCTTGTTTTGTTGTTTAACAAATACAACTAAAATATTACAGCTGTGGCTTTGCACTTGAGCATCACCTGTCCTCCTTATTCTGTAGGCTGGGAAAGGTGTTTTAATTTCTCAATTCGTTTTTCCATCCATGTGTGAAAATGCGTGTGACTGCATTGTTGTGTAACTCCCATTAAATCCAAAGTGGTTGCAATGCTTTTAGTTAGTCCATCTTACAGATGTTTGGGTTATTCTCTGTACTACTTTGACTTGTCTCAGTTTCTCCTATCACTCGGTTAACGGAACAGATTTAAATTTAAAATATTTTCTTTTTTTGCAGAAAATCGATTCTTATCAAAACCTCTCCAAAGAGATTGCTTCACTACACATCACTGTTCCTCTGAATATGCTTTGCTTGAATTGTGATGTTGTCAACCAGGAGCTGTCTGCTCGTGCTGCACGTCTGGCTGACAGAATGATACAATATGTAGTGGATCAGAACAGGGACAAGAACAGAGGGTATGCTTGAGTGCTAGAAAAACTATAATGGCCTATTTCCTCTATGAGATGCACCTAGAGGGAATCCTGGTAGTTGCATTCATCAAAACAAATATCCAGTCTCAGATGACGAATACAACTACCATGATTCCCTGAAGGTAGATCTCATAGAGGAAATTGGCCATTTCTCATTACAAGCACCATACATGTTCAAAAATTCAACAACCTTAGTGTCGTGTACATGCTTCTGAATGTGGGTTTGAGAGTATAACCTTAATTACTGGGATTTATTCAAGACAAGATGAGTTTTGAGGAATCATTTAACTTAACAACATAGCTCACCAGGTCACAAAATACTCTAATGACTTATCTTTGCACACTGTGCTGTTACAAAATTAAGACCATGCTTGAGATGAATTCACACACAGTTTGAAAAAGTTCATTCAAACTTTGGCATAATCTTGAATTGTGCTAGAAAATGTTTATATGTTATGCCCATTCCGGTGTTTAAATCATTACTATTGGAAATAAAGGTTACAAACAACAATAATCATTAGTTTCTTTTTCTCCCTCAGACTGTGCAAATCCTACGATGAGATATCAGACAAGGTGCAAGAGATGCCAGATAACACAAGTGACTTGGTAGCACTGACACAGTTCTTAGAGAATGCCAGTTCAGTCACTGTCGTCAATTTGCAGACTGCTGTTGATGAGGCTGGAGAGCGGCTTCTGTTCTTACTTGATTATGCTACTCTTCCATGTATGTGAGATATTATAGCCCATATATTTATCCCCTGGCATTGAGCAATTTTACATTTATCATGATAACTTATTCCTAACAATTTTGAAGTTGTGGTGACAAGAATGACAGACCTCTTTGTGTCACATTAAATGTCTTAGGTTGACACAAAATTCTCTCAGTCCAAATTAAAGAAAATCTGTCAACTTCAGTAAAGAAAGCTTTGAAGTTCATCTTTAAAATAATGCGAGTATTGAGGGTTGTTTTTAGTTCCCATTGATCTTTCATTTTGCATTAATATTTGGTGTTTCTTTGAAGAAAGTGGAATACTTTATTCCGTTATCACACACTGTCTAAATGCAATTTGTTAGCCATTTAAATGCTCAAAGAAAAATACACTGTCTAAATGCAATTTGTTAGCCTTTTAAATGCTCAAAGAAAAATAACAGACGGCAAAAAAATAAACGTCTGGTGAAAGACTAACTTAGGAAAACGGGAGGTAGATTGCGTCACATACTGTGAAACACTAAATACAGCTCTCTTCAAGCTCCCCTTCAGTATATTTTTCTTGCCTTGTAAGTCTACAAGAAATTTTCCGAGGTTTTTAAATTTTAACCATACTTTAGGGCTTTCTGAAGCCACTGTTTTTACTTTTAATTACCTTTTAATGAGTGCATTTTCAAAACGGCTTTAACATGTTTATGTCAGATGAAGACCTGAAGTTGAACAGCACTGTGTTTCATTGGCCTGAGCACATTCAGAAAATCTTTGAACTCAGCAAAAACCGGATTGGACACAGGAAGGACTTGGCTATGGACGAGGTTAAGAGAAAGTAAGTGATACTCTATAATGTGGCCCGTTTCTGATTAATTGAATGCAATGTTCCAATTTCAAGGTGACTCTGGTTACATTCCATACAACTGTCTTGTAAAGTAGCTAAATTGTTCAATGTGAGATGCTGGCATCAATTCGAAATACATGTAGTCACGTCACAGGACTATTTTTGCTAAGTGCAAATAAACGGTTTCACCTAACAGTTGTGTAGTATGGCAATCGAAAGTTGTTAGTAACAGTGGTTTGTGAAATTTGTTGTCAGTTTATTATTTGAAAATGTATATTTGGAATGCTCCTTTATGATCCATTATGAGGCATTATTTCTTTGCATTCTGTTTCTAACAAAGATGATCCTCAAGCACCTTCATAATATTTAACAAGTTCTTTGCAAAACAGTGAGCACTCCTCAGCATTTTGTTTTTGTCTTTTTATCTTGAAGCTGTTTAAAATGTTGTTATTGACATATCTTTCATTCTCATTTTACAAACGTAATGTAGATAAATAAGCAGGGTTCTAATATTTGAAGTGGGTCTTCTAGATGAGCTTTCTTGCTGTTAAGGGAACTTTGTCATAAAGGGATATGTTTTAATTCCAAAGCAATATCAATTTTTTGTGCAGGGTCAAGGCTTTTGAAGATAAACTTAATGGATACAACAAAGAAGTTGAAGCCTTCAGGAAGAAGGAGGTAACTACTAACTGACGTTTTTAGGCAGACGTTGGATCAGCTGATAATATAAACTAACCCTTTGTCGTTTTTCTGTTATAATTCGTTTAAAATGTAAACTTGGGTTACCTCTTAACTTCAGATTATGGCAGCTGATGAAATGAAAAAGAACGTCGAGAAGCTTGATGAACTTGAGGATGCACTAAAGAGAGCACAGGAGGAGCTCATCGTATGTTCTATTTATTTTTACTCTCTGGGATGTGTCCTACATTATTTAAGTTCATTCCACGTTTTAGCGTATTACTACTGACAAATATCTGCATATTCCTGTCTCACTGCAGATATTTTTTTCAGTAAATAAGCTATATGCTATATCAACTTACAATACGTCTAGAGATGCTCAAGTTGCCTTAAATTTCTGGCAAACTTTAAAACATCAAAGAGGCAACAATAAACCCAGAAGGAAGGAGGCTGTTTAGAATCAGTTACCACTGGCGACAATGAACTTGAAAACTTTGGGCAACATTTTTCAACATGTGCCCTCCATGACATACCTCGTATTTATCTGATGAGACCCTATTGGGGGTTTCGGGATAAGGGATATTTGAGTAAAAAATTAACAGGATACAGGATATTTGGGGAAAAATTAAGGAATATGGGAGATTTGGATCAGATGAAACGGATATCGAGTAGCCTGAAATGTCATCCAGCTAGATATAGCGTGGAAAAATCGTTAATTGTTGCAACTGCAAAAAACGGAATGCGGAATATTTAGGCAAAACATTAATGGGATGTGGGATGCTCAGCCCCTCCATGATGGGGTCTCTGATATTACTTGGATATTTTGTTGAGAGTGTTCAACAGACTTGGCCTGATATACGTTAAATGTTTGTATATTTGATAAATTAGTAATACAACGTATCTGGTGTTACAGCAAGTAAATACTGAAGAAGAATTGTTGGAGTTTGAGGCGACACAGTTCCCGATACTTCAAACGATGATTGCGTACAAAGAGCCTTACGATAAGTTGTGGAGAACAGCGTTATCTTTCCACAACAAAAATGAAGCTTGGCTTAATGGTAAGATTCAGTATTTTGCTTCGTCGTAAAATTCCGATAAATGAAGTGTTGAAAAAAAACAAAACAAAACAACAACGAGGCAAGTTGTTTAGAAGTAATAGATATTGCAGGTGGCAGTTCTTAGCACATAGTTGATAACTGAAATATTTTCCTTTCAATTCGTGAGTTATTCCAATTCCTGCTATTGAATTATCATAGCGATATGCAAACAATGCTTGCAATGTTTGCAAAAGGCTTGATATAAACAAGAATGGGGATAAATGGTGTACAGTCATTACGTTTAAAATTTAAGAGGTTTTTCAATGTCACAAAATTTACCTTTGACACACACACTGTGAACGCATAAACTGTTTTTCTCTTTCCTGCTTTAAAAGGTCCATTTACTGACATTAACTCAGAAGAAGTCGAAGAAGAAATTGGCAGCATGTACAGAACAGTGTTGAAACTGACCAAAACATTCAGTGATGCTCCAGGACCCCGCAGAGTGGCTGACAGCGTCAAGAGCAAGGTTGACAAGTTCAAAGTTCACATTCCGCTGTTGCAAATTATTTGCAATCCTGGATTAAGAGAACGGCATTGGGAACAGGTATCTGTAAAAGACAATGTTTTGTTAGTTTGATTATATTTCATGAAAATGTTAGTACCTAAACTGTCTAGAATAGGAGTAATATTCACCTTTTATGGTTTCTCATGAGATGTTTGGATATTTATTACAGATGAGTGAGGTTGTTGGATTTGACATCAAACCTGAACCGTCAACATCCCTCTGCAACATGCTGGAATACAATCTTCACAAGTTCACAGAAAAGTAAGGATTTTTCCTTTTTATGTAGAAGTATGAAAATATTGTACTTCCCCGTTAGGGTACAGTGTTTTTCTTCTACGTTTCGTAATTTTTTTAAAGAGCTCTCCTCCAAGTGTTCCTGTGTGCAATTTGTACATGTTGCCATTCTACCAAATCCTAGAACATTTGAAACTTGTTGCTCTTAATTTTCATTTGTTTCCTTGTAGACTTGATGAGATAAGTGGTGCTGCCAGTAAAGAGTTTGGTTTGGAGAAAGCCATGGAGAAGATGAAGGTTGAATGGAAGGACATGTACTTTGAATTCACACCGTACAGAGACTCAGTAAGTGGGCATAGAACAGTTTATGAAGATGGACACAATTACGAACAGAACTTTGCAAGTCTTTGTAACTCCCCTTCCTCTATCGTTTCATCTTTCCATTCCTATTTCTATTTTCTGTATGATTTCTACAATTTGTAGGACGTATTCACTTGGTTGACTAAATCATGTGTTGTACTTTATTCAACAGGGCGTGTCTATCCTGTCAGCTGTGGACGATATCCAATTGTTGCTTGATGATCACATTGTCAAAGCACAAACGATGAGTGGTTCTCCATTCATAAAACCGTTTGAGGCAGACATCAAGGTTTGCTAAATTAAAGTCTTTGCTGGACATCTGATGTCTACACAGTATATATACTAGGTATTAACAATAAATGAAGTAGACAAAGGAAGAACCTACAAGGACAACCTAAGGAAGGTTGCAAGGGAACCAGCAATCATGGAAAAGAAGTTAGCTACATGTCAGTGTAGCCAGGATTGAGACAGGGTTGCAGAGATTGAACATTATCAATTTTTTAAGTGAACATACAAAAGATCATATATGTACACAACAAGGAAATGTCTAAGTTTTGTGCTTCGGAAACAACGTTCTCAAATTCATTAATAATTCATCAAGTTTAAACAAAGGAAATCATGACCGTGACGGTGTTTGGATATCCGATCTTAATTAGCATAGATTTTTACAATTTTATTTCTCCATTTTCTTCTTTGTTTTAGTTTCGATTGAGAAGATGTATCAAACCCTCAAGACAGTCTTTGACCACATTTCCAAACACCTCGAACTTCATCAGAAATACTCTGCTGCGCGTCGTATTTTCAACTCTATTCTCGGTGTTTGGAAATGTGGTCAAACACGGTCTTTCGTGTTTGATATATTACTTCTATGTCTTCAAAATCAAACCTGAAGTCTGTCTTTATAACAACTGACAATTGCCGGGCCTATAATGACATAATAACCATCCTTTCCATTTATGCCAAATTATGTCCAAGGGACACTTTTCTTCCACATGTTACGTAATTTATATTATTGCATTTTTGCCAAGGCGTTTACTTCTTCCCTAAACACTATACGCTTTTTGATTTCTGGCAGGAATGGTGTGAAAGGCTAATTGAAATGCAGGATATCATTGACGCTTGGCTCAAGGTTTGTGGTTTGGAATGAAAGTGCCAGAATCCAGTTCAATTAAATAGTTTAACGTTTTTAGTATGTGATAGATTGGAATGTGGGGTTCGCTCGATTTCAGAATGAGCCTGAAATATCTGAAAGTGAAAATTTTGGCCAGGCTTTTATGGCTGTTTGATTAAACATGATGTAACTAGTACCAAGCAATTGTTAGGACAAGTAGATAAAATGCTGGTGTAAGTGAAATGAGCTATTTTCCCATCCACGGAAAATAGCAATAATTGCAGTCACTTCACGCTACAGAGACCACCATTTGTTAGTGCCATAAATGAACCAGTAAATATAAGGTTCCCACGGGCCTGAAACACTAACCTCCTTGAAAAACTACTAGGTCTTTCAAAACTCTTTGAAAATGATTTTCTCCTTGAAAACTCCTTGAAATTCAAATTGAATAAGCAGTGCTTGAAATTTATTGCAAAGCCCTGGAATGCCCGAGGATACCGCAAAATAAGTTCATTTTGACATCAAAAGATTAAAAAGACTGCGTTAACATCTAACATCGGTTGAGAAATGTATTTACAGTCTTGAAAACGGCGAAGCGTTTAATAGCAGGACAGTGTTTCTTATTCAGAGTAATTTTAATTAACTGCGGTTAAGTCTATTCCAGTCTGTTTCTATTAATAGAAATAGACTGAAATAGAATTAAACTAAGGTCCTGCACCCTTGATACCTAATGCATGCTACATGTAGTGGCTTGTAAAGGGAGATAACCTGTCCAGACAATCCAGGCAGGATCATCTCTCTGTACGGTCAAGAAGAAAATAGGAAGAGAAACGTGTCTATTTGTTTATTGCAGTGTCAGGCAACATGGTTATACCTGGAGCCAATTTTCAGTTCTGAGGATATCATGGCACAGATGCCAGAAGAGGGAAGAAAGTTTGGAATTGTGGATAGCTACTGGAAAGACATCATGACTGAAGCTGTAAGCGAATCTTTAGCTATTGTTTTTCCATACATTTCCTGCTTTTTATGGGTTGTGCCTGACGCTCGCTTCACCTTCCACTTAGAACGAGAATGAAATATAACCTAGAATGAATGTAATGATACTACCGTGTTTTGCTGTTTAGATGAAAGGCAGTTGAATGAAAGGACGTTAAAAACAGAGAGTTTGATGGATGGGGGTGACAACTCTAATAATTGACCAGTAATGTTCTGCCAAGGAATTAGACAAATTACTGGTTAATAGTTACTAGAAATGTTGCAAGATTCTCATATCCAGCTATTAGACTTACTCAGAGTTTTCTTTTCAGGTTAAAGACACACAAGTTCTCGCTGCTACTGCGCAGCCTAACATGCTGGGAAGGCTAAATGAATCAAATCAACTGCTGGAGGAAATTCAGAAGGGTCTTAATGCTTATCTCGAAAAGAAGCAACTGTTCTTTCCAAGGTAAAATTATGATTGCAGCCTGACGTCTGTGGAACAAGTAGAGAATTTTCAGAACGCTTTAAAGAGTTGTAGGTCCTCTAATAAGAATCAAATAATATCAGGTTAATGTGTTGCCATACCATTTGTCCTTCTAGTTAACTTCAGAAATAAAACTAATTGCAGCTGTAAATGATAAAATAATTTGTTATTAAGTAGCCATAAGTTTTTGTTTGAAGAAATGATGGTAAATTCGAAGTACGAGAAATTAATATTTGGCATCCTGTGACACAGGCTACCTCCGACTGGTCTGCAGGAGTTATGGATTTGATTTCAGCGGTATTCTTTTTCAGTAGCTTGTGTCACAAGTTGATTTGCGCTTTTATTCTTAATCAAATTTTTCTTCACCAATCTCTCAAGACATTTTAATAGAAGGAAGAATTAGTTTAGTGTGTATGAAGATACTTCATTTGCGTGATTTTGAAAATGCGTGTTATGTCAAAGGTTTTTCTTCTTGTCGAACGATGAGTTGCTGGAGATTTTGTCAGAAACCAAGGATCCTCTGCGAGTTCAGCCGCATTTGAAGAAGTGTTTTGAAGGAATAGCAAGACTAGAGTTCACTGAAGATCAAGAGGTTGTGGGAATGATCAGCGCAGAGAATGAAACTGTACCTTTCTCCAGTAAAATCATCCCAGCTAAAGCTAAGGTATGTCATGTTAGCACTTGACGCCTTTATTTACAGGATCAAGATAACATGAGATCAGAAACTTTATTTAAGTGTCAAGTTATTTAGCCTAGCCCAAGCGGACTAGTTTGGGACACTAAGCAAGAAAGAACCTACATCACTAAAATGTTTAAGATGAATATTTACAAAAATAATTGAAATTACATTACTAAAATAATTAGAATTTGTTTTAGAAATAGATTCTTCTTCTTGAAATTATGTGGTGTTAATTAATCTTTTCTGTTGTCAAAAATGCCATGTAAAAGTTACAAATTAAAAAAGCAATGTGAAATTACATTTTACAATTACAAATAGCAAAAACTTATGGCACTACACCAAAGAATGACTCAGTGTAGTTTTGACTTGATTGGTTATACTCAGGGTAATACTGTTTTAAGGATCAGTGGTTAATTGAGCTTACCAGTTATTTGAGCTTACTGTCTCTTATTAAAGAAAGAGGGTCAAAGTTGCAATTGCCTTTCTATGAAACGTGTGTTGTATACGCTGGACACTAATTAATTGCCTTTTTGGGATTCTGCAGTGGGCATAAGTCAAGTTATTAATTACAGATTTTTGCATTGCTGGTTTATAGGGAATGGTGGAGAAGTGGCTGATTCAAGTTGAAGAAGTGATGATCAACAGTTTGAAAAAAGTCACAGAGGATGCAGTGAATGCTTATTACCAGACCCCCAGGGGCAAGTGGGTCCAGGAGTGGCCTGGGCAGGTAAAAATGCAAAAAGTCAAACAATAATCACTAGATTATTGCAACTATTTATCATACCATTGGGTGCAGCATGTGGCTAATTTAAACACCAAGTTTGTCATTTTGTTGTCACATTCACCAGTTCTCTGCAAATATGGATACAAGTGCTTTGATTTTTGTCTCTCATTGTTATTTACTCAATCCATGCACACAAACTTTTTGCATCATTCTACCTACGTTCTTCCCCAACATTACTGCTATCAATGTTGCAGAAGAATGTTGATTTTTATTGGAGGCATGTTGTAATTTCCTTCTCAACATTTTGCAACATTTGTGTTCTTTGCTAAATCAAACCACTTTGTTCCAAGGTTGTGGGGAAATTTGGTCTTGCCTCTATACCTGAATTAGTCAGGTTTCTATCTTAGTTGCTTGATGGCTCGCTAGGAAAATAATTAACTTCCCATTGCACACAATGCTGCTAATTCCAGACCTACCGTCGCTGTTGCAAAGTTTGGTGCATTTCATGCAACCATTTCAAGTTCCATATGCAGCGAGACTAAGTATTACATGTCAATAACAGATTGAACAAAATTGCAAAATTAAAACCGAGGTGGTTTTTAACAAATAGTATTTACTTTACTTAAGTAACAACGATAATCATTTTCTGCAGATCATTTTGGCTTGTAGTGGTATCTTTTGGACCTCAGAAGTGTCACAAGCGATTTTGGAGAAAGATGGTTTGAAGGTATGGTTATTCACCCCTACAGTTTTGTTTACAGATCTACATATTTTTGTTGTTTCGTGAAGTATTGCCATATCTTATGACCACACTTGTTACTTACATACATCGTAGATGTGCCAGTGGGGAAAACTTGCACACTTTGCACTTGTGTTTCGAACTGCCTGAAGTCCAGAATTAAGCAAACCATGGAGACAAATTATCTCGTAAACAACTCAAAATGCACATGTTGTAGTGGATCGTCCAAGCCAAAAGAAGATATCCCTGTTAGCCATGATTATTGAATGATGGTTGACACAATCTTCTTGTCACTTTTGGGTTGTTATTTTCAGAACTATTTAGCCAAGTCAAATTCCCAGATTGAGACCATTGTGGCCCTTGTCAGAGGGAAACTGGACGCTGGTATCAGGATCACGCTTGGTGCACTCACTGTGATTGACGTTCATGGTAATAGACTGTTAATGCCTAGTGCCTTTCTTATAACAACAAATCTTAAAGGGACACCGTCACGATATATTTGCTTAGAACTGTTTTAAATTCACAAAATGGTCCCTAAATTTATGTAATAAGAACTCAATTAGTTCTGACTAAATGATTAGAAGCAATTTCTTGAAGAATGTCCACACTGCAGCAACATTTTTGCAAAATTTCAACGATTTTCGAGCCAAACTTGAACCTTTGAAAAACGGACATCCTGATGCTTTTTCAAAAATCCATATCGCAATTCGTCTCAATCCTCGCCATCGTTAGCCATCCTCACTTCCTAATGGGTTTTAATCATTTGTCGAGTATTGCTCTATATAATAAAACCATTATTGCTCAGCTTCCAATGATCGATATTTGTTTTTGAGATTTCCAAAATCGTGCTTAAAATGGTGGTAGTATCCCTTTAATATTGGATATTAGATTATTGTTTATAAAAGTGTTTAGTAAGTGAGTGAGTGGGAAACCTTTACCTTTACGTAATATATCAAACCCGGAAGACCGTGTTTGACCACATTTCCAAACACCGAGAAGAGAGTTGAAAATACAACACGTAGCGGAGTATTTTTAACGAAGTTCATAGTGTTTGGAAGTGTGGTCAAACACAGCCTTGAGTGTTTGATATATCTTCTCAACCGAAACTAAATGTAAGGAGAAAACGAAGAAATAAAATCGTAAAAATCCATGCTAATTAAGATGAGTTATCCAAACACCGTCACGTCATGATTTCCTTTGTTTAAACGTGATGAATTAGTAATGAGTTAACGAATTTGAGATAAAGACAAGTCCTCCTAAAACATCATAAACAGTAAAGAAAGTAGTCCTTTCTCGTGTTTTAATATTCTATTATTTGTTATTGTCAGCCCGTGATGTAGTCGCAAAGATGTACAAGGATGGAGTAAACAGTGGCAATGATTTCCAGTGGCTGTCACAGCTGAGATATTACTTTGAAGAGAAGCAGACAATAGTGAGGATGATAACAACCAGTATCGACTATGGCTATGAGTATCTCGGCAACAGTGGTCGCCTTGTCATCACGCCTCTCACGGACAGATGTTACAGGTTTGTTTGCGAAAAAAAGAAATGAGATCTTATTCCAAAAACCATTTCCTTAAGGCTCGTACAGGTTCCAGTCTGGTTGTTGAGACCTGTTTACGTATCCAAGGGAACTCAGTAATCTGTTTTGCATCTTTTCGTGTTTCTTGCTTTATACTGTGGTCGGTGAGAAAAAAAATCTCATATCAGGATATGCCATGTTGGTTTAGGTCATTCTTTAAGTATTTGACGGAAACAGGTCCTAATGTTCCCCACCTGAAAATTTCAAACATATACCCAGCGAAGATACAAGTGAATATATGAAAGATCTTATATTTTAATTTCACAACTGCTTAAGTTCTGTGTATAACTGCGATAATCGGTCATGCCTTCATATCTTTCTCCGCAGTTCAAATGTATGATCGTTCATACATTCACTTACATAACATCAACGGAGCAAAGTAGCATTTTTATAAGAACTTTTGTGTTCATGTTTTCAGGACACTGATGGGCGCCATTAAACTGAATCTTGGCGGTGCTCCTGAGGGACCTGCTGGTACTGGCAAAACTGAAACTTGTAAAGATCTGGCCAAGGCTGTTGCTAAACAGGTTTGTTGCTCTCTCGAACTCGCATAAACATGTTCACATTCAGTAAAGCGTGGCCTTTATTGAACTACAGCAACGCACACTTAATTACCAAAATAGAAAAAAATATCTTAGTTGCAAAGAAAAAAAGATAATTGAAACAGAAAATTAGGTAAATTCACCCAGAATAATCGGTGAAAAGTTAATCGAGCTTACTGAAATCAAATAGTATTTGTATAAAGAAGTTGGTTGGCAGTAAAGCTTAAAGTGGGGAGGGGGGGAGCGCTTAAAAGGATATTGTTATAACTTGTTATATAGTTTCTTTTGAATGGTTAATATTATTGTAGTTAGGTGAAACACGTCAACGTCAACCCATACCAATAAAGTAATCTGTGTACCACTTTACCTCCCCATACACGATAATTTCATTTGGCTGGAAAAATACTGTGAGCTTTATCCAACACTGTCTTATAGTAGCATACCACTAATGATGCTCACTTCAAAGGGCTAGGAGAACTGTGAATAAAATAACAGAAGATCTGTTTTGAAACGCAGGGACTTCAGTGTTATTTTACTTCTCATTTTCAGTGCGTGGTATTCAACTGCTCTGATGGACTAGACTACAAAGCCATGGGGAAATTCTTTAAGGGATTAGCTCAGGCAGGATGCTGGGCGTGCTTTGACGAGTTCAACAGAATTGAGCTGGAGGTAAGTCACATGACCAATTCAGGTCAAACAGAGAAAAGGCCTCGTGTGGAAACCTTTTCTTTTCACACGGCTAAAACAAAGTCCTGGAACTAGACCTGTGAATTTAGCCGTAGCTTATTGAAATGTGTTTGCTGCGGGATTCGCACCCACGTTGAAAGTTCGTGAAAGTAGTTAAATTTTAACATCTTCAAGGTCTTAAAGGGCCTTCAATGGTGCATATGAAAGGTACTTGAAGTATGTAGTTCCATTATTGAAATGACTAGTTCTAGTATGATTTATAACATTGCTCAAAATGTACAGATTTTTTAAGGTGCCTTATAGTCCAGATTTTTTAAGTTTTATGCCCTTTTAAAGATATAGGTCCTTAAAGTCCATGAAGCACATTGAAGTTTTGGTCCAAAATATGTACTACCCAGGCGCTATCTACAGTATCACAGGTCTGAATTGCGATATTTTTTTGGTGGCAGGTTTTGTCTGTGGTAGCACAACAGATTCACACAATTCAAAAGGCCATTGCAGACAGGAAGCAGAAGTTTCTCTTTGAAGGAACCGAACTTGTTCTCAATCCAACTTGTACAATGTTTATTACGATGAATCCTGGTTATGCAGGACGACAGGAACTGCCTGACAATCTCAAGGTAACTTACAATAAATCTTGGACCTTTGATATTTGTTTATCGAGAGTGACAAGTCGTGATAACTGAGTTGTTAAAATGACTTAAGAATTTAAACGTGCATATTTATGAAATCCAGGATCTGTTTACTCTTAGTTTCATCTTCGATTGAGAAGAGTATATAAAACTCTCGAGACAGTGTTTTATCCCGTCTTCGACACCACAGACTTCGTCCAAAAATGCTCCCCTGCGCGTCGTATTCTCGGTGTTAGGAAGTGTGATGAGACACTGTCTCTCGTGTTTGTTGTATAACTAGACCGTTTTAAAAAAGTTAATTGCACTTGCAGTATTTTCATATTTGCATTAGTTCATTAGGCAGAATTGTAAATTTATGACCGACTGCAGAGTAAAATCATAGACAGAAGGAAAGAAAACTAACAAAAATAAAATCAAACTAAAATAAAGAACACATCTCCACATAACGGTTAACATTAGTACAGTTGTTACTATGTTGTTGTTGCATCTGTTAAAAAGGAAGATATAAGAAGAGTTTTGATTTGTAACAAAACATCGGAAAGTACTTTTTCTCATTCGCGAAGTTACTGAAGCCTTTTTTTTTTCAAACTACTAGGTTCTTTTCCGTACTGTGGCGATGATGGTTCCTGATTACGCGTTAATCAGTGAAATTTCTCTCTATTCCATGGGATTCTTAGACGCAAGAAGGTAATGCTCACTGAAGTTTAATTAGTGCCCTGTTGCACCTATTGTATAACATTGACGGTAGATTGTGATAAGCGTCTTTAAATACGCTTGTGATATTTATCGCTTATGTTGTAAAATGCATCAGTCTCATTCATCATTAGCTGTTGCCTCGAATGTTATTCCAAGTCCATGTTTTTTTAAAATCTATTAGTAGTTTTTGAATCGTGTCTTATGTAGTACTTATATTGGCCGAATTTACCTGGGAGATGAAAAGCTAAAATATTATCATAAATATTGTTAGTATAAATCTATTAGCGCTCTATCACGAATTCCGTTCTCTGATTGGCTGCGCTACTCACTATCTTTTCTGTGATAGATAGTGAGTAGCGTAGCAGTGTGCGCTTGTTAACAAAATGACGGCCGCTTCTTTGCGTTTTCGAGGTGTCTGTGAAGAGTATTTAGATAAAGTTTTGAACGACCAGTAGAATTATACTAAAACAATTAGATTCGCTCTCGATTTCTATGCGTGATAGTTGACTCGGGCTGCGCCCTCGCCAACTATTACGAAATAGAAATCTCGAACTCATAATTTAATTTCTTAATAGTGTTAGCTTTTCATTTGTAAGCTAGTCTTTTCTCAGCAATACCTGGGAGATTGGTGCAAAAATAAAATAAATAATAAAAATAAACATACTCTGCTTTTTTGACGCGGTTGGCAGGCTGTAATTTTATTAACTGTTTTCCAATGACAAAACGTTTCACTAAGTTATAACGAAAATAATCTTTAACAGTTATTGTCCGTATATGGCTGGTTTGCAGTGTCACGCCATCAAAAATAAAAATCGTAACCATTCAATGAATTAAGTCAAGAAGCTGAGATATGAAAGATGATTGATATATCAATAACCTCGCTAAGTTATTCGGATAAGTGTTTCACTCAAATTTATAGAGCTTTGTATGGTGTCGCCATGTTTGTGCCCCTCGGAGGGACACAAACATGGCGGCCGTAAAGTAACAGAAACATCTGTCATTGAGTTTTGCCATTGAAA